>Ga0302252_1001532_pt1 | contig 13073 bp, 13 predicted proteins | sample AAG_RA_Leu_MG_FD_193511 | JGI IMG/M metagenome (GOLD analysis project Ga0302252, IMG submission 193511) | Enriched activated sludge microbial communities from anaerobic digester in WTTP, New Holstein, Wisconsin, United States - AAG_RA_Leu | ecosystem: Engineered > Bioreactor > Anaerobic >...
CGACCTTTCCAATTTCGACGGGCGCATTCCGGATGGAGTGGAACCGCCCTATCCGATAAAAGAAACTTTAAATGTAAATTCCTGGAAGTTACGGGATTCTAACTGGTCTCCGGATTTTTCGGAAAATGCCAAAAAAGCCGAGGAATTTTATTATCTTGGCAAAGGAGAGGAAAGTTTTGATGGAATAATCGCCATAAATACCGGTGTGCTTTCTTCGTTTTTGGAAATAACTGGTCCGGTGGAAGTGGAAGGATACCCGGGAACATACGACAGTGAAAATGCTATTCTCAATCTTGAATATCAGGTAGAACAGGGCGCTTACAAGCAAGGCGAAAAAAGGGGAGACCGGAAATCGATCATGGCTCCTCTTGCTGATGCTATAATCAAAAAAGCCACGGACCTTGATAATTCGAAAAAGATAGATCTGGCCGAGATGCTTCTGGATGATTTGAATTCCAAGGATATCCAATTATATTTTAAGAATTCGGAACTTGAAAGGCGCGCGGAGCTGGCCGGCTGGTCTGGGGAAGTAAAAAGAAACTGGAACGAAGATTATCTTATGCTGGTCGATGCCAATCTCGGTTCGCTCAAAAGCGATTATTTCATGAAAAGATCCTTCGAATACAAGGTTGATTTTTCTGGAGATATTCCAAAAGCCCAGCTTAAAATAACCTACGATCACACTGGGAAAACAAAAGACTGGATGACGAGCGATTATCTAACATATCTTCGAGTTTATACTCAAAACGGCAGCTGGCTCCAAGACAAAAAAAATGTCGGGGACGTGAAATTTGTCGAAGATCTTGGGAAAAAATATTTCGGTAGCATCGTTACCGTAAAACTGGGACAGAGCAAAAGCATTGAATTTAATTATGACCTTCCTAAGAATATAAATTCTGAAAACTATAATCTTCTGATTCAGAAACAATCAGGCGTGTCTGATGTTCCCGGAAAAATAACGATTATTGACAAAAATGGCAAAGAAAAAATTTTCGATATAACATTGGCAGGGGATTGGAAGATGGAATAACATTTTTTCAAGGAGGTTAAAATGAAGCCGGTAGAGCAAGTGTTTCCAAAAATGGAAATGGTAGTAGAAGGAATCAAGAAAGGGAGTGTTGTTCCGGTGCTTAGGTGGGAACAAAAATTCCAGCACGGCTATCCAGAGCTTGAGCTTGGCATTTTCGATTATTATTTCAAGCCTTGGGGAACCCTGATTCCGGTTCTCAATCCTTTTCCGGTTGAGTTCAATGTTCGAGTGATTGGCTCCGATGGAAAAGAGATCTTTATCCCGGAAGGCAGCCTTCTTTCTGTTTTTTCGGCTGATACGGGAGAAATGAAGCATGCTTGCGTTTCTGAATTTATGGAACAGTGGAAAGAGAAAGTAAAAGAAGAAGAGGAAGCTTTCGAAGGATGGATTCCTCTTAGGTTCTACGATAACAATACCTTGAGGCCAGCATCCTATCATGGAGGAGTATTTGTAAGGTATAGCTATAAAATCCTCTATTACATGCCATCGCTGGCGAAAATTATGTTCGTCTAGCAAAGAAAGGAGGAACCAGTCGGGCAGATATATGCCCGACTTTTGATTTTGTTCATTTTTTGTAGTAGTATTTAAACTATGGAATTCATCAAAACCACTCTCAAAGACGCTACTCTCATAAAACCCCGAATTTTTCAAGATAACCGGGGATTTTTTATGGAATCGTATTCTAAAAAATTATTTGAAGCTAATGGCATAACGGCTAACTTTGTCCAGGACAATCATTCGCTTTCGGCAGAAAAAGGAGTTCTTCGGGGACTGCATTTTCAAGCGCCGCCTTTTGCTCAAGCCAAATTGGTGCGCGTAACTCGTGGAAAGGTTTATGATGTGATAATCGACCTCCGCAAAAATAGCGAGACTTTTGGAAAATGGGAAGGATTTGAGCTCTCTGCTCAAAATTTCCAAATGCTTTTTGTGCCGAAAGGCTTTGCACATGGATTTATCACGCTTGAAGACAACACAGAATTCCAATACAAATGCGATGAGTATTATAGCAAGGAAAGCGAAGGAGGAATCATCTGGAATGACCCGGATTTGAATATTAATTGGAATTTTGAAAATCCGATTCTTTCAGACAAAGATAAATTATTGCCGAAATTTAAGGATTTTGAATCACCATTTTAGTGTTGTCATTCCCGCGGAAGCGGGAATCTAGTCAAAAAATTATGTTAACTGACTGGGTCCCGCATCAAGTGCGGGATGACACAGAAAAAATATGAATATCTTAATCACCGGCGGAGCCGGCTTCATTGGATCAAATTTCATACTTTATATGCTGAAAAAATATCCCGCCTCAACGGCGGGCAAGCCGGATTATAAAATCATTAATCTGGATCTTTTGACTTATGCCGGAAATCTGGAAAATTTGGAAGAGGTCGAGGATAATCCGAATTATAAATTTGTGAAAGGGAACATAACTGACGAAAAGCTGGTTACGGAAATTATTAAAGATAATAAAATTGATTTAATTGTCAATTTTGCTGCAGAATCTCATGTCGATCGGTCAATTTTAGGTCCGGATGCATTCATAAACACCAATATTTTAGGAACTTATAATCTTCTAAAATGCGCCAAAAACAGCGGGGATATCCGCTTCCATCATATCTCGACAGACGAAGTTTTTGGCTCTCTGGGGCCTGATGATCCGGGTTTCGATGAAATGACCAGCTACAGCCCGAGAAGCCCGTATAGCGCCTCCAAAGCCGCTTCAGACCATCTGGTAAGTTCTTTTTTCCACACTTACGGGCTGCCAACTACGATCTCCAATTGTTCCAATAATTATGGCCCCTATCATTTTCCGGAAAAAGTCATTCCGCTTTTTATCACCAATTTGCTGGAAAATAAAAAAATTCCGCTTTATGGCGACGGGATGAATGTGCGCGACTGGCTTTATGTGGAGGACCATTGCCGCGCAATTGATCTCATAATCCACAGAGGAAAAATAGGAGAAACGTACTGCATTGGCGGAAACTGTGAAAAGACAAACAAGGAACTGACTTATGCAATTTTGGAGCTTATGGGAAAAGGCGAAGAAATGATTGAATTTGTAAAAGACCGCGCGGGGCATGACAGAAGATATGCCATAGATTTTTCAAAAATAAAAAACGAATTAGGGTGGAAGCCGGAAGTTTCTTTTGAAGACGGACTGAAAATGACAATCGAATGGTATAAAAATAACGAGAGCTGGTGGAAAAAGATAAAATCGGGGGAATACCAGAAATATTACAAAGAAAATTATGAGAAACGGTAGCTTATAGCGATATATAAAAAGGAATTCTCGCTGCCAGAATTCCTTTATTTGTCGTTTTTCATTTTGAGATTTTATTTTTGATTTTAATTTTAGCCTCCGATTCCAAGAATCGGTGTTGGCTCAGGAAAATCTATGGAGTATATGATCGTAGAATCATCTTTTGCGTCTACAAAATACATTTTTTCCAGGTAGTTATTGTAAATGATAAAAGGATTTTCAACCGTGGTTGTCAACAAGTCCATGCAGGTTCTGTGGTCTCGGGGATCAAGCTCAATTATTTTCACGTATTTTCCGGTACTGAAAATAATATGCTCATAATCCTTGAACCACTGGACGTTTTTTATTTCGTCAGAGTAGCGGGTAACATTAGTAAGATCATTTTCAGATCGTATCGGCTGGACATCCCAGTCCTGGGTAAAATAAACAGAAATCTCGTTTTTAGTCCAAAAAAGCAGCTTTTTTCCGTCGTCGGAAAAATGAACGCCTTTTACGCCCTCTCCTAATTTTTTAAAATAAGTGTCGTATTCTCCTTTATTATAAACAAAAAGATCTTCGTGCCGGCTAATAAACGCAATTCGATCATCGTCATAAGTAATGATCCGATGGATTTCTGGATTATTTTCATCTGGAAAACCGCTGGTTATTTGCTGGAATTCTGATTTTCCATCAGTTGCAGTTTTATAAGCCAGATTATTCGGGCTTTTTATAAAATACAAATCGGTTTTTGAAAGATCAAAACTTAAAACATCATCCGATATTTTGACAATGTCGAGATTATCCCTGGCATTTAGCCGATAAAGAGAGCTCCCGCTTCGAAAAAATAAATAACCTTTTTCTTTGGGATCCCACCGAACGCCGCTTAACTCTTTTAAATTAGAAAATTCACCCAGATTAAAAGAAGTTTCTCCGTCAACATCAACAATAAAATAATTGTATTCTTCCAAGCCGTTATCCGCCTTTTTTTCAACTGGAACAGAAATATATGCCTGATCGGGAGACCATTCGATATTTTCTTTTCTGGCGTCTTCTATGAAATTCCAATCGGGAAAATTATAGCTGGAATCGTTTTTTTCGCTGCTGATATTGAACAAATTTATTTCGAGGCCCGAGTCGGTTTTTTTCTCATAGGCGGCATAATCGCTTTTTGGAGAGATATAGAATTTTTCGGCGCCACTTGTGTCATATTCAGTTTTTTCATAATTGCCTCTTACAAGAAGAATATTCCAAAATTCGCTGGCCACGCCGGAATGAACAACCGTTTTCTTGCTCCAACTTTGAAAGCCGTCTTTTTCCAAGCCTATTTCATAATCTCCCGGAAGAAGCCCCTGGACATTAAACGAGCTATTGATGCGGTTGAGCTGCTGGGAATTGCTAGGTTTGCCATTGATTTTTACATTAAAGTTTTGCGGATTGGCTTTAAACGTGATGGTTCCGCTGTGGACAAAAATACCTTTTCGAAAATCAAAGCGATATCCCTGGGAATATAAAATAACTGCCGGACCTGCTATAAAAAACAGGATTGCCAGCAGCCAGAAAAATAACGACCTTTTTATCTTTTCCATATAGACATAATATATCTCCAAAAATGAGAAAAGGCAACTTTCGTTTGACATTTTGGCTCAAATACTATATATTGTCCTGGTAACTACTTATGGAATATTTTATGCTAGCTATAATAAAAACCGGCGGAAAACAATATAAAGTCAAAGTCGGAGACAAAATTAAGATAGAAAAATTAGAAGGCGATGAGGGGAGCAAGATAGTTTTCTCTGAAGTGCTGTTTTTGGGCGATGAAAAAAAAGTCAGCACCGGAACTCCTTTTTTGAAAGGCGCGAAAGTGGAAGGAAGAATCTTGAAAACCGCCAAGCAGAAAAAAGTGGTTGGAATCAAATTTAAAGCAAAAAAGAGATATAAGGTGAAATTCGGGCACAGACAGACGATGACGGAAGTGGAAATAACGAAGATATAATACAAGAAGAAAGAATTAAGAAGGATGAAGCAAGAAAAAATTCCCTCCACGGGAATTTTTTATATTTTAAATCTCTTTCTTCTTTCTTCTTACTTCCTATTAATTATCGCCGATCCCAAAGTTATTTCATCCGCGTATTCAATGTCTCCGCCAGTAGAAAGCCCACGAGCTAGCCGGGTTATCTTTATTTCTAGCGGCTTTAAGAGTCTTGCTATATAAAGAGCTGTGGCATCGCCTTCGGTTGTAGGATTCATCGCCAAAATTACTTCTCCGATATTCTCTTTCTTAATCCTGTTTTCCAGTTCGCCAAATTTTAGATTGCTGCCCCCATTTTTCCCAGGTTCGATTACTCCTCCCAAAACATGATAAAGGCCGGCATATTTTTTGGTTCTCTCGATCGCGATAATGTCCAGAGGCTCTTCTATAACGCAGACGGTTTTTTGATCGCGTTTTTTATCCAGGCAGATTTCGCATAAATCTCTCTCGCTGATATTAAAACATTTTTTGCAGAAACTCAGGTTAACTTTCAGATTTTTCAAGGTTTCCGCAAAATCAGCGATTTTATCCTTGTCTTGCTTGAACAAATACAAAACCAGCCGCTCGGCATGCTTGGGGCCGATGGAAGGCAGAGAGGCGAAATGGTCTATTAGTTTTTTGAATGATTTGGGAAACATAATTTTAAGAAGTAAGAAGTAAGAAGTAAGAAGTAAGAATAAAGAAGGAGGAACAAAGAATAAAGTAAAAAAATTGCTCACTTCTTTCTTCTTACTTCATAATTCTTATTCCGTGTGTACTCTTTCCAGCGATTTGAATGTCGTCGAATTTTCATTAAAATAAAGCGATAGCTTTCCAACCGGCCCGTTTCTGTGCTTGGCAACATGGACTTCGACGATATTTTTGTTCGGCGTATCCGGTTTCTCACGATCTTCGCGATAAAGAAACATGACTACATCAGCATCCTGCTCGATTGATCCGGATTCTCGGAGATCCGATAATTTAGGTATCTGCGGACTTCGAGATTCCACTGCGCGAGACAACTGGGACAGGGCGATAACCGGGATATTCAACTCGCGCGCCAGCTGTTTTAGAGCGCGGGAAATTTCAGAAATTTCATTGACGCGATTGTCTCCGCCGCTTCGCCCTTCCATAAGCTGAAGATAATCGACTATGATTACTCCCACATTATGCTCCGATTGCAAGCGCCTCGCCATAGTCCGCATTTCCATCACATTGGCCGATCCGGCGTCATCGATATAAATCGGCGCTTCCGAAAGAACGCCCATAGCTTCGCCGATGCGCTGAAAATCATCATCGCCATCTCCGGATTTAAGCCGTCCCGTGCGCAGCCGCCAGAGATCCACCCCGGACTGGGCCGCCAGCATCCTGTCAATCAGCTGATCGGATGACATTTCCAAAGAAAATATTCCTACTGAAATTTTTTCTTTCACTGCGATTTGTCTGGCAAAATCCAAAGCGAGGGTTGTTTTTCCAATCGAAGGCCGGGCAGCCAGAATAACCAGATCTGATTTTTGAAAACCGGCCAAAATATTATCCATGTCCGGAAAGCCGGTTGGAATCCCGCGCAGTTTGTGGTCGCCTTTATGCAGTTCGTCGATCCGATTGAAAGCTGCCTCCAAAATCGATCGGATGGGAATGAAGTCCTGTTTCAAATACTTCTGGGAAACCTGGAAGAGCTTCTGCTCCGCTTTGTCCAAAACTTTTTCCACATCCTCATCTTCCTTGTACCCCAGCTCCAAAATTTCGCTGGCTGCGACAATCAATTTTCGAAGAGTCGACTTTTTCTGGACTACTTTGGCATAGTGGACAATATTGGCGCTGGATGGAACAGCATTGACCAGATTAGTGAGATAGCTCGATCCGCCTATTTTTTCGATCTGCCCTTTTTCCTCCAGTCGATTGGAAAGAGAAAGGACATCAATCGGTTCGTTCTTTTCATAAAGCTCGATCATCGCCTCAAAAATCAGATTGTGATCGTCTTTATAAAAATCGCCCTGGCGGATAAGGTTGGCCACGTTGATAATCGCATCTTTATTCAGCATCAAAGCGCCTAAAACCGATTTTTCAGCTTCGATATTTTGGGGCGGTACGCGCAAATTTTCATTGGAAGTTGTGGCCATAGTCATATAATTATACCAGCCATAGTATATAAATCAACTTGCGAATTCGCACTGCTTATGAAGAGATTATGCACATATTTGCTTTTTTTAAAAATATACGTTATATAAGATTTAATACACTGTCGGATAAACGGATAATATCATTTCTCATAAACTGTTTTGGCTGCTCCTTTTCGTGGTGAGACGTGTGTTTTTCTGTTTTTCCGGCGTTGGAATAAGGTGTATTGGTTGTTCACGAAGGAGCAGTCGTTCTTTTAAGGCAAGGAGTGACCTGATGGGAAAAAGAATAATTAAAAACTTGGAAGAAGTGCTGTGTGGGATAAAAGATCATCCCATTTGGGAACTCAAGCCTCTTTTCCCGGAAATTCATTTTCCCAAAAGAAAAGGGGTGTACTCGTTAAATTATTTTATTCTTTGTCCCTTTCTTAAGGAAAAACATCCATCTTTCTGTTTTGATGTCAGGACCCAACTATTCAGTTGTTTTAGCTGCGGTCTTCACGGAGATATAATAGACTTCTACGTGCGCCTGAAAGACAAAACGTTCTTTGCGTCTGTTATACGACTGGCGAAGTTTTTCAAGATTAAGCTGGTTTGGGACAAGGAAGATAACACGAATACAAAACAAAGGTGAAAGGAGATTTGCAATGAAAACAAAGCAGGACGGCAATGAAAAAGCCGCTAAGTGCGAAGAATGCGGCAAGACATGCTGGCACATGAAATGCGGAGACCACTGGGAGTGCGAGAAATGTGGCTCCACAAATGAAGTGGAAGAATAATTGTTCCCAAGGAAAAGGCAGGCGAAACCGCTTGCCTTGTTTTATTTCAAAATTTTTCTAATTTCTCCCACGCTTTTAGCTAAAACCAATTTTTTTCGAAGTTCAGCCGCTCCTGGAAAGCCTTTTATATACCAGCATAAGTGTTTTCTGATTTCAAACATACCTAGTTCTTTTTTGTCTTTATAGATCAGTTTGGCATGTTCGATCATGATTTTTTTGATTTTTGATTTTGTCATCCCGAATTTATTTCGGGATCTGTCTTGTATTTTTTGAGATCCTGAAACCTGCCTATCGGACAGACAGGCAAGTTCAGGATGACAAGCTAGTAGTTGCTTAATTTGTTTAAATATCCACGGCCTTCCCCAAGCGCCACGGGCTATTCCTAAACCATCCAGTAGGGGATAAGTTTTCAAAATTTTAACTGCGTCCTCTGGATCATATATTCCACCATTTGCCAAAACAATTTTATCAGGAATTATTTTCTTCACTTGTTCGCAAAGAGAAAAATCTACAGTTCCCGAAAAACTGCTTTCATATGTTCGGCCGTGAACCATAACGGCCGAGTAGGGGAGGTCCTTAGTTTTTTCAATGAATTTCAAAGCCGAAATATTTTTTAGTCCGGCACGAATTTTTATGGAAACTGGCAAATTGGTATTTTCGCAAACAGCTTTTATTATTTCTCTTGATAATTTAATATTATTCATCAACGCGCAGCCACTTCCATGAGAGAAAACTTTTTTGGCCGGGCAGCCGAAATTAATATCAATTCCATCCGGTTTTATTTCTTTTGTAATAATTTTTGCCGCTTTTTCAAAATGTTCCGGCTTATTCCCAAAAAGCTGGACTACGTATGGCCTTTCGGACTTATTAAATCCTACCAACTTCAAAGTTTTTGCCGGTTTATGAAACAATGCGGTTACGCTGGCCATTTCAGAATATGTCACATCGGCGCCGTATTTTTTTGAGATTTGGCGGCATGCGCTGTCGGTTATTCCCGCCATGGGCGCTAGGGCTAAGATTGGTTTTTCAAATTTTTGCCAAAAATTATTCATGTTTAAATTATGATAAGTCATTATTTAGTTGTTATTCCCGCGAAAGCGGGAATCTAGTTCGACATCTCTGTTTAATTTACTGGATTCCCGATCCCTCCAGAGGCGGGCAGGCAAGTCGGGAATGACAATGTTTGTTAATTATATATAAATTTATTTATTTAATAAAATCAGCCCGCGGAATGCGTTACGCGATTCGCGGGCTGGATTGTGCTAAGAACGAGATCAAACTGCTCGCTTTCCCCTGAAATTCTGTTTGAGGAACTCCGGCATTTCCCTAAGCGTTTTCATGGTCCAGGGAAGACCGTTTTTGGCCAAAGCTTTGAGAAATACTTTGGCAGGACGGGATTCAGGCACGTGCACGCCCGGTTCATGTGGCCATGTTCCATTGAGAATCAGTTCGGCGGCTGTAACTGTCGGCACTGCTGTCGTATAGCCGATCGCATTCCCGTTTGTTTCGGCAAAAGCTTTTTCGTGGTCGCAGACCTGGTAAATGTATTTCACCAGTTCTTTTCCATTTTTACGACCATGAATGATGCAGCCAATGCAGGTTTTACCCTTATAACTCGAATTGAAATCCTCGCCTTTAGGCAGCATGCTTTTTAGGAACTGAATAGGTTGAATTTTCTGACCTTGAAAATCAACTGGTTCGATGCCGGTAAAACCAAGATTGTGGAGCACCCGAAGATACCAGAGATATTCTTCCGAAAATGTCATCCAAAATCTCATCCTCTTGATGAACGGGAAGCTCCGGTGAAGAGATTCCAGCTCCTCATGATACATAAGGTAAGTGTCAGCAGTGCCTGCTTGCGGGTACTTGAAATCGAAATGGATAGCATCCCTATCGATAAGTTGTCCGTGTTTGGTCCACTTGCCATCATGAATGGCGTGGATTTCCAAAATAAGTTCCCGTAAATTGATTTCTGGGTCAAAGTTCGGGGCCCAAACGGCATTCTTTTTTCCGGCGTTGCAGTCCAGGATGTCGACTGATTCAATTTCATCAAAAATCTTTTCCTGCAGGCAGTATGCCACCATAACATTGGTGACGCCTGGATCAAAACCGATTTGGAGTTGAGCCATCAAGCCTTTTTCTTTAAACTTATTGTGCATGGCCAACTGCTCACGATTTGTAAATCCAAGCTTATCCGGATATTCGTGGCAGGCGGTGTCCAGATAATTCACTCCACACGCCAGGCAAGCTCGCATGATATTCAAATTCCAGAAAGGCGGGCCAAGGTTTATTACAATCATTGGTTTTACGATGTCAAGCAAATGCGTGATAGGCTTATATTCGCTGACATCTACAAAGCAAGAACGGAAATGACAAGTCGCAAGCCCTTTTTTTGAAATTGATTCAATGATTCTGTTTCTTGCATGCCTTGTTCGGCTTGCTAGATTAATTACTTCAAATACATCAGGCATCATAGCCATTTTGTGAAGCGCCACGCCTCCGACATTTCCCGCACCAATAACCAATACTTTGTTCATCTTCTTCTCCTTTTTCTGACATAAAGTGATATTACAAACAAGGGTTTTAAGGCCACTAAATTATCAAACAACAATTCCTCCTTTTGGCCTACTTTACGGCAAAAAAAACCGCTCGTCAAGCGATTTTTATATGAAGACCGTCATCCTAGAGGACGGCGTTAAGCCGGACGAAAGATCTATTTTGTCACTTTAATCTCTCCGTCTTCCGTTTCTTCAAGCTTATATCCAAGTTTTTTCAAAGCATCTTTCAAATCTTCCACCTTGTCTTCCGGAAGCTTGCCGCCGTGGCCACATCCGCAATCACAATTGCACTTTTTTTTGTCATCGCCCATAATTATTTGCGCTTAATTGTATATTTATTATCCTTCAAATCTTCGATCGTATAACCTAATTTTTCAAGTTTTTCCCGAAGTTCATCCGAAGCCTTAAAATCCTTGTTTTCCCGCGCGGTTTTCCTAGCTTCTGCAATTTTTGAAATTTTTTCCGGTATCTTTTCTTCTTTTGTGATAATCAACCCGAAAACTTTGTTCATTTTTTCCCAAAAGGACAGAATATTTTTAGATTCTTCTTTTCCAAGCTTTTTTTCAGCTATTAGCTTATTAGTTTCGGTTATAAGTTCAAATAAAATTGAAAGGGCAAGGGGAGTATTAAGATCATCGTCCATCGCTTCTTCGAACTTTTTCTTATACCTTTTAAGATCCACAAGGTTGCTTTTCTTTTCATCGTTGATTTTATCTAGGTTACTGATCCAATCAGAAATTCTTTGAAAGTTTGTCTTAGCTTGATCAAGTGATTTCCAAGTAAAGTTTAGCTGGGATCGGTGATGTCCGGAGAGAAATAATAATCTAAGTGCCATAGGGCTATATTGTTTTTCCTTCATATCTTCCAATGTGAAAAAATTTCCTTTTGATTTGCTCATTTTTTTTCCATCTATAAGAAGAAAACGGGTATGAACCCAGAAATTGACGAATTTTTTTCCGCTGTAAGCTTCGCTTTGGGCGATTTCCGCTTCATGATGGGGGAAAATATTATCTTCGCCTCCGGTGTGAATATCAAAAGTATCACCCAGATATTCACTGCTCATAGCGCTGCACTCGATGTGCCAACCTGGATAACCAAGTGACCAAGGCGATTCGAATTTCATGAGATGTTCCTTCGGAGCCTTGAGCCAAAGAGCAAAATCCCAGGGATTTTTTTTATCCGGATGTTCTTCCAATCTTGCTCCGACTTTCAGATTTTCCAAAGTATTTCCGGAAAGTTTTCCATAATCAGTAAATTTGGTTACATCAAAAAACACATTACCGTTAATTTCGTAGGCGTAGCCTTTTTCAATAAGTCTGAAAATTATCTTTATCATCTGGGGGATGTGAGCTGTAGCGCGAGGAAAATAGTGGGCCTTTTCGATATTTATTTTTTCTTCCGCTTTGTGAAAATAATCTTCAAAAAACTCGGCGATTTCTTTGGGTGTCTTTTTTTCCCTGAGAGCTTTTTTGGCAATTTTGTCATCTCCGCTGTCACCTTGGGCGATATCATCCTCGGTAAGGTGTCCGACATCTGTAATATTTTTTATCATCCTTACCTCATATCCAAGATACTCAAAATAGCGGCGCAAGGTATCCGCCGTCATATAGGAAAGCAAATTTCCGGGATGGAGATAATCATAAACTGTCGGACCACAAACATACATTCCGACTTTTCCCGGGTTAATCGGCCGAAATTCTTCTTTGGATTTGGTAAGGGTATTGTAAAGTTTTAGAGCCATTTTTTAAGCTTAAAAACAGTAATCGTAATCAGGCCCAAAATCAACATTATTCCCATATGGATCCAAAACCCGTGCGGATTGTTTCCAAAAGGAATCTGAGCACTCATAGCCAGAATATTAGAATAAACGGTAAGAGGAAGCAAGACCGCGGAAAAAATTGTGAGGATTTTCATCGTCATATCCAGCTTGTTGGAAAGCAGGGAATTATTGGTAGCTTCCAGCGATTCAATGGTCTCCTTGAGGCTTTCCAAATTATTCCAGATTCTGATGTTGGTCCCGATCAGATCCTGGTAGTAGGGCTTCAAATTATTTTCTATCAGCACATAATTTTTCGTGACCAGTGATTCAAAAACCGTTTTTTGCGGCTTCATTGTGCGGCGAAAATTCAAAATATCGCGCTTGGCAACAGAAATTTCAAAAACCATCTCTTTTTCATTTCCGGCAAATATTTCATCTTCAATATAATCAAGCTTTTTGGAGATATGATCAAGCTTCGGAAAACAAGATTCAAGGAGCATTTCCATTATAAAATGCAAAAGCTTCCCCGGCGACTGGCTCATATACTGCTCGCGCTTTTTCGGGCTTGCTTTCAGCTCCT
>Ga0302252_1001533_pt1 | contig 13073 bp, 3 predicted proteins | sample AAG_RA_Leu_MG_FD_193511 | JGI IMG/M metagenome (GOLD analysis project Ga0302252, IMG submission 193511) | Enriched activated sludge microbial communities from anaerobic digester in WTTP, New Holstein, Wisconsin, United States - AAG_RA_Leu | ecosystem: Engineered > Bioreactor > Anaerobic >...
GGTCAGAAGTAGGAACTCTCCATGACCTTTTGGGCAGGAAATTCCAACTCATAACCGCAGAAAGAGGGCTGATGATATGCTCCGGCATCGCCAGCGCGCTAGATGCCGCCCATCGGAGCGAGGTTATACACAGATCTCTAAAACCTAAAAACATCCTTATGGTCAATGATAACCCCAAACTTATGAATTTCGATCTGGCGTATCAGGTAGAGGAAAACCGGGTTACCGTTATCGGTGATGCCAGTAAGATCAAGGATGATGGTTACATGGCACCGGAGGTTTTGCTCGGAGAGGATATAGATGAAGCTACCGATTTCTTCTCACTGGGGGTAATTGCTGCTGAACTGTTGGGTGGCAGGCGACCATTCAATACAGTGCGACAATTTTTGGCCCTGGGTAAAGTTCCGGATCAGTTCTGGGAATTACTGAAGGAGCGCGAGATTCCCGACCAGACCGTAGAAGCCCTGCAAAAGATGATCGTTGCTGACCGCGCCCTCCGATTGCATGACATAGAAACAATCCAAAAAGCCTTTAATCCAAACAAGATCGATATTACCCCCGTAACCGAAACCAACAAAATACTATCGGCAGGCACCATAGGGAACATCTATGAGATTGTCGACCTTATAGGTCATGGTATGGGGACTCAGGTATATAAGGCTTGTTACCGAATCCCCAATCAGGGCTTTGCTTATGTGGCGCTGAAACTATTCGATATGGATGTCCCCCGTGAACGTTATGACCGTGAAGTATATATAACCAGCGGGATAGATTCATCATATGTAGTCCGCTGTAATAACCAATATGGATATTGGCCTGATGGACGTTTCTATATGGCCACTAATTTCATCGAAGGAAATGCACTTAGTACCATGTTAGGTGATGCCGACCCGGGCATATTCAAATCGGTTGCCCAATGTCTATTCGAAGCGGTACGCTCATTTCATTGTCATCGGGATAGTGAAGGCAATCTAGATCCCTGGTTGCACAGTGATATCAAACCCCAGAATATTATAGTCACCCGGGATGCCAAAGCCGTATTGATCGATTGCGGTATAGCTGGTCCGCCCCGGGTCGATGTATTTCAAGGCACGGTGGGGTATTACCCCCCTGATAACGTATCAGACGAATCGATGTTCTTCAATCAGAGCGGAGATCTGTATGCCCTAGGGATCACGTTATGGGAGTGGCTCTTTGCTACCAAGCCTTACGATTGCGCGGTGATAGGGCAACTCCCTACGATTCCGGAAGAAAATCCCCTCCCTTTCCTCAATGACTGGCTGATCAAGGCCGTCGCCAACGACGCTGAGCAAAGGTTTGCCGACATCGAAGAGATGGAGGCTAGCTTTGCTTCCGCCTGGCCAACCATCGAGATTGCGAGCGAAGGAATACAGGAAGATGTTGAGCCAACAATTCTGAGCATTCCGCCAGAAACAACTGAGATGACCAACATCGATGTGACGATTGGTGGGGAGCTCGAATATAACCCATTTGTGGCCTACTTGAACAGTCTGTCCAATACTTCGGCCCAAAATGAAAACGCCACTGCGGAGTCTCAGATAGGCAACCCCTATTTTGCTTCAATAATGGTGGAAAATCCCCTTAGTAACTACATCGCCGAACAACTCACAAGCTATTCACAGAATGTCATACTTACTGGGAATGCTGGTGATGGCAAGACTACGCTGGCGGCCGAGGTATATAAGAAGATTTCCGGGAATGATATCCGACGGTTGGAGCCCATAGAGGACCTGATCGAGCACAACGTTAAAATTATAAAAGATTTCAGTGAATTAGGTGAAGCCGAACGGAGTGAGATTATCTCAGCAGCCTTAAACCAAACAGACACAAGATATCTCCTCATTTCCAATACCGGAACTCTCTTGAACTCATATAAGGCTTATCGGGAGGATGATCCGGACAGCGTGGCTGAGATACTGGATGCTTTGACTTCCATAAGCCCCAAGCCAATAGCCGATGATAAATTATTGATAGTGAATTTAGGCCGGATGAATACCATTAGTGCAGCAGTGTTGGTATTGGATAGGATACTAGATGAACACAATTGGGAGGCGGCCGGACATTGTCCGTGCGCTGAGACCTGTCCGTTGTTGGCAAATGTCAGGTTGCTGCAGAGGGATAGAGAGAGGCTGAGTGAGCGGATTGGACTTGTCTATCGCCGTCTCTACGAATATGGCAACCGCTTGACCATGCGCCAGATGACCGGTCACCTAGCTTATGCCATCACCGCGGGGTATGACTGCGAGAAGATTAAAAACATGACGCCTATTCAACACAAAGAGCACAAAACGAAAATGCTTTTCAGCAACCGTTTCTTTGGCGATGACGGAAGTGTTTTAGCTGATGAAGCTTTACAACTGATGCCTGTTCGAGTTCTACAGGAGGCAAAACTAGGGACGGAATTGGACCCGGCCTTGGAGCGGGAGTTATGGAGCGCGGGGGGATTAAGTGAAGCCTCGGAAATACCGCATTATGAAGATCTCCGAAAAAAGGGATCTTCCGGCGATTCTTCAGTTGCGGAAACCGTTTATGCTCGCACCCAACTACGCCGATTGATTTACTTCTTCGCGCCCCTTAAGCAACTATCGTCTCAAGAATATTTGTCCATATTTCTACGGTCGCCTATGTTAGTAAATTTCATCAATAATACCGATGGCTTGAGGCCCCTCAATCCTCGCGCTTCGGCATTGTTTGCGGCGCGGATACTGCAAGTGCTGCAGGAATTCTTCATCGGATTCAAATTGCCCGAACAGAAAACAGGTCAACTGAATGAGCTCTATATCACCCTGAGTGCCAAACGACAGAGTGCCCGCACCCAGATGGTCTTGGCTCGTATACCAACCAATCAATTCGTGATAGATGACAAACCCAGATACACGGCTGGGAGCCAACGGTGCCGGGATCTTTTTTTGCGTTTGCGAGATTCCGATGAGGAACTGTTACTGGAGTTGCCGTTCTTGGATTATGTCAACAGACGTTATCAGGGTGAAATTGCGGAGAATATATCTGTATTCTATGCACAGAGATTAGAAAGATTTAAGGTAGCTCTGCTAAGACGTTATAAACAAACCGGGGATGGGATAGAACTCATCAGAATTGGTGACGAACATAGGTTGAACCCAATAACCATTACCGTTCAAAACGACAAATTGGAGGTGAGGGCATGAGCCTTCCTGAGTGCTTTCCGGCAATAGACGATGTTACGGCCGAAAATTATTATAATCCGGCGTTTCACTTATTTGGTCAGAGATTTTATAAAGACCAAACAACGTTAGAGTTGTTATCCGAGTTTTTGTATATTGCTTTTGCAGAAAAGAAAGTAGGGAGTAGTGATCTATTTTCAACCCCCCTTCCGGGCAAGGATTGCTTGGCTGAATGGAAAAATCAGAGACTCTATTATAAAGTTCCCATTCGGCTTACAACCAAACTATTCGCTTTGTTTGGACATTCTAGGATCGACGGCCGCGACAAAGTTCATGAAGAGCAGTTTAAGGTAATAATAGAGAGATTGACTAGCTTGATCGATACCTACTCATTTACGCCCCAGCAAATTGTTTATATGATTGAGGAATATTTAAGCGGATTTCAGGGAGTTGGATTAAATAGAGCGTGGTGTGCTCAGACATTTTATCCAATATGCTCTGCGCTTTTTAGTCAAGAGACACTATGGAATGAAACAAAAGCTGCCAGAAATCCTCCATTGAACTGGAGTCAAACAGTTCGAAGTGATCTAACCGAGTCCGGTTTTCGATATTACTATAGCGTCTCCAAACATAGGTTTATAGCACGAGGGGGCGAAGTAATCTATCTTCAACTATGCAATGCTTTCAACACTAAACCAGAAGACATCATGTCCATAGCCGAACTACTTAGTCTATCTGTGCAAGAAAGTAATACAGAATGGATTTTTGAGCGGCTACAGGAAGGGTTGCCCAGGCTGAATTCTAAGTCTACTCAAGGCCTTGAGGCTCTTGTGGATTTTATAGAAAAACTGGACACATATACATATGAAGAGATTAAAAATAATAACCAATATTTACAAGCTGGTTGGTGCCCAAGAGAAAGCTGGCGTGAGGGGTACCTGTTTGCAGTCGAACTTACCCGGCTATTGGCAGCCAATATTGATCCGGTAGAACGGTTGGAATTGATGACGACCGGTTGTTCCATGCAGGTTTTGAGGAGTCTCAGCGCGCAAAGCAGTCGTTATAATCGGACAACTGGGGCAAAGTCAGCGCTGGGTTACAGCTGGATATTTTCTGAACCGGATGCTAAGCCTGCTTACAAGCAAGTCGCCCAGCGCAATCTTCAGGTCAATCAAAAGAACATATTCCAGGCTTTGAGGATACCTGCATTAAAGGAGCACGCAGCAAGAGACCGGAGAGGGAAGACGGATTATTATAAAGAAGCAGATGAACGTTACGGACACCAGTTGTTTTTGAGCCTGGGCAAAAGGCTTGGGATAATAGTCCCCTACACTGGACCAGGGGCGCGCATGGTGATGACCGACCGATTGCTTAGCTACCTGGTAGCGATTCTGATATCTCCGGGACAAATGTGCACCTATGAAGATTTTTTACAACGGATGTACACCCATTATGGCATCGCTATTGAGGGGGAAGAATTAAAAGATGCTCTGGTCTGGAGCGGATTGCCGGCCAATGATGCACTCTGCAGCGCTAGGGGAACCTGGCTGGTGGAGATGCTAAGGGCTGGCGGCTACCTGACAGAGCTTTCAGACGCATGGTCGATAGTCCATAATCCATTTGACCAAGAGCTTGTTTAGGAAGGAGGCGCCGGATTAAATGCGTTATCTGCTTGACATTATTAAAAATCATATACTAAGTGAAGCTGAAGATGGTGGAAGTTTAGTACGGGTCGTACTACCCGGCTACCCTTCAGATCTGCTGAAGCAGTTAGGGACATTTCTTAAGGAGAGTTTTAGTCGTAACCCGCAACGAAAGATTACATTGAATTACGGAATAGCCTATCGTCTGGGAGAAGAATGGAATAAGAACGGGGATGCGCTGGACAAGGCCAATTTTGAGTTCGTTAAAGAGCAAGGCTGGTATAACTCCAGCAATAATCTGACCGTATTCCGCAATAGACTGCCCGACCCAGACGAAACATTAGTTACCGTATTAGCTGGATATGAATATATAGACGATCGGGCTGGCCTGCAGGATTTCTTCCAGATGGACCAGGATTCCGTATGGGGTATCTGTCTAAAGCACAGTTTTATTCCCTGGATCCATGATGCACTGAAAGATTTTATTGACGTAGATGATGAATCCAGCGCTGTTCCGTCAATCAACCTGTTCCTGAGCCACATTTATAGGCAAGGGATAGGCAGCCTCTTGACCATCAGCGATTTCTTGGAAAAAACTGATTTCAGTCAGATAAGCAACGAACGTGATGCTTATGAAAAGATCCTTGAGGACTTGCATAATTTCGGCTTGCCACCACTAGTAGGCTTGCGACGCAAGAATGACAAATATATGGCCAACTACGTGATCAAAGCAGCCGAGTTCAGCAATTACGGTATGTTCCTGTTGAACAAAAACCGAAAATCGGCGTTGAAGCGCATTGAGAAGTATAAAGAGGAAATAGCAGACGGGACCAAGACATCGCCTGATTCCGAAATTATTGGTGATTTTAGCACGATAGAAGACCTCTTAGATAGCCTTAAAAAATACGTAGATGAGCAATCGGAACAAGATAGATTAGAATTACTTAAAATTGACTTTGTGTTTATTTATGATCAGATATTGCAATTGAAAATACCAGTGGAAAGGAAGAATAAGAAACCTAATACTGTTAAAGGAACGGCACCGGAAATATTTTTGCGGGCTTTGTGGCTCATGTTAGGGGAGTTTAAGAAGGAACTGAGAGCCACGACCATTATAGATGAGAAGCTTGATAAAATTACGATCAAGGCTCTTCAGTTCAAGCATGATTTTACTTCGGGCGAGGAAGACGAGCACGACGATGCCCGGATATTCTTAAACCGAATACTTGGTGGGATCGATGAGTATTTGCAGAACCATTTATCCTCTCTCGATATCGGGAATCCAGAAGACCCAAAATATATCGATTTTTATTCAGACTTGATTCCGGATAACTTATCGTATGCCAGCGCCAGGTCAGCCGAGCCCAGCTACATATTTGAAATCATGATCTACCTGAGAGATGAAGAAGAACCCATTAAAGGCCAATTTGCCTGGAAGCTCCCCAACACTCATCCTACCCGTCTAATGCATACGCTATACGCGCAGACATATGCCATGTTTGCTGCCGATACCGGTTTGCCATGTTTTACGGTGGCCTATCTACCGGAAATGTTCTCAGTGGCGGATGAGGAGGCTATCATGCGGATGATGGACAAGTCTATCGCGAGTGGTCGATTCCACATGCATAATCTACTCAATGCGCCCGGCAACGATTTTGCCGACCCGTTACGGCCATCCCTGCAAGACCTCTCGGTTTGCTATCATAACTACGTGAAAGATGTCTGCGAAAATGGATTTATCCGAGCTATTTCCGGGGACAAGTTCGGTTCACTCAAGAAGTATTACGAGGCAGCTATGCGGCAGTATCTGGAAGAGTGCCGAAATAGTTCCCTGGGAGCCTTCTTATTTAAGGCATTCCTGTTAGTTGATGAAGCCGGTACCGCAAATGGAGGATGGATGTGGTATGAATACGTCGAAGCTTCGATCATCACCCCGCTCCACCCCATACTGATTGAGATGATGCGCCAACAGTATACATATTTGGGGGACTGCTTTATCCATTATGTACACAACGGGTTGCGAGCTATGGGCACCAACCGCCTCACTCTGAAAAACTGGGAGAAGACGGTCGATCTATGCATACTACAGTGGCCGGTGTATGGATTCTTTTCTGATTCCTCGATGAGATTGACCACTTCGGTCCGTTCCTATAATTACTTGCACCTGGTCGGTCAAACCAAGCACGAGCCTTCTTTTATCAATTCTCGCACCCTGATAGAATACGAGACCGATGAGGAAGATGAATTCACAGACGAAGAGCTTTTCCGCAGCGGGCGCTCATCCCAATTGATCTTCAGAGCCTTATTGGATTATCAGCGCTTGAATCCCCAGGCCTTCGATGGATTAAGCATCGGTTGTTACACTTCTGACGAGATACAGCCATTCATAGCCGGTATCGACGCATTTTTGGCGGAGACATTCAAACGCGGGATTGAAAACTTTTCGTTACATCTGACCATGTTCTCCGAGAATGCGGCCAACAATGACGTTATGAAGTGGATAAATGCCTGGCGGGATCGTTGGCAGCAACCGGAACAGAACGCTAGACTCCAGCATTATGGCAACTGCCATGTATCCATCGCCTATCGGGTTGTCTCGCGCAGCAATAACGCGGCCCAGTTTATCAGTCTACTCAATGGAACCGAACTAGATATCATGTTCTTCAATAATTTTATCGACAAAGAATCGAGCCGTTTCCAGGATATAGACTTGGGTGCGGATAATGCCGAAGATTATCGCAAGTTCCCGATACTTGAGAAGATATGTTGCCGGAGGACGGGAGGGGCTCAGGATAACCAAAGGGAGCGCATACTGACCAACCGCCGATTCGGCCTGAGTGCACTCCACAGTGAAGTGGTATACCGCCTGCATACCAAGGTTGAGGCGGACAAGCTGCACCTTATTATCAACTACTGTGATTTTACACCGTGGCGGGCAGTAATCGATGCTGCCCATCAACATACCAACTGGGTAATCTGTATCGACCCTATGATCGACAAGGAACTGCTGATCAGGCGCCAGGATGCCCGTCAGAACATCATTAATAGGGATATAATCGGATTCGGTACCGGGGTTGGTCCCCACGGCGAAAACAACTACACGGTTTCTACCGACAAGTATTCCATGGTAGATATCAAAGATCGGTTAAAAGACCAGACGCGAAGACTCTTCCCCCATCTGAAGGATGGCGAGGGTATTCAATGTGTAGAGTCACTGGTAAAGGAATCGGTCAGCCTTACGGGTATGTCCCTGGTGAGGGCCACTGGAAGTGACCGATTTGTGCGGGAATATTTGGCTGCCGCCATGGTGCGGAAATTGATCCCTCAGGATGAAAAGGCTTTCAGCGACGAAATCGTCGCCCTGGATTCATTCATGCATTGGTTTGATGACCCGGATGAGTATTTCAGAGCTGACTTGCTCAGGTTAAGGTCACGGATAGTGGACGGATATTTCGTCGTAGATGCGCAGGTGGTGGAATGTAAGTTAGCCAACGTGGCGGACAACTTCTTGGTGCATGCCCGACAGCAGCTTGAAAGTGCGCTGAGGCAGTTGATATCTCATTTCCGGCCCAGGAGAGGCAATCAACCGCTGGGCACGGGGAAATTAGGCGAAGACGACCCCGAAGCAAGATACTGGTGGATGCAATTGCACCGTCTGTTGGCTAGTAAAGGAACGGTGCCACAAGCCAATTACGCCGCTACTCTGGCTGCTCTCGAACGCCTCAGTGACGGCTACTTTACGATCAATTGGAAGGGTGCTGCGGTCGCTTTCTGGAGGGACAAACCCGGCTCTGCCTGGGACTGTGGTCCTCAATGGGATTTCGAGTTTGATGATAAAGGCATGAACTTGTATGTGGGTGAGGCCGGAGCCTCATTCATACCTTCTTTTTGCGCTAGTTCCAGCAGTGGCGTCATATTTACCGAGGACGACAATTTGATCTCCTATACGTACAAAGTCGAAGAAAATCGGGGAGAACCAGTATCGACTACTCAACCGGGCAGTCAAGGCGCAGATGATCTGCTACCGGAAAAAGAAGATGACGAGCCGAATGCTGATACCGGACACGTTGAGGATAAGGGAAGTGGAACCATAACTGATAGGGAGAAGTTGCCTGATGGTCCCCCTCCCGAGGAAAGACCTGACGACACCCCCCATGTGACGGCTATCCCAGTCAAACCTCGTATTCCAGAAAGAATCCTGCTGGGTAGCAGAGTAAGTGCGCAGCAGAAGGTCTATTGGGAATTCGGACATCCAGATATCCCCAACCGCCACATATTGGTATTCGGTTCCTCAGGCTCAGGTAAAACCTATACTATCCAAGCCCTGTTGTGTGAACTTGGCAAGTCCGGACAGAACAGTCTAATAGTCGATTACACCAATGGGTTCACCAACAATCAGCTAGAGACCACCGTGATACAGAAGCTAAAACCCCTGCAGCACGTTGTAAGGAATGAACCGTTAAAAATTAATCCATTCCGGAAGCAATCTTATATTATTGATGACCTGGAATTATTTGACAGGGCAACTAATGTGGCCGAGCGCGTCAGAGGGGTTTTCTCGTCCGTGTATAGCTTAGGTGACCAACAGAAGGCGGCTCTCTATGAAGCCATCACTGCGGGAGTAAATACTTTTGGGGATAATTTTACTCTGGAACGTTTGGTCGATGGTTTGGAATCTTTGCAGGCGGGGGGAGGCCCCAATGCTGGCCCCGCCGCAACAGTCCTCAACAAGATGCGTCCCTTCGTTGAAATGGAACCGTTTAAAGCTGAAGATCAGGAGAGTTGGGAGCAGATTTTCAACGATCGGCAGCACAGGTGCCATATCATACAGCTGGCTGGTTTCATGAAGGATACGTCTAGACTGATAACGGAATTCTCATTGTTGGACCTTTATTGGTACTATCGATCCAAAGGCAGCAAGGATAATCCCCGGGTGTTAGTGCTGGATGAGATTCAAAACCTCGATCATAAGCTGGAAGGACCTTTGGGACAGATATTGACAGAGGGCCGTAAGTTTGGCATAAGCCTTATCTTGGCTACTCAGACCCTCAGCAATTTTGAACGAGACGAACGTGACCGCCTATTCCAGGCGAGCCATAAACTATTCTTCAAGCCGGCTGATACCGAGATCAATACCTATGCGAGAATACTTTCCGATGCTACCGGGGAACGACAGGAAGATTGGGTGGCTAAACTGACTGCGCTCAAGCGGGGCGAATGTTATTCCCTAGGATCAGCCTTAAATGAGAGGACAGGGAACTTAGAGGTAAATAAATACTTCAAAGTCCGCATCGATGCTATCGATAATCGATTCAATGAAGGTGTCAGCTATGCTGCCGATTAATTTTCATAAGACATTCATACCTGAACGAAACCTCATAAGTGCATTACTACAGTATACAGCGCGGGGAGGAGAAGGGGATTATCAGGAGATTTCGGCCGATACTGGCATCCCTATGGGCAAGGTTAATGGAAAAGTGCCGGCAATTATGGATTATGCACGTGGCATGGGTTTGATCGAAGTAGAGAATCTGGCCCAATCTAAAAAGCGGCCACGGCTAACCGATTTTGGCCGGGTAGTGTTCATGGAGGATGGCACCCTGGGCGAGAAGATAGTCCAATGGCTGCTCCACCTAAATCTATGCCGCTCTGATATCGGGTCGCTGGTATGGCACCAGACCTTCGCGCAGAGCAGAAGGTCACTGGGCAGTTCTTTTTCCAAGGAACAATTGGAAACGTACCTATGCGAGTGTTTCGGCGAAGGAAGAAATCGGACCGGACCACTGCTGCTGGCCTATGGCGATGATGCAGCCCTAAAGAGGTGTGGAGCCATCTCCCTGGACGGGGAAACCGTGATTCGTCGGAAAGCTCCCCTGTTGGATGATTTCGCTTTGCCCTACTCGGCCTTGTTCCTTGAATTGATGGAGCAGTTCTGCCCGAATCAGAATCAGGTGACCATTAACGATTTTCAGGCGGTTACCATGATTTTCGATATATGTCTGTGGAACGAAGCAGATATCGAGAGAGGCTTAAATATGATTGAAAAAAGGGGCTATCTAATGGTTGACCGGCAGATGCATCCGTGGATATTGGAGAAAAGAGCGGCTGCCGTGCATGTTTGGGATAGGATATTTGATTATTTGACTTGATGGGGGGGGGGACTCGTGAAGTTTTCAGACGTGGTTGTGTTTCGCAAAGACCTGCTATTCAATGGGGCGGTTCAGCTGGGCTGGTTGGAAAACAATAGACCGCTGGCCGATACGGTTGCCGAGTACTTCGTGTTTCATGGCCCGGAATATCATGGTGTTTCAGGAGCTGATTTCAAAGATAGCGGACATCAGCTGGTGGATACTGCTACTTTTACCCATGACGTTATCGGAGGTATCGCCGGGAATGCAGATGAACCGTTCACTCTAGCCATCGCCGGGTATGGCACCGGTAAGTCCCATCTCGCTGTTACACTTTCTTGCCTGTTGGATGACCCCACTACTCCCATCGCTAAAAAAATCCTCAACAATCTGGAACGAGCGGATAAAATTATCGGACAGTCAGTACGCCGGACGCTAGCATCCCAGAATCAGCCCTATCTCGTGGCCGCGGTAAACGGCATGCAGGATTTCGATCTTACAAATGAAATCGTCCGCCAGATATTAAATAGGCTGCGCTCGCATGGCTGCGATACAGGGCCACTGGAGAACCTGCGCCCCCGTTTTCGCTCCGCCGTCAATTTCACCGAGGCCTTCTTTGATTCCTTGGCAAATGAGTTCAAAGTGGCTTTTCCGGAATATGATTGCACTTCTGTAGTAGAACGTCTGCAGTCTATGGACGAGGATGTTTTCATAAAGGTCAGCGATATCTACGAGCAAAAGATGGGTTCGCCAATACATAGTGTAGGACGGGAGTCTTTAGAGGATTTCATACGCGTAGCCAAAGATACTTATTGCGGGCCGGGTCGGGAATTTGCCGGTATCTTGATAATCTTTGACGAGTTTGGGCGTTATATGGAGTTTTCCGTTCAGAAGCCACACGTAGCAGGGCCGGGCGCGCTACAGCAGTTATTTGAAAGTGTGCAGGGCAACAGCGACAGGGTGTTTCTGTTGGGATTGATTCAGTATGAATTGAAAGCATATGTCTCCCGAGTGGCCCCGGAACTGAGGGATGATCTGAGCCGGTACATCACTCGGTATGACTCAATCAGGAAAGTCCGCCTTTCGACTAACTTGGAGACAGTCATAGCCAACCTTCTAGAGAAAAAGGAGCGGGATGTATTAGGAGAGTATGAGAGCTCCGACCGTGGTCTCAGCCAATCCTTGTTGAAATGGTTCCCGGATATGCAGAACCATGCGGTGTGGACAGACTCCAAACGGTTCCAGAAGATAATCAGAGAGGGATGCTGGCCTTTACATCCATGCAGTTCCTGGTTGCTATATAAATTGTCTTCGGTAGGGAAGTCGTTGCAGCAAAGATCAGCTCTGTCATTGCTGGCTGAAGTTTACGATGATTGGGCGGACAGGGATGTTGTCGAAGGCGGTAGAATCAACGCGATCGATCTTTGCACACAGTCCCTCATCGATGAATTTTTGAGCGCGGAACAGTTCGGACAGCTAGGCGCCAGTGCCCACGCTTACGAGACGGTGGTGCAGAAGTACCGGTATGAGTTGACTGTAACCGAATCAGTGGTCTTAAAGGCGGTTCTATTGTGCTCCAAAATCGGCAGCAAAGTCAGTTCGGTAGACGATTGCTTGGATTTGCTCAGTACTCTGGGTGGCCTGAACCCAACTGAATGCGGGCAAGTGGTCAGATCCCTGGAGCATGACTACAACGTTCTGGAATGGAATGAGCGTTTGCATCAGTATGAGATTATAGGCGATGCGGCACCGAAGAAAGCATTTGTAGCCTATCTCAGATCGAAGGTAGCCGAGGTTACCTACGAACAACGAGCACAGATCTTTGCCAAGAAATACATGTCCTGGTCGGAGAAGAAGGATTATCCTACCGACTTTGGCTCAAAGCATAAAATTACTACCCGGGAATGGAATTACAATTTATCCTTCACGGATGTGGGAACGCTCAAAAACCAGATTCAATTTGCCTTTCGCTCCTGGCGTGACGCAATTAACGTCGATCAGTTCAAAGGGCAGTTGATGTACTGTTATTTGGGACCAGAGAGTAAATTAGAAGCGGTAAAAGTGTTTGCTGAAAGTGAATTCGAAAAAACGTTCACTACTCTGAAGATCGATAGTGATTTGGGGGCGCCGGTGGGGGT
>Ga0302252_1001537_pt1 | contig 13045 bp, 12 predicted proteins | sample AAG_RA_Leu_MG_FD_193511 | JGI IMG/M metagenome (GOLD analysis project Ga0302252, IMG submission 193511) | Enriched activated sludge microbial communities from anaerobic digester in WTTP, New Holstein, Wisconsin, United States - AAG_RA_Leu | ecosystem: Engineered > Bioreactor > Anaerobic >...
TATCCCTTAGAGCTGCGCTGCAATTTCTCCTGGCTCTCCGGAGTGACCGCCACGGGCAGTGAGACCGCGCCGAGCCTGTTCTTCGAATACGCTGCCGCCTCCCAGGATCTCCCATTGCAGATTGAGGTGGTCATGGGCCCCAGGGTAGAGATAGAGGTCCAGGATGAATGGCTCAATTATGTGGCTCCGGGAAAGGAGAGTCTTCTCCGGCTGACACTGACAAACCGGGGGGATGAGCCGGCCCGGGATCTGGAGCTGCAGGTGCGTCCCCTACCACCGATAATGATGGTGGAGAGCGCCTGGGTCCAGGCCAGCCTCTCTCCGGGAGAGAGCGCAGAGGCGAGGCTTTCGTTATTTGCCGAGGAGAATGCGGCACCAGGCTACTATGCTCTGCCCTGCCTGGTCACCTACAAGGACGACCTGGAGGAAGGGAAAAGGAGAGAGCAGAAGGCGGCTGTTATTTATGTGGGCCAGAGGATCAGTTCCGCCTGGATATATCTGGCAGGCGCAGCCCTGGCCGGCATTCTTCTGCTCTCAGCCTGGCTGGTGCTCGAAAAGATTCGCCGAAGCAGGAGGCGCTTTCGCATAGTGAAGAGCTGAGAGGTCTCAAGTGAGAGGTCAGGGCAAGAGGGCTCAAAGGCTAGCCGGTCAGGCGCAAGAATCGCTCCTGAGCCCTCTCCAGTATCTCCTCTTCGCCGGGAATAATTCCATCTCTCATCAGCACCTCGCCATTGACTATGGTGCTGTCCACACCGCCGCTCATACTGTAGACCAGATGGGAGATCATATTGCTCTGGGGGCAGAGCCAGGGCTTTTTCAGATCGATAAGAGAGAGGTCGGCCAAAGCACCTTGGTGCAGCCCCAGATCCAGCCGGAAGGCTCGCTGGGCGTTGTCCGTGGCCATGCCCCAGATCTGATCGGCGGTGAAGGCGGCCGGGGTGTGGTAGGCGTTCTTCTGGGTGATGGCCCCCACCTTCATCTCCTGAAATAAATTGAGGTTATTGTTGCTGGAGGCTCCGTCTGTGCCCAGGCATACATTGACTCCGGCCTTGAGCATGGTGTTGAGCGGAGCTATGCCCGATGTCAGCTTGAGGTTGCTCACCGGGCAGGTAACCGCATTGGCCCCTCTCTCCGCCAGCAGGAAGCAGTCCTCCGGGGAGAGCCAGACGCAGTGCACCGCCGCCAGCCGCGGGCCGAGAAGCCCCAGAGAGTCGAGGTACTCCACAGGGCTCATGCCTTTGCTGAGAAGAAAGCCGTCCACCTCCTCTCGCGTCTCGGAGAGGTGAATGTGGATCATAGAGTTATGCCGGTCGGCTATCTCCTTGGCTTTGAGAAGCGTCTCCTCGGAGCAGGTGTAGGCGGCATGGGGGCCCACGGCGGGAGTGATGAGGGGATCGTCCTTCCAGCGGCGGATGAAGGGCTCGACCTGGGCCAGAAGCTCGGGCTTCATGTCGAATACCACACCGGAGATATAGGCTCGCAGGCCCATCTCCCTGGTTGCTTCTGCGGTTACATCCGGGTGGTAGTACATATCATTGTAGCAGGTGATGCCGTGGCGGATCTGCTCCAGGCAGCCGAGCTTTACCCCCCAGCGGATGTCCTCCTCGGTGAGGCGGGCCTCCAGGGGCCAGATCTTCTCCTGCAGCCAGGGCATAAGCTCCATGTCGTCGGCATAGCCACGCAGGAGCGTCATGGCCAGATGGGTGTGGCAGTTGATCAGGCCGGGTATGGCCAGCTTGCGGTGTCCGTCAATGGGCTCATCGCCGCTTTCATCTTTTAGGTCGGGCCCTATCTGGGCGATCCGGCCCTCTTCTATGAGGATGTCCCGGCCGGATACAAGCTGGCCGGAGTGAAGAAGGGAGACATCTTTGATCAACATCGGATGGATGTAGCCCGTAGAGGTGAAAAGACTGTCGAATCGTCAGGCTTAAGATCCCCTGACATAAAGAAGCCTGCGAGCTGAGGTAGCCAAGCGGCCTACGGCGCTGGTCTTGAGGTACTGCTCCTCTTGGGGAGAGCGGGACGGGCAAACCAGTGGTGCATCGCACCTCGTGAGTTCAAATCTCACCCTCAGCGTGATTTTGCTTGAAGTTGCATTAGCAGCGGGGGATTTCAGCCTGCAATCCATCTTTGAAGAGGCATGGCCAATTCAAACTAAAATTTTAGAAGCTCAGATCCAGGCCGGGATACGATTATAATAGAGGTCGCCCCTTCCATTCTCAGGATTGATCTCACCATGACCGACCAAGACAACCTCTCCCGCGCCCTCCAGCTCCTCGCCGCTGGTCGCCTGGACGAGGCCCGCATCTACCTGGAGGAGCTCCTCCGCCAGGATCCCGACAATCCCGATCTTCTTTACAACCTGGGCCTCTGCTATGTTGACCTCGGCCAACTCGACAGGGGCATTGAGCTGCTGGGCCGCTGCCTGGAGCTTTCGCCACGCCACTCCCACGCCTGCGTGGCCCTAGGCATCGCCTATCAGAAGAAGGGCGACCTGGCTCAGGCCAAGGCTTTTACCAACCGGGCCCTGGCCGCAACCCCAAGAACCCGGTAGCCCTCAAGAACCTGGGCGCCATCCTGGGACGGGAGGGCGACAGCCTGCGGGCTCTCTACTACCTGCGCCAGTCCTACCAGGCCAATCCCCAGGACCCCCAGACGGTGTACGGCCTGGCCTTCGGCTATATGAAAATTGGAGACATCGAACAGGCCCAGAAGCACTTCCAGGAGGTGCTGGATATGCAGGCTCCGGAGGAGCTGCGCACCCTGGCCAGGAATGGGCTACGAGAGATCGCCGTGAGGGAGCTGAAGGCTCGCGGGCCGAGGATGGATGCGGTCTTCTATCTGCTGGATGCCATGCGGCTGTTCTCCGGGAAATCCCTGGATGGGGTCCGGGAGATCGCCTTCGAGATCGGCTTGCAGGGGCAGTACGGTCTGGATATCAACGACCCCAAGGAAACCCATGTCCTGCGGTCGCTTCCGGGGAGGACCTTCACCGCCCTGGAGCTGCTGTGCATCATGTACGCCGGCTTCAAGAGGATCGAGCCGGGAATAGATATCGGGGTCGACTTGGGCGAGGAGTGGGGGATAGCAGAGAGGCTGGGAAGAGAGACGGAAGAAGAATGAAGAGAATGAATTACCCTAGCTAAATCGAGATGGCATCATATTCAAGCTGCCAGGGCGTATATGCTCTGTCCAGATCCATAATAGGATTCAAAGATGTGGTTATAGACAACCTCGCATTTCTGCTGGTATAGTTCCTTGGTATAAGCCCTTGGCAGTTGATCCAATGCATCTTCGATGGAGAGCTTGACCAAAGCTCTAGATTGCATGCGTTTGCGCCAATCAAGGACCAATTTTTCCTCCTTCAAACGCTTGAGCAGATCCCTGGCGACTTCCTTTACCTTTTGGAGCTCTTTTTGATCCAATTTTATCTTCGGCTTGGTCAGGAGATCGAATATTGCCAGCTCTTCATCAGAAAGGCCTTCCTTCATGCCTCTCTTATCTTCATCGTTTAGGTCTTTGATGAACTTCATCAGGTTCTCAAAGAAAGCGTCCTTATCGCAAGCGCCGCTGTTGTATTCTTCTATCATCTTCTGGAACTTCTCAAGGTAATCTATCCTTGTACGGTTGAGGTTGACCATTTGGCTCAACCTTGATTCTATGGCGCTCACAAGGCTCTCTGTAACCGTATTCTTGCGGTTTCTCCTAAAAATGTCCTTTAATTTATCAAAGTCTATCTTGCTGATATCCACAATACGCAAATCATCCTCGGAATCTACGGTATATCCCTCGGCCTCGATCGATTCGTCGAGCAGGCTTTCTATGGCTCCAATGACCTCAGAGATATCCGGCTTTGGATTTAACGAGAGGATCTTATCTGCGATGACCACAAAAAGAGCCCTCTGGGCGCTGAACTCATTGGCCCTCACGTCGGGCAGTATGGCTTTGTAGAGCTTGTTGAGGCCTATGGCCAGGGCAAGGTATCGCCTCTTGGATTCTTCGGATACCAGCACAGCCTCGACAGCATCGTCCAGCAGTTTGACCTTTTCGAAGCCCTGAGCCGACTGGATCCTGGAGGGATTTATTCCTTTCTCAAGGCAGAAGGCGGCGGCTTGCTCTATGGCCTGCTTCAGCTGCTCTATCTGGGCCTCCTTGTCCTTGATGGGAGTGTCTCCTTCTTTAATTCCGCCACCTGCATCAGTTCCATAAATGGCCAGAGCCTTTTTCAGATCCTTGAAGACGTCCCCATAGTCTACGATGAGGCCATTTACCTTCTGGCCAAAGACACGATTGGCCCTGGCTATGGTCTGCATGAGGGTGTGGTTTCTCATGGGTTTATCCAGGTAGATTGTGGAGCAGGAAGGAGCATCGAAGCCCGTTATCCACATGGAGCAGACAAAGACAAGCCGGAAAGGATCTCTGGCGTCCTTGAACTTCTGGTCCAGGTCCTCCTTAACCATGCGCTTTCTGTGAGGCAGGATGTCCAGGCCTTTTTTGTGGAACTCATCGACCTCGTTTTGGGACTGGGAGATGACCACGGCCATATCCGTCTCTCTCATGAACTGGATTCTCTTTTCCAGCTCCTTCTGCCTGGCTCCGCCTGCCTTACTGGCCTGGGAGTATAGCTCCTCTTGATAAGCAGACCAGTGCTTCTTGACCTTGTCGTACATCCTGACGGCGGTGGCTTTGTCTATGGAGACGACCATGCCTTTGCCCAGGAATCCACGGTTCACGAAATGCTTCACGATGTCTCTAGCTACGTCTTCCAGCCGGTCGTCCCTGGTGATCAGATAATAATCCTGGGAGAGCTCTCGCTGCAGCTTCTTCTCCTGGTCCTCATCCAGCTCGGCGTCTTCTATGATTCTGTAGATATCCTCATTGAAACGGGGATTGACAAGCTTGAGAGGAGCTGCCCTGTTTTCATAGTATAGAGGCACGGTAGCCTCATCATCTATGGCCTGCTTGAAGTTGTAGATGCTGATGTAATCGCCGAAGACCTGCCTGGTCTTCTCCTCGCCCACCATGAGCGGAGTGCCGGTAAAACCGATGAAAGCAGCGTTGGGAAGAGCATTTCTCATATTCTGGGCAAAGATATCATACTGGCTTCGGTGGGCTTCATCGGTTATGACGATAATATCCGATCGATCGGAGAGCTTTGGGTAGACCTGGCCCCTCTCGACCCGGAACTTCTGGATCAATGTGAAGATATATCGGTGATCCTCCTGAAGGAGCCTTTTGAGGTGCTCGGCGCTGGATGCCCGGACCGTCTTCTCCGACTCAGTGACCGCCCCGGAGTTGGCGAAGTTCTTGTAGATCTGGTCGTCCAGATCATCACGATCGGTGACGATGACAAAGGTGTAGTTGCCGGGGAGCTTTCTCTGCACCTTCTGGGAGAAGAAGATCATGGAGAAGCTCTTGCCTGAGCCCTGGGTGTGCCAGAAGACGCCCAGGCGGCCCTGGTTCTGCTGGATATTCTGGACCGCGTGGATGGCGTTGTTCACTCCCAGGTATTGATGGTTCTTGGCCAGGATCTTGTTTGTGCCACCAGCCACCTCGTGAAAGAGGATGAAGTTCTCGGCCAGGTCGAGCAGCTTTCCCGGATCGCATGTGCCCCGGATCATGGTCTCCAGGGAGACTATGCCCATCTCGCCTTCCTCATTGATTCGCTTCCATTCCGAGAAATGCACCCATTCAGAGGTGATGCTGCCTATGCGGCTGCCGGAGCCATTGGAGAGTATGATGAAGGCATTATACCAGAAGAGCTGAGGTATGGTGTTCTTATAATCCCTGAGATTGTCCTGGAAGGCGTTTTCCAGGCGTCTGTGGCTGGCTTTCAGCTCAATGAATACGAGAGGGATGCCGTTGACAAAGCCCACCAGATCGGCACGCCGCTTGTAGAGTTCACCTGTTACCCAGAGCTGGGAGGCAAGGAAGTAATCGTTGTTTTGAGGCGCACTCCAGTCTATGAGCTTGACGTTCTCCGTCTTTTCCATGCCATCTGCCTGATAGGAGACCTTTACCCCGTTTTTCAGCATGCTGTAGGTCTCCTGGCTGGCCCTGGCCAGGCTCATGGCACTTCGGTCACGAGTCAGGGCCTGGATGGCCAAATGGAGGGCCTCCAGTGGGAGCAAGGGATTGAGACGCTGCAAAGCCTTCTGCAGCCTGGGAACCAGGACCACTTCAGCGGTGTTCTCCCGGCCAATGCTGCCGCCCTGACCGAAGCGCTCATAAAAGCAGTTCATGGTCTGCCAGCCGAGGCTCTGGAAAAGGGCGATGGCAGGCTGCTCGATTATGCTGTCTTCGGAATAATCGCTGTAATCACTGCTCGTTCTTTTCGCCTCCCCGAACTATTGCCGATAAGCTGCCGATGTATTGCCGATATTTTGCCGATAAACTGTAGGACCTGGCGCGGCGGGATGGATTTGTCACCACTAGCCAGCCATCTTTCACCCAAGCTCCAAGAAGGTTTCTGGCCATGCGCTCGGAGAGGCCCAGCTCGGCTGCCACCTGGGGAGCAGCGATGGTCTCTCTTCCGGCAAAGAGGCCGAGGACGATCCTTGCCCTGTGATCCAGGCGGCGCAGGTCCTCCGGCTCTTCCTCTAGGCCCTCAACGGTGCACTTTTGGGCAGCGAGCCGGACGGCCTCAAAGACCGCGGCCAGGGTGGTGATGAAGTATTCCAGCCAGGGCGTCAGATCGGCCTCGCTTCTGCCGAAGTAGTAGTTGTGGTGAGGATGGACGGTCAGAGCCCGATAGTAGCCCGGAAGATCTCGGGCGTGGTGCTCCTCCAGGGAGAAGAAGCCGTTCAGGCCGTAGCCGCCTTTGTGCAGGATGAAGGTGGCCAGCAGGCGCGCCGTCCTGCCGTTGCCGTCGTAGTAGGGGTGGATGGTTACGAACTGATAATGGACCAGGCCGGCAATGAGGGGAGCGGGCAGCCCGGACCTCTCCGCTTCGGCTGCCCATGCCACGAGGGAGGCCATGAGGGCCGGAACGTCTTTTGCTTCCGGCGGCAGGTAGATCAGAGCGCCGGTGGAGCTGTTCTTGATGGCGTTCTGGCCGTCCCTGTAGGGGGTGGGCCTGGCCCGGGGGCCGACCTCGACCAGGGCATGAAGCCTCTTGATCAGCTCCTCGGTTAGCGGCTTTTTCTTTTCTGCCCACTCCTCGACCCGCAGAAGGGCGTTCCAGTAATTTCGAACCTCGGAGACATCCCTCTCCCGACCGGCGATTTCCAGATTGGCATCGACCATTACCGCCTTTGCCTGGGACATGGTGAGGCGGTTTCCTTCAATGTAGGTGGAGTAGTGCACCGCACGTACCCGAGCATGGGCTCGAAGCTCGGCCTCGGCAGCAGGCGGGAGAGGCGTGTGGTCCACCAGGGCGCGGGCTGCTTCGATCTGCATCAGGCCGCGGACGATGGAGGGGGTGAGGGTGTAGCGAGGGGACCAAGCGGAAGCTATCATGTGTTCAAATTCCCCAGGTTGATATCTAGATTTTCGACGTCCAGCTCGCCAGAGATTATCTTGGGTAGCAGAAGGTCACGGGTGCGGCGAAGATTTATATTCCTTTTATGTATTATCGATCTTTGTTCAATGATTGATCCTATCATGTTATCAAAAAATGATAAGATCTCATCAGTAGGAACTATTAGTTTGGATTTTCTCAAGAAATAAAGGCTAAAAAACTTCTGAGAAGTTCCTGACGCTCTTCGGCTCATCATATTCAACGTCTCAGGAGCAGATAAATATAAATATATAAAATTAGAATAAATCTTTTTTAGAGGTTTTAATAAGGCCACATTTTTTATACTGTATTCAAAATCTTGGTCTACAATGGCAGTACTACCAAGTGTTCCTATATTGGAAAAGATTATATCTCCTTTTTCTGGACGACTCCTTTTCATGACTTCTTCATGCTCCTTCGGAGATATGCAATAGCAATTAGTGAAATCCACGAATCCGTTTACTATATGCCTACCAGTTACTAAGAAAAACCCTTCTGTTGCGGGATCAGGCGTGTCGTGTGTTCCATCTGTCAGCTTGGAACAAATATCGCAAAGGTTTTGATTTTTCCACCCCTCCGGTATCTCTCCCAGCGGCGAGTCCACCATCCGCACCTTCTCGTGCCCCGGAAACCGGAAGTTTACGAACCACTCGCGGTAGAGCGCCTGGGCCATCTCCTCCAGGATCTTGATGCGCCGCGTGTTGTTCTCGATCAGGTCATCGTAGGCGGAGAGGATGGCGGCGATCTTGCGTTGGATGTCAGGATCTGGCAGTTCAATAGGATAATTTAAAAATCGATCCGTCTGGATGCGCTTTGTACCATGTGCGGCTTCATCCGCAAGACCCAACATCTCATATTCTTTGCCTTGAAGCCAATAAAAGAGAAATTGCGGTATTACATGCGAAATACATTCTATTGCTTTGAGGTCCTGATTGAAGGCAACCCGACGCATGGCCATAGCTACCGGAAACTTCTTAGCAAGAATCATGCCTCGGACTACTATCAAAACAGTTCCTGCTGAGACCAAGTGAGTGCCATTCTTGGCACCCAAATCGCTGAGGTAATCTTCTGATTCATAAATCCTCGTTACCTTCATGTCTTTATTGGATATCCAGGGAATATTGCCGCACCAATACGCTTCTTTAGCTTTGGAAGGTGTGCCACCCGAAAGGAGCTTAATGCAATCTCCTAATCTGTAAGTTGGCCATCCATCCATCGCCTTCAAGCTATCCCTTCTATCAGCTTTCCAATATTCTCTGATATTTTTCCCTCTAGTTCATGGGCTTCGACATTCAGCCGCTCCAGCTCCTCGTTCAGCTCCGTCAGCCTCTCCCCAAAGTCGAAGTCATCCGCCACCCTCTCGGCCACGCCTACGTAGCGCCCCGGGTTCAGGCTCCAGCCCTGCGCCTCGATCTCCTCAATGGTGGCCACCTTGCACAGCCCGGCCACATCGACGTATCTTCCCGCGGGAAAATGCTCGCCCATCTGGCTGCCGTTCGTGCTCTCCGGCTCCCTGCCCCGGTAGAGCCGCACGATGTTGGCTATAAACTCCATCTGTGCCGGCAGGAACTCCCGGTGGGCCCGGTCCACCTGAGTGAAGATCTGCCTGGCGTCGATGAAGAGCACCTTATCCTTCCTCTCGGCAGGCTTGCCTCGATCCAGGAACCAGAGGGTGCAGGGCAGGGTTACCGTGTAGAAGAAGTTGGGGCTTATGGCGATCATTACATCCACCGCCCCGGCCTGGATCAGCTTCTTTCGAATCTCCAGCTCTGAGCCGCGTGCGTCGCTGGCCGAGTTGGCCATGACAAAGCCAGCCCGGCCTTTTTCATTTAGCGCGGCATGAAAGATCTGAATCCAGAGGTAGTTGGCATTATCTACTTTCGGCATCCCCTGGCCGAAGCGGGGATCGTCCTTTATCCGCTCCTTGTCCACCTTATCCACATTGAAGGGCGGATTGGCCATCACGAAATCGAACTTGCCCAGGCTTTTGTGGATATCCTCGTAGTAGGAGTTGCCCTCCCGGATATCGCCGGACAGCCCATGCACCGCCAGGTTCATCTTGCAGAGCCGGACGGTCTCAGCGATCTTATCCTGGCCATAGATGGCGATATCGCTGCTCGGATTCTTCTTATGGTTCTGGACGAACTTGGCGCTCTGCACGAACATGCCACCTGAGCCGCAAGCCGGATCGAAGATGCGGCCGTAGTAGGGTTCGATGACCTCTACGATGAGCCGGACGAGCGATGTGGGCGTGAAGAACTCCCCGCCCTTCTGGCCCTCGGCTCGGGCGAAGTTTCCCAGGAAGTACTCGTATATCCTGCCGAAGGCGTCTCCGGAAAAGAGCGACTCTGCATCCAGGGTGGTCTGGTCGATATTGAATGTCTTGAGCAGGGTTCGCAGTGTGCTATTGTCAAGCTTGGTGTAGGCTCCCACCGGCAGAACGCCCTTCAGCTCCTCGTTCTCGGCTTCGATGGCCTTCATGGCCTCGTTGATGGCGTTTCCGATGTCCGTTCCCTCAGGAAGCCGGATCAGATTGGAGAAGCGGGCGCTTTCCGGGAGGTATAGAACGCCCAGGGCCTGGTAGTGCAGCTTGCCTATGGGCCGTCGATCGCTGCCTTTTCCCTTAAGCTCTTGCTCTGCCTGGCGGAACTTGAAGTCCGCATACTTGAGGAAGATCAGGCCGAGAACCGGCAGGGAGTATTCGGAGGCTTTCAGCTTAGAGTTGGCCCGCAGTTCATCCGCCGCACCCCAGAGGCGTTTTTCGATATCGTTGTGGTTTCCCGGCACTATGCTTCCGTCCTACGTTTCAGCAAATATCGCTCACAATTTATACTGGTTGCCCTCGTTTAACATTAAAATAGATAAAAGCACCTTGCCCGTGCTCCGCTAGTCTCAAGCTTTATATCTAATTATCATGACAATTACTCTGCGGAGGCCTCTCCCTGCAAGCCAACACCTTCGAAGTGCTCCCCAGGCGCAAGAGAATCACCATGTTCAAGACAGCAGGCAGCTGGATCTTCAAGCACTTCTTCGACGACAGTGCGATCTTCAAGGAGCTGGCTGATAACTACAACAAGGGTCTCTTCCGCTTCGAGTTCAAGACTGTAGGCGAGAGGAACAAGGCCCTCAAGATCCTGGAGCTGCGCGGCTTCGAGGTGGAGCTGGTGGAGGACCTCATGGGCTACGCTGTCAAGCTGCCCAGGTACAGCAAATACGCTCCGGTGCTGAAGGACTCCGTGGCCATGGTCGAGACCCCTGAATGGCGCATCTTCCTGATGAAGGACCTGGCCGCGGTGGAGGAGGCAGAAAGGAGCCGGAATGAGGGATAGGCTTGTCCATGGCTACTTCACGGTTGATTTGGAGATCGCTGCAATAAACTATTTTCTTGAAAAGAAAATTGTTATTTTAAATAATTTTTATTACATCTGGAGCGCAGAGGGTCACCAATACCCTGGCTTTCAGATTCGAGTTCTGAGGAAGACAGAGATCTTGGGCGCTATTTCTAATAGAAAGTGAAATGTATATATACTATCCACGCAAGCTTAGACCAAATGCGTTTGAGCCAGAATGAGATTAAAGCTCTGCTCCTGATAACCAGCTCAGAGAGAATTCTCCTCCCCCGGGATATCACCAACCTCCTCGGCTTGCAGCGCGGGTCCGTGTCCCGAATAATCACCAATCTCAGGGATAAAGGACTTGTAGACCGAGTGGATTCGAGTATAGTCCTGGCCAAGGCCCCACCAGCTGATAGCTTCAAGAGGCTCTATTATGCCCACCGAGCCTCACCCTTCCTGCTTCTTCTCGCCGACGGACGGATAGAGCTTCTCTCCTGGCTGAACCAAAGTGCCAAGAGCGCGAAAGAACTTCATGAGCAGGCTGAGATCCCCCTCAAGACCGTGTACTACTATCTGCACGACCTCGCCCGCTTGGGCGTGGTTGTTACCACCAATAAGGGGAAAAGCTCTCTGTACTCTTTCAACTATGTCTACTGGGGCGCTCTTAAGGACTTCGTCTCTGCTCTGCAAGAGTACGATAAGGCCCGCCTTGTTCCCAGAGACGCCCTGCTCATAAAGATTTACAAAGACGGCGTCCTCTTCAAGAGCCTTCGGGTGCAGGATGCCACCTTCACATCCTTCAGTTCCTACATGGACTACGGGATTGAGCTGGGCTTGCGGGACAACTACTACACCCTGCCCAAAAGAGAGCTGTCTATAGAGGAGGTTTTCATTCACTCCCTGGACTCGGCAGAAGACCGTTCTCAAAAGCTCTTTTGCATATTATTCTATTTGAGGAACAGGGATAAATTGCGGAGCGTGCTGCACCCAATGATGAAGGACATAGAGGCTGTCTTGCAAGGAGAAAAGGTCAAAGGCTATCCATCTCTGGAGGATGTCGAGGATAGGACGGAGATGTATGGAATTGAGCTATGACCGGATAACCCGTAAGGAGGAGGTCAATGAACTCTTCGAGCTCCTCGGCCAGGTCCTTGATCGAAAGGTTCAGGTTCTGCTCATAGGCGGGGCTGTGCTGCTGGAGCTAGGACTGAAGGACTCCACCAAGGACATCGATGTGGTCTGCAAAAACAAGAACGACAAGGAGACTCTGCTCCAATCCGCCAAAAGCCTGGGTTTCGAGTTGGTCGGCCCGGAGGAGAGACATGCCCGGCTGGGAGTCAACAGGCTGGCTGTGAAGGGCATGCGAAATTTGGATGTCTTCGCGGGCAGGATCTCTTACGACTTCGAGCTGAGCGAGCCCATGTGGCAGCGATCCATTTTATCCAGGACCTTTGGAGATCTGGTGGTGAAAGATGCCTCGCGTGAAGACATCCTCATCATGAAGCTGATTGCCAATCGGGATGGTGACGCCGACGATTGCGCCGCTCTGATGGGAGCGGGCCTCGATTTCGATGCCGTTTATGAGGAGATTGAAAGGCAGTATCGCAAGGCTGGCGAGCTGGAGCAAAAGATCTGGATAACATATATCGAAGAGGGCATAGGCAGGCAGGAAGAGGAATTCAGTATGAAGGTGCCCATTGCAGACAAGATTTCGGAGCTAGCGAACGAGTACCGGGAGAGGTTATATCGGAAGCTGAAACCTGGCGAGCCGAGGGAATCATGACCGAGCAGAATCGCAGGTACGTCACCAAGGAGATCGGCAAGCTTCTCTCAGAGATCTGGCGGGTCAAGGGCCTGGCGGAGCAGGAGTACGGGCTAGAGCACCCCATCACCAAGAAGCTGGCCAGCATGCACGAGGACGCACAGAAACTGCTGCGGGAATGAATCAAGAGGGTCCAGTCTGCGAATAAATAAAAGTGCAGTAGATGAGATATAGGTATCTGCAGGCCAGTTCTGCGGCCAGGCCGGAAGAGATCACGAATCCTGAGGGGCCGCGATATAGCCGCCCATCTTTTCGCAATCCTTATAGCCGATCAGTGAGGAGTATCATTCCATGGCCGGTGCAAGTGAAAATGTGGCTATCCAGGATGAGAATCCCGAACCATCCAAAGAGGATAGCTTTGCCGAGGGCATAATCAAAGGTCTCCAGAGA
>Ga0302252_1001540_pt1 | contig 13029 bp, 12 predicted proteins | sample AAG_RA_Leu_MG_FD_193511 | JGI IMG/M metagenome (GOLD analysis project Ga0302252, IMG submission 193511) | Enriched activated sludge microbial communities from anaerobic digester in WTTP, New Holstein, Wisconsin, United States - AAG_RA_Leu | ecosystem: Engineered > Bioreactor > Anaerobic >...
CCGAGAAGTGATCAATGCCATTCCTGGTTCCAATTACCGGGAAATGCGATTCCATCATGACCATGCCCATTGCTGCGGCTCAGTAGTAAGTCTAATTGCCGATCCGGATGTCGCTCTGGAAATCGGCGCCGCCAGATTACAGGAAGCGATCGCGAGCGGGGCGGACACACTGGTGACGGCCTGTCCCTGCTGCCGGGTGCAACTGAAACTCACCGCCGACAAGAAAGGACTACCGATTCAGGTCCGAGACTTGGCCACGCTGGCCATGGAATCACTGGGGCGAAAGGTGGCCGATTCTGATGCGGTGATCAATGAGAAATGGGCGGTTTTTGATGCCATGATCCGGATGATGACCCCGGCGGGAATGGCAGCGATGATGGCGGACATGATTCCGGAGATGATCGAAGCCATGCCTGACATTTATCGGGGAATGATGAACCTGGTCATCAACACCCCCCGGAGCTTGCGGGAGCCGATGCTGGCGACAATGCAGGGCTTGATGCCGTCATTATTCCCGATTCTGCTGCCGGAAATGCTTCCCAAATTAATGCCGACAATGTTGGCCGAGGTTGAGAAGGCTATTCCGATGCCCCGCTATTTAGAGGAGCAGATGCCGCAACTGTTGCCGCGGACGATGAGTGTATTGCTGCCGAAGATGCTGCCCGAAATCATACCCCATTTTCTACCCCGCATGCTTGACTATTTGCGGAGGGCGGAAGCGGTCGGGGGTTGAATCGCAGCTGAGTCAGGCCAGTAAAAAAAGAGAGCCAGCTCCCCAAGTGGGAAGGCGGCTCAGATGATGGAGGTGCTAAATGCCCACGCCATAAGCATCAGCGCAAAAAAAGCAGGATATTGATGCTTTCTTAATAAACCGAGCAATATTCGTGCCAATATGGAAACGAATAAGGAAGACGGATTTGCGTTGCACTTGTGTTGCACTGCATCGCTATGTTGCGCTACGATGATGTTGCGGATGCAACAAAGGCGGGGGGATTAATGGATACTGAACGAGCGGCAGGCATTGAGGACATGGAGACCATATTGGACAGTGTGACTGATGGGGTTTTTACTATTGATCGAAATTGGCGGATCACTTCCTTCAATCGAATGGCGGAGACGGTAACCGGCATTCCCCGGCAGCAGGCCATCGGCCGACCTTGCTGTGAAGTATTCCGAGCCAATATCTGCAACTCCCAATGCGCCCTGAAGGACAGTCTCGCTTCCGGTCAACCGGTGCTGGAGCGGCAAGTCGAGGTTTTAAATCAGTCCGGCTTTCGAATACCGATCAGTGTCAGCACCGCGGTTCTGAAAGACCGGAGGGGACGGATCGTCGGGGGAGTAGAAACGTTTCGGGATTTATCCCAAATCGAGGAACTAAAAAAAGAAATTTCTCATCAGTTTCAGTTTCGTGACCTGATCAGTAAAAATAAAATTATGCTTGAGGTCTTTGCCTTTCTGCCCCAAGTGGCGGAAAGCTGTAGCAGCGTTTTGCTGGAAGGCCCCAGCGGTTCGGGCAAAGAGGTTTTAGCCCGAGCTATTCATGACTTGAGTCAGCGCAGAGATCGTCCCTATCTAGCGGTTAATTGCGGCGCCCTGCCGGACAGCCTGCTGGAATCAGAGCTTTTCGGTTATTGCAAGGGTGCCTTCACCGGCGCGTTGCGGGACAAGCCGGGGCGGTTTGCCCTGGCGGAAGGCGGTACTCTGCTTTTAGATGAGGTGGGGGACATTTCTCCCGCTTTTCAGGTCAAGCTCTTGCGGGTGCTGCAGGAACGGGAATACGAACCGTTGGGATCAACTCGGCTGGAGAAAACCAATGTTCGGATTATTGCCGCCACCAACCGGGATTTGTCGGCCATGGTGGCCCGAGGACAGTTTCGGGAAGATCTTTATTATCGGCTGAAGGTCGTCAAAATCACGTTGCCGGCTTTGGCCGAGCGCCGGGAGGACATCCCGCTGTTAGCGGAGCACTTTATCCGCCGGTTCAATCTCCGTCAGGGGAAGAATATTCAGGGGATTGCTTCGGCAGCGCTCCAGTGCCTGCTGCTCTATCCGTTTCCCGGAAACGTGAGAGAGCTGGAGAATGTCATTGAGTATGCTTTTGTGGTGTGCCGGGAAGATGAAATTCAGCCGCAGCACTTGCCGCCCGAAGTCCAGGACCGATTGGCCGGGAGTTTCTTTGCGGAATCGGGCGAAGAGACAGAAATCAGAAGAGCATTGGAGTATTCTGGAGGCAAACGGGAGCAGGCAGCGCGTCTGTTGGGGATAAACCGCAGCACTCTCTGGCGTCGGATGAAGCGGCTGGGGATGACTAGCTTCCCGGAAGGATAAGGGCACCATGAACACAGCAGCCCGGCAAGTGAGGAAAGACCATGAAAATCGTCGTTGATGCCGATGCCTGTCCGCGGCCGGTGTTGCAGATATGCAGGGAACTGGGAACGGAATTCGGAATTGAGGTCTGGACTGTGGCCAATTACCATCATCGGCTCGTGTCCGATCATCACATTATGGTTGACGCTGCCTCACAACAGGCAGATCTGGTGATTTTCAACCTTGCTCAGGCGGGTGACGTGGTGATAACCCAGGATTGGGGCCTGGGGGCGTTGGTGCTGAGCCGAAAGGCAACCGCGTTGTCACCGGGGGGGTATCTATTTCGGGAGGAGACAGTCGATTTTCTGCTGGAAGAACGCGAGATGAAAGCCCGCTGGCGCCGAAGCGGAGGCCGGACCAGAGGCCCGCGACCGCGTAGCCCGGAGGACGACCGACGGTTTCGGGCGGCTTTGCTGCAAGCCGTGACTAAAAATCGGGGACAGGAGACAGGCGCATGAATCCGTTCAGAATTGTCGCGGTGAGTTTAGTCGCAGTATGCTTGCTGCTGGTGCCGCAGTTCGTTCCCGAGCATAACTTCTCTGAGTCGGATTGGCGAAAACAAGTGGAAGCCGTGGACCCGGCATTGCTGTACGCTCCTCATTATCAGCAGGGACGGTACTATAATCCTTGGCTAGCCATGGAAAACCGGGGATTTGGCGCCCTTCTGCAATGGTGGCTGACTCCGGGCCAGGAATACCAAGAGGAAGAGAAACGCTATCTGCCGGCGACACAAAACGAAGTGCTGCAACGAATCAACGCCTGGGGAGACCAGGATTTTCTGGTCTGGCTGGGTCATAATTCTTTTCTGATTCGAGCGGGAGGCGAATATTGGCTGACTGATCCGATGTTTTCAACGCGGGCGGTTATTCCCAAACGGGAAACGCCGCCGGCATTCCCGATCCAGGAGCTCGCCTCGCTGCCGCTGCCGCTAAATGTAATCATCTCGCATAATCATTATGATCATTTGGACCGGGCTAGCATTATCTCCCTGCCAGCGGCTGCCCGGATTTTTGCCCCGCTGGGAAATGCGGAATACTTGAGCGAAATCACCTCAGCGGCGATAGTCGAGACTGACTGGTGGCAGGAAATTGACCTCGGCAACGGCAACCGCCTGGTCTGCGTTCCAGCCCAGCACTGGTCGCGGAGAATCACTGTCGGAACCAATGTTGGACTTTGGGCGGCCTACCTTTTGATAACTCCCCGCGGCTCGATTTTTTTCGGAGGAGACAGCGGGTATTTTGTCGGATATACAGAAATCGGCAGACGCTATCCGGGGATTGACTACGCTATTCTGCCCATTACTGCCTATCAACCCCGCTGGTTTATGCATTATGCCCATATGAATGTAGATGAGTCCATCGATGCGTTTCATGATCTGGGGGCGAGAAAATTTATTCCAGCGCAATGGGGCGCCTTTGCCCTCGGTGACGAACCGGCGGGATATCCGCTGTTGGATCTGCAACGAGCGATTGCTGCCCGGCAGCTTGATCCAGAACAATTCCCCCGTTTGGACATCGGCCAGATTCTGTCCTTGACCGAATTCGGCCAAAATTGAACAGAAGTTAAAGGAGGAGCGAGATGAAGATCGAATTCGAGGTGGAGGACTATAAAACCCTGTTAGACATCCTCTATATCGCCGATTGGGTGATAAATGCCTACGAAATTCAGGAAAATCCAGACAATGCCCGCTATCGGCAATTTGAGCAGAAAATGCTTGCTTTGGCCGGGAATTTTAATCTGGTGGAATGGGTGCGCCGGGATCAGGATGGGGAGTTTCAACCCACCCAAAAGTTTGAAGAAGCAAGCCAATCGCCGGAATTCATTGACGCCTATGACAATGACACCTTCTGGGAAGAATTAATCAACCGGCTGGCGATGCGCGATTTCGATCGGATTTATGGGGAGACCTCGGATCCGGCATTGACTTTACAGGAGAAACTGGGTAAATTGGGAGAACTCCGGGAAACCTATGCGGCGGAATTTGAAAACAATGGGTTGGCACACCTGAGTCTCACCCGCTCGCTTTGAGGGCGGGATTATGCGGCTTGCTCTTTCCCCGACCAGCGGTTTTTTCGTATAATGAAGGGTAAGTCTGTAAAGGAGTCTTTGAGCATGACCATTCAAGCAGGCATCATCGGTGACGGGTATACCTCGGCCGAATTGAACCGCCTTTTAGCCCGGCATCCCTACGTTCAGGTCGCGGGGGTAACTTCCATTGAGAATATCGGCCGAAAATTGCAGGAGGTTTATCCACATTTATCCGGCTATTCCCGGATTTTCTGCGAAGAGCTGGTCAAGCCAGATTTTTTCGATCGGTGTGATGTCGTTATCTTCGCTCTTCCCCATGGAGTAGCAGCGCCGCTGGCGAGAGAAGCGCTCTTGCGCAATACCAAAGTTGTCGATCTGGGAGCTGACTTCCGGTTTCGTCAGCGGGAGCGATATGAACAATGGTATCAGCACACACACCCTGCCCCGGAACTGCTGACCGAAGCGGTCTACGGCTTGCCCGAACTGTATGCTGAGAGAATTGTTGAGAGCCGGCTGATCGCCAATCCCGGCTGCTATCCGACTAGCGCCATCCTGGCCCTGGCTCCGGCACTGCAGCATGAGTTGATTGATCCGGCAACGATTATCGTCGACTCTAAATCTGGAGCATCGGGCGCAGGTCGCACTCCCAGTTTTACTAATATCTTTTGCGAAGTGAATGAAAATGTTCGAGCGTATGGCATCGCTTCTCACCGGCATACTCCGGAAATCGAACAGGTATTGAGCTGGATCGCCGGCAAAGAGCTGGTGGTGTCGTTTACCCCCCATCTGATTCCAATGAGCCGGGGAATACTCAGCACCACCTACGGACAATTACGGCGAAAGGTCAGCGGACAAGAAGTATGGGAAATTTATACCGATTTTTATAAGGGCAAATATTTTGTTACAGTGCTGGAATTAGGTCAGCTGCCCCAGACCAAAGCAGTGTATTCCTCCAATCATTGCCATATCGGAGTGGTGGTTGATGAACGAACTGGAAGGCTGGTGGCGGTGGCGGCGATTGATAATCTGGTCAAAGGTGCTTCCGGCCAGGCGATTCAGAACCTGAATTTGATGTTTGGCTTGCCGGAAGAGAGCGGACTTGACTTTCCCGGCGTGATGCCCTGATCCGAACCGGGACGAGCAAACAAAGGAGAATTGTGTCGAGATGAAAATTACAACCCCCATGCAGCTGGCAGCCGGCGGAATAACAGCAGCTCAAGGATTTCAGGCAGCGGGCGTGGAAGCTGGCATTCGCTATCAGAACCGCAAGGACTTGGCCCTGATCTATACCGAACAACCGGCCCGGGCGGCGGCGGTTTTTACCCGCAACCGAGTCCAGGCAGCTCCGCTGCTGATAACCAGGGAACACATGCAGCAGCAGCGGCTTTCGGCGGTAGTGGTCAATGCCGGCATCGCCAATGCCTGCACCGGCCGCCAGGGCCTGATTGATGCCCGGCAGATGGCGGCAATGGCAGCCGACCGGCTCGGACTAGGAATCCAGGAGGTGGCGGTTGCCTCCACCGGCGTCATTGGTCACTATTTGCCCATGGATCGGCTGGAAGCGGGTATCGTCCGAGCGGTGAGCAGCCTCAGCCCCACGTCCGGCGGTTCGGCTGCGGAAGCGATCATGACTACCGATACCCAAACCAAGGAAGCCGCTTGGAGCTATCAATGGGAAGGCTGCCAAATCACGGTCGGCGGCATGGCTAAGGGCTCGGGGATGATACACCCTAATTTGGCTACTATGCTGGCGTTTTTGAGCACCGATGCCGAAGTAGAACCGAACTTCCTGCAGCAGGCCCTCGCCGAGGCAGTGGAGGACTCGTTCAATTTGGTATCCGTTGACGGAGATACCAGCACCAACGATATGGTCTTACTGCTGGCTAACGGCCGGGCTGGAAATTCGGCTATCACCCGGGAACATGGGGGCGAATTGTTCCTCACCGCCCTGCGCCTGGTGGCGGTCTCTCTGGCCAAACAAATTGCACGCGACGGTGAAGGCGCGACCTGCTTAATTGAAGTTCAGGTGTCCGGAGCGGCCACTGAGGGTGATGCCCGGCTGGCGGCCCGCGCCGTTGCCAATTCCAGTTTGGTCAAGGCGGCGGTTTATGGTCGCGATGCCAATTGGGGCCGGGTTCTGGCGGCAGTGGGCTATTCGGGAGCGAATTTCGATCCCGATCAGGTCACTATTTGGCTGGGGCCGATCAAGGTCGCCGAACAAGGTTGTGGCATTCCTTTTGACGAGGCCGGGGCGAGAGAATATCTCACTGGTGATCCGGTTGAAATCCGCATCGAGCTGAATGCGGGGGTGCAAACAGCAACCGCCTGGGGGTGCGATCTGAGCCCGGAATACGTGGCGATCAATGCTAGTTATCGGAGTTGAGCGGCAATGATGAATGCAATTGAAAAAGCAGGTATCCTGGTCGAAGCGTTACCTTACATACAAAGATTTGCCGGAAAAACCATAGTCATCAAGTACGGCGGGCATGCCATGCTGGATGACGGTTTAAAAGAGGCGGTGGCCAAGGATATCGTTCTCATGAAGTATGTCGGCATCAACCCGGTGGTAGTCCATGGCGGGGGGCCGGAGATCAACGCCTTGCTCGACCGGCTGGGCATGCAATCGAGTTTTGTCCAGGGATTACGGGTCACCGATCAAGAGACGATGGAAATCGTGGAGATGGTCTTGGTTGGCAAGGTCAACAAGGAAATCGTTTCCCAAGTCCACCGCCATGGAGGGAAAGCGGTGGGATTGAGCGGCAAAGACGGCCTGTTGGTGCAGGCCCACAAGAAATGGCTGACCTCAATTACCAGCAATGAAGAGGAAGCCTTGCCGGACCTGGGCTACGTGGGAGAAGTGGATCAAATCAATCCGGAGCTGGTAAACACCGTGAGCAATAATGGGTATATCCCGGTCATCGCTCCAATTGGCAGTGGCCCGGAAGGGGAGAGCTATAATATCAATGCTGATTTGGTTGCCGGTGAACTGGCGGGAGCGTTGGCTGCGGATAAGCTGATTCTGCTGACCGATGTGGAAGGGATCTACCGGGACGGCACTGATCCCAGCAGTCTGATTTCATCGGTGACAACGGCGGAAATCCCCGGCTTACTGCGGGAACGGATTATCACCGGAGGGATGATCCCTAAAGTGGAATGCTGTCTGCGCGCTCTGCAAAAAGGCACCGTCAGCACCCATATCATTGACGGTCGAATTCCCCATGCACTACTGCTGGAGGTGTTTACTGACAAAGGGATTGGAACTATGGTGAAGAGGCCATAAAGAAAATAAAGGGGGATATATATGGAAATAATGCTTGATCCCAGGTTAGATCTCGAGTCTCCGCTCAAAGGACGGGATTTTATTTCAATTCATGATTTGCAGGAAGACGAGCTGTCCCGAATCTTCGAATTGGCGGCTGTGCTCAAGGAAAAGCAGCGCCGGCGAGAGCCGCATCGGCTGTTGGAGGGGAAAACTCTGGGGATGATCTTTACCAAGAGCTCGACCCGGACCCGGGTGTCTTTTCAAGTGGGCATGTATCAGTTGGGCGGGCATCCCTTATTTCTCAGTGCTAACGATCTCCAGTTGCGGCGGGGGGAAAGCATCAAGGACACCGCGTTGACCCTTTCCCGCTATCTGGATGGGCTGATGATCCGGACTTTTGATCATCAGGATGTGGTCGAACTGGCACGATATGCGACCATCCCGGTAATCAACGGCTTGACCGATTTGCTTCATCCCTGCCAGGTCATGGGCGATTTGTTTACTATCCTGGAGCAGAAAGGGCAGCTGGCCGGGCTGAAGCTGGCGTTCATCGGAGACGGCAACAATGTCGCTCATTCTTTGCTCGACGGCGGGGCTAAAGTTGGCATGAATGTCACTATCGCCTGTCCGCCGGGGTACGAGCCCAAAGCGGAAATCCTGGAACGGAGCCGGCTCGACGCTCAGACGACAGGCGCGGAATTGGAAGTGGTGCACGATCCGAAGGCGGCGGTCGAGGGTGCGGATGTAATCTACACCGATGTCTGGGCGAGCATGGGCATGGAAGCAGAAACCGAGCAGCGAAAACGGGACTTCACCGGATTTACGGTTGACCAAGCGCTGCTGGCTCGGGCAAATCCCAAGGCTATGGTCATGCACTGTCTGCCGGCGCACCGGGGAGAAGAAATCAGCGACGAGGTCATCGATGGTCCGCAGTCAGTGGTCTTCGAAGAAGCCGAGAACCGGTTGCACGTGCAAAAAGCGATTCTGGCATTACTCATGACCGGCTAACCGAGGAGAGGAGAAGATTGATGACCAAAGGGCGCAAGAATGTGAAGAAGGTGGTACTGGCATACTCCGGGGGCTTGGATACGTCGGTTATCATCGCCTGGCTGAAAGAAAATTACGGTTGCGAAGTCGTTGCCATGTGTGCCGATTTGGGACAAGGTGAAGAGCTGCGACCACTTCGACAGAAGGCACTGGACAGTGGAGCCATAAAATATTTCCAATATGATCTGCGACATGAGTTTCTCGAAGATTTTGTGTTTCCCGCGGTACGGGCGCAAGCTCGATACGAGGGGCGCTATTTGCTGGGAACCTCGCTCGCCCGACCCCTGATCGCCAAATACCTGGCCCAGGTAGCGGAACAGGAAGGGGCGGATGCGGTGGCGCATGGCGCCACCGGGAAGGGAAACGATCAAGTCCGGTTTGAACTCACCATCAAAGCGTTGGCACCGGAATTGAAAATCATCGCTCCCTGGCGGGAGTGGGAAATTCGTTCCCGGGATGATGCGATTGATTTTGCTACTGCCCGAGGTATTCCGGTGCCGGTCACCAAAGAGCGGCCCTACAGCATGGATCGCAATATTTGGCATCTCAGTCACGAGGGCGGGGATTTGGAGGATCCGGCCAATGAGCCGAAAAGCGATATTTTGCAGTTGATTACTCCTCCTGCGCAAGCTCCCGATACGCCCGCCTATGTTACGATCGATTTTGTAGAAGGGATGCCCCAAGGACTGAATGGAATACAACTGGATCCGGTTACACTGGTTGCGCAACTCAATCAATTGGCGGGAAGTCATGGTGTGGGGGTTTTGGACATGGTCGAGAATCGGCTGGTAGGGATGAAATCCCGGGGAGTATATGAAACGCCGGGAGGAACGGTCCTCTACGCAGCCCACCAAGAACTGGAAGCGATCTGCCTCGATCGTGATACCCTTCATTACAAGCAATTAGTGGCGGTGCGTTATGCGGAACTGGCCTATTACGGGCAATGGTATTCGCCATTGCGGCAGGCGTTAGAGGCGTTTGTCGACAGCACCCAGCGAACGGTCACCGGTTCGGTCCGGATGCGGCTCTATAAAGGGAATTGCACTCCGGCCGGAGTGAGTTCCCCCTACAGCCTGTACGACCAAGAATTAGTAACCTTTGGGGAAGACAACGTATATGACCAAGCTGATGCGGAAGGATTCATCAACCTGTTCGGACTGCCCATGAAAGTGAATGCCCTGATGAATCGGCGGCATCAGCAGCAGGAGGAAAACAGACGGGAGATACTGGATTAAATGAGCGGTCAGGACAAGAAAAAGTTATGGGCGGGGCGATTCGCCAAGCCCACCGATCAATTGGTCGAAGAGTTCAATTCCTCTTTGGCGGTTGACCAGCGATTATACCGGCAGGATATCGAAGGCAGCATCGCTCATGCCACCATGCTGGGCGAAGCCGGAATAATTCCAGCGGAGGAAGCAGAGCTGATCGCCGCCACCCTGGGAACAATTTTACAGGAGTTGGAACAGGGAACAATTGTCCTTGATCCCCGGGCGGAAGACATTCATATGAATATCGAACTTATTTTGACCGGAAGATTGGGAGATGTGGGCAGAAAATTGCATACCGGCCGCAGCCGCAATGATCAAGTCGCGTTAGATAGCAGACTCTATTTGAAATCCGAGATCCGGGAAGTGCAACGACTGCTCGGTAATTTGCGGCGGGTTTTGCTGACGCTGGCGGAAGCACACCTTCGAACAGTGATGCCCGGTTACACCCATCTCCAGAAAGCCCAGCCGGTTACCTTGGGACACTATCTGCTGGCCTATGAAAGCATGCTGGCCCGAGACCACGATCGGCTGGAGGATTGCTTTCGCCGGACGGACCGGATGCCGCTGGGGTCGGGGGCGCTGGCCGGCACTACCCTGCCGATTGATCGGCAGCGGGTCGCATCCCTGCTCAACTTCGCCGATATCACCAGCAATAGTCTGGATGCGGTCAGTGACCGGGATTTCGCCGTTGAGTTCATCGCCGCCGGCAGCTTGCTCATGATCCATCTCAGCCGTTTTGCGGAAGAACTAATATTATGGTCGACTGACGAGTTCGGGTTCGTGGAAATGGATGATGCTTTTGCTACCGGCAGCAGCTTGATGCCGCAGAAGAAGAATCCGGATGTTGCGGAATTGGTGCGAGGCAAAACCGGTCGGGTGATCGGGGATCTGGTGGCGCTGCTAACCGTGCTCAAAGGATTGCCGCTGGCCTATAACAAGGATCTGCAGGAAGATAAAGAAGCACTGTTCGACGCGCTCGATACCGTCAAACAGTGCTTGGCAGTTTTTGCTCCGATGGTCCGCAGCTTGAAGTTCCATCCGCCCCGGATGCGAGAGGCAGCCGGACGAGGCTACACCAACGCTACTGATCTGGCTGACTACCTGGTTCGACAAGGAGTCCCGTTTCGGACTGCACATGAGGCTTCCGGCCGATTGGTGGCATATTGCCTGCAGCGAGGGTGCCTACTGGAGGAGTTGAGCTTGGAAGAGTTTGCCTCGGAGTCGGAACTGGATCCGAAATATTTCTCGAACACCGTATACGAAGCCATCAGTCTGGAAACCTGCGTTGCTAATCGACGGGTGCCCGGTGGGCCGAGTCCGGAAGCGGTTAGGGCTGCTCTGGCGGCAGCCTGGAGCCGGTTCCGGCTGGAGCAACCGGAGGTCCAACAACCCGGTTCAGCTCCGGCTTAGGGCCAGTACTCCTTCATCAGTTCCCGCTGGGATTGCACGAAAAACTGCTTTACCGCATCCCAGTCGGTCGGTATCGCCATTTTGGGGCTGGGCTGCTTATCGGCATCGGTAAAATACCCCAGGGATTTAATGACCTGATAGAGGTTGCCCTGGGGATATTTTTTGGGGAAATATTCCAATAATTGACGTAAATGCAGGCCTTCCCGGTCAATGCAATAAACGTCGATGAAATCCCGCTTGAATCCCCGATTGGAGAGGCAGTCCAGTTTCATCAGGGCGACGTCGATTAAATCAGCGACCGCGACGCCCTTGTACTTGTTGGTTGGGAAAATCAAAGGGTGCTGATAGGAAACGAAACTGGTCTTCATGCCGTTGAAGACTCCGTGCAATACCCCCCAAACCGAACCGATTTCCTGGAAGTTGCCGAGACTGTTCAATTGTTCGCGGAGAACGGCATTGTCGAAAGGCTCGGAACTGAAAAAATCGAAATCGGCAGTAGAGCGATGCCCCAAATAAAGGGCGACGCCGACACCGCCGGCGATATAAAAGGAGTCTAGCAGCCCGCTTTGGCCTAATAGCTCCAGGTGTTCGTGGTCTCTTTGTCTGACGATTTCCTTAAACAAGAAACCTCCTCCTCCCGCAATTCAAAGTAGTTGCGCCAACAACTGGCAGTTTTTTGCGAAAGGCCGCTGCTTTCGGTTACTACCTGCTTGATCTGCTCTTTGGTGTAGGATGCAAACAGCCAATTGAGAGACTGCATATTTCCGTATTCGAGAACTCGTTCGATAACGAAAAACCAGTACTCATCGGTGTCGATGCCTTTATCTACATCCCAGAACAGGGGAACCAGAAATTCAGGAACACTCATCGTCCCCCACCCTTTCTTCTTGACATTTCAAATCTATTATAGCATATGGCTGGCGGGAGCAGTTTGCGAGCCTGAGTACTGCTGATTCGAAGGGATCAGCAAACAGCCGGGGCCGTCGCTGGAACCAAAATGCGGGCTGAGAGAACTAGCAGGCTGGAGGAGCTGTCGGCAACAGGATTTTTACCGTGGAACCTTGGCCGACGACTGAGGAGATGTGGAGCTTGCCGCCGTGGGCATCAATAATCTGGTGCGAAATCGAGAGTCCCAAACCGGTTCCGTTTTCCCGGGTGGTGAAAAAAGGATGAAAAATTTTTGCCAAATGCTCGGGGCTGATGCCATGGCCGGTGTCGACGAAATGGATGCAAACCTGACCGGAATGCGGCAGGTAACCGGTTTCAATAGTCAACCGCCCGCCTTTGTCCATAGCCTGCAGGGCGTTGGTGAAGAGATTGGAGAACACCTGTTTCAACTGTTCGGGATCGCCTTCCACCGGTGGTAAACTGGCTCCGTTTTTCCGCTGGAAAGCGATCTCCCGCATCAAGGATTCATTCTCGAAGAGCAGAGCCAGATCGTCGAGCAGTCGGTCGATATCGAACAACAAACGCTTTTTGGGACGAACCTGACCGAGCATCAAGAACTGATGGATCAGGTCGTTTACCCGGTCCAATTCCGAAACCATGATCGAGGAATACTCGTAGATTTCCGCCAAGGCGGTTGATTGCGCCCGAGTTTGCAGCAATTGCAGAAAGCCGCGGACTGCGGTCAGCGGATTCCTGATC
>Ga0302252_1001541_pt1 | contig 13029 bp, 16 predicted proteins | sample AAG_RA_Leu_MG_FD_193511 | JGI IMG/M metagenome (GOLD analysis project Ga0302252, IMG submission 193511) | Enriched activated sludge microbial communities from anaerobic digester in WTTP, New Holstein, Wisconsin, United States - AAG_RA_Leu | ecosystem: Engineered > Bioreactor > Anaerobic >...
GAAAACGGCGGCGCAGGTTCTGCTGCGCTATACAAAGGCCGAACCCGCGAGGGAAACAACGGTTCTGGCGGCCCTGAACGGCGTGGCGCGTTCCTTGAAGGTCGTGAATGAATTTGACGATGTTATGGTCGCCGAGTTCCGGTTGTGAGCGCTGGCGGATAATCGGGAGGATACATGAATAAGCTGGAAAGGCTTCTTGAGATTATCGAAGAGATAGCGGCCGGCCGCTATTCCAATGATGTAATGGACCTGACCCGGCCGGAGGTTCCGGAGCCGGTCCGTTCCATCGCCGAGGCGATGGGGATGATGATGGTCAAAGTGGAGGCGCGGGAATACCGCCTCGAGATGCTCATACAGGAGTTGCGGGAGCTTAACGACCGAATCCGGCGCAACGCCGTAGGCGTGGTATCCGCCATGGCCAATGCCTTGGCCGCCAGGGACAAATATACCGAGGGCCACGCCGAGCGTGTCGGCGCCATAGCCGGGCTGATAGCCCGGGAGATGGGGCTTTCCGAAGAGGAGGTTGAACTGGTGCGGGTCGCGGGACGTCTCCACGACATAGGCAAGATAGGTTTCTCTGATCGCCTTTTTCTCCCCCACGAGGGGAAGAACCCTGAAGACGTGATCAGAGAGATAACGCGCCATCCCTCCACCGGCGCCCGGATTCTCAAGGACCTGGATTTTCTCGGTCCGGCCCTTGATTACATCGAATGTCATCACGAGCGGCCTGACGGCCGGGGCTATCCCCGCCACCTGAAGGCCCCGGATATCCCCCTGGGGGCGAGGATCGTCGCCGTGGCGGACGGATATGACGCCATGACCACCGATCGGCCTTATCAGAAAGGGCGCACATCGGAGACTGCCCTCGCCATTCTAAAGGAAAATGCCGGCTCTCACTGGGACGCTGACTGCGTCGCGGCGTTCGAGCGGGTCCTGCCGAAGATACTGGCCGCATCGGCCGACGGGCTCTGAACCATTTTCCCTGAAAGATTGGCGTACAGTAGCGGTTTCAAACGTAGCATGCAAGATCAAGCCGGGGATAGGAGAAATGCAACTGGACCTCTTTGTGGACAACTGCCACACCATCCTGGGCAATCTGGCCGACGAGCATCTCCGCGACCTCGAACTGGATGAAGCGGCCGGAATCTACGACCGGATCCTGGGCGAATGGCCGGACGATTCCGCCATCGCCTCCGCGCGACGGGCCCTTGATGTCTGGCGGGAAAGGATTCAGCGCTTTCACTCCTCACCCGGCGGTATTGACGGGATACATTCCCTGTACGGTAACCTGGCTGAACCGGCCCCTTCCTCTCTCAAGTCCGGCGTTCGCTCCTTTATCATTGACCGGCTTCAATCCCAATCCACCCCTGAACTGCTATTCATCCCGCCCCGCTTTCACCTGGGCTGCCTCCTGCTGGAAGCGGGCAGGATTGCCGAGGCTGAGACATGGTTCGCCCTTGCCCTGGATTCCGGGATCCCCGAGCAGGTACGCTTCCTGGCCTATCTTGGTGACGCCCTGTTCATAAAGGGTGAAACCGGTGATGCGCGGGACTGCTATCGCGCCGGGAGATGCGGGAGCTGAACACCTTGATGTTCGGCAGGTATATGGAAAAACTCAGGGGATAAACAAAGGACTAAATGACCATGGAAAATGAAAAACCGGTTTCAGGCTTTTTCCGTGACGATGGAACCAGGATCGACCCCGCCAGGGTTACCAAACCGCCGCTCTGCCTTTCGTGCCGGAAGGACGGCGATCCGAGGGAGGAGATTCTGTGCCTCCTGAACCGCGACGACCAGGATGGCGCGGAGAATTTCGTATGTCACGCGTATGTGGCGAAAACAGAATAATCCGGGCCTCATGCAAACATGCGATATTTCGGCGCCTTTTCCCCTTTTCCTAAACCTCTCCCACCAGGGCAGAGGGTACTTTTTTGACATTTTCAAGAGGCTTATACGGATGCTGAATATGAAGCGGTTTTCCCTCTTCATGCCCCATGAAGCGGAGGGGATATAACCCGGTAACCATAATGACTGACGACGCCCTTCCCATCCTCTACCGTGACGGCCACTTCATGGCGGTGAACAAACCTCCCGGCATGCTCGTGCACCGGAGCGATGTGGATCGCCGCGAGACGGTATTCGCCATGCGGCTTGCGCGGGACCAGGCGGGCTGCCGTGTCTATCCGGTCCACCGCCTGGATCGCCCCACCTCCGGGGCGCTTCTGTTCGCCCTTTCCCCTGAAGCGGCGCGGAAGGTCTCGGACACCTTCCAGTCAGGGCTGGTACGCAAGACCTACCTGGCGATAGTGCGGGGAAACACTGATGAAGAGGCGGTCATCGACCATCCGCTGCGGGAGATCCCGGACCGGTTCGAGGAACGCGGGGAGGGCGAAAAGGTCAGCAGAGAGGCGGTTACGGTCTTCCGCCGTCTGGCGTCCGTGGAGCTTCCCATTCCAGCCGGGAAGTTCCCCACGGCCCGCTACTCCCTCCTGGAAGTCACCCCCCGCACCGGCCGAAGACATCAGATCCGCCGCCACCTGAAGCACGTCTTCCATCCCATAATCGGCGACACCACATACGGCGACGGTCTCCACAATCGCCTTTTTCGCGATTCGCTGGGCTGCGGCCGCTTGCTGCTCCACGCCTCGGCTCTCTCGTTCCGACACCCATGGACCGGAAAAAACGTAACCATAGCAGCACCCCTTTGCGGTGAATTCGCGGAGGTGATGGCTCAACTGGGATGGAGTGGGAAGTGATTATTCGGCATCAATTGGGAAGCAGATTTTGTAGCCCTACGAAGGGCATGGCCATTTCTGGCTATAAACCGGGGCAGGATTTTCGCCTCACCTCGCCCCGCGCCGTTTCAACTCCTCCTCCACGCACATCTTCTGTCCGCCGGCCAGCCTGCCCGAGGCGCGGAGATTCTTTATCTCCACAAGGGAGATGGTGGGCAGGAAGACCGTGAACCAGATGTTGGGCGTCCTCGAATTTTTCAGGATTGCCATCTTCAGGTTGGGCCGGTTCTTCCAGCGGGAGTGTCGGGCAACGGCCGATATGGTTTCCGCTGTGGCGTTGGGGCCGTTAAGGAAGCGGAACAGGGCCGATTCCCTGATGCGGGGATTGTCCAGGCAGGCATCCATGAGGTGGGGGTTTCCCTCCTGGAGAAGCGCGGCCACCACATCGGAGGTGGCGCGGCGGGCAAGGGTTATCTTGTTGCCGAGGGGGGTGACGGGAAGACGCTGGATGATGGCGCGCTCTGCCGCCACCTTCTGGTCCGGGGTTACGCCCGGGAGGAAACAGACCGTAACCAGTTCAAACAGGTACAGATGGGGGAGGAGCGTCTGGACGATGCGGGCCGGGGTGGCGGGATGGTGGACGAGGGCCACTTTTACCTTGTGACTTTCTCCTGAAACGGCCATGCGGGCGACGGCTGTCAGGATCTCCTCCGTGAGGTCTTTCCTCTTCAGAAGCTGCAGGAGCAGGGGTTCGTCCAGGCGCGGGTTCTTCAGCAGGGAGCGGATCACCTCCATGGAAGGGTCGTTGAGCAGGGACAGGATCCCGTCCCGCTCTGCGGTCAGCGCGCCGTACAGCTTCCGCGAAAGGTCCGCGTCCAGCGATGAGGGGTTTTCGGCATCGCTCATCACACACTCCGTTTCAAAGAGAAGTCCGCGCGTATCATGCCGCGGAAACGTCATTCCGGTATCGACACACCGTTCATTCTCTCCTATACTGCATCCATGATTCCCATCAAGGATTATAATCCTACCAGGCATTTTCCCATTATCACGATCATCCTGATAGCCGTCAACCTGCTGACATTCATCCAGGACCGGCTGACAGGCGCCTATCAGCCGATGCTGGTGGAAACTGCGAAGGGCGTGGAGCGGATCAATCACTTCGTGGGCGGACTGAGCGCCCGCTATGCGCTGGTTCCGGCCAAGCTGAGCTCCGCGCCCCTGGATTCCTGGCCCCAGGTGTTTACATCCATGTTCCTTCACGGCAACTGGCTGCACATTGCATCCAACATGCTGTTTCTCTGGATCTTCGGCAACAATATCGAGGATTCCCTGGGCCGGACGCGGTTCATAATGTTCTATCTCTGCTGCGGCGCGGCGGCGGCCGCGGCCCAGTACCTGAGCGCCCCCCTGTCCGGCATCCCCATGGTCGGCGCCAGCGGGGCGGTCGCGGGTGTCATGGGGGCCTACCTGATACTATATCCCCATGCCCGGGTCCTCACCCTCCTCCCCATATTTTTCTTTTTCACCTTCATCGAGGTGCCGGCATACCTGATCATCGGCTACTGGGCGTTGCTCCAGTTCATCAGCGCAAACTGGATAAACTCGGGAGGGCAGCAGGGCGGGATCGCCTATTTCGCCCACATCGGGGGATTCCTGGCGGGAATCGTTCTCCTGTTCCTCTTCGGAGGCCGGAAAACAGGCGCCCGCCGCCCCGTCCGTTAAACCAACGCTATCGCATCAACTTTTCACTTTTCACTTTTCACTTTTCACCTTTCACCTTTCACCTTTCACTTTTCACCTTTCACTTTTCACTTTTCACTTTTCACTAAACCAGCTTGTTCATAACCGCATTGGTCATGCGCGAGGCGCACACCAGGTTCCCTTCTTCATCCCGGATCAGCATCTCCCATACCTGCGTGGATTTTCCCAGATGCAGGGCCCGGGCGGTTCCGGTCACATAACCGGATGAAGCTGAACGGATGTGGTTGGCGTTTATCTCCAGCCCGACACAGTACTGCCGGTCGCGATCTATGACCAGATTGGCGCCGCAGCTTCCCAGGGTCTCCGCCAGGGCCACCGATGCGCCGCCATGCAGGATTCCCATGGGTTGCCGGGTCCGGCTGTCCACGGGCATGCGGGCCGTCAGACAGTCTTCTCCTATGGCCGTTATTTCGATTCCTAGGTGGGAAACAAGGGTGTCTTTCATGATGAAATTTATTTCTTCGGGGGTGTAGTTCCTGAACCAGATGCCCATTGCCTTCTCCTTCGTCGAGAATTTTCGTGATCGGATGATACTTTTCATACAATCGCCGGGGAAAAAGGTCAACGCGGAATTATCCCAGCGCCGGCATCCCGCGGCGTAAAAACCTTCCCCTTTTCCGATGAAAGATCATCCCATTGTCCGGAATCTGTGGTAATAAGAATATCCAATCCCGCAAAGCAGGATTACCCGGATGCGGCGACAGGACCGGCGTGACGGAACAGCCGTCCCTAGCCGCGGTGTGGAGGCCTCCCATGAGCTCTGATATTCGAAGATTCATCCGCAAGATACCCAAGGCCGAGCTCCATATCCACCTGGAAGGCGCCCTGGAGCCGGAACTGATGTTCGCCATAGCGGAACGAAATGGAGTGACCCTTCCTTTTCGCACAGTGGAAGAGGTGCGCAGGGCATACCGTTTCACCAACCTCCAGTCGTTCCTGGATATATACTATCAGGGAATGAATGTCCTTCTCCGAGAAAGGGACTTTCACGACATGACCGCGGCATACCTGGCGCGGGCCTTTGCCGACAATGTCTGTCATGCGGAACTGTTTTTCGACCCCCAGGGGCACACGGAGAGGGGGGTTCCACTGGAAACGGTCATCGCCGGCATCCAGTCAGCTCGGGAGGAGATGCTGAGCCGCACCGGCATGTCCACCTTCCTTATCCCCTGCTTCCTGCGTCACCTGAGCGCGGATTCGGCCATGGCATGCCTGGAGGATATCCTGCGATTCCGGGAGTTGATAACCGGAGTGGGTCTGGATTCCTCTGAACTGGGCAATCCTCCGGAAAAGTTCACCGCCGTCTTTGAACGGGCAAGGGCCGAGGGTCTGCGTGTCGTGGCCCATGCCGGTGAGGAAGGCCCTCCCGAGTATATACGTCAAGCCCTGGACCTTCTGGGTTCGGAACGCATCGACCACGGGGTGCGCTGCATCAGGGACCGGGACCTGGTGGAACGGCTCAAAAGAGAGCAGATACCCCTCACGGTCTGCCCCCTCTCCAACGTGCGGCTGCGGGTGTTTGACACCATGGCCGACCATGACCTTAAACAGTTGCTGGACATGGGGCTGAGGGTTACCCTGAATTCCGACGACCCCGCCTATTTCGGCGGCTACATCACGGACAACTATCTGGCCGCCCAGGAAGCCCTTTCCCTGGAACGGGACGATGTAATCACCTTGGCGCGCAATTCCTTCCTGGGCTCGTTCCTGACGCCGGAGGAAAAAGGCCGCTGTCTGGATGACCTTGATCGCTTTGTTTCGCGGTTTCCCCACAAAGCACGGAAGGAGAGGTGATGAAACGGAACTTGTTGGCCGTTTTATTCCCCCTGTGCGCGTACCTCGCGCTGGCGGGGTGCGCCCACGACACGGGGAGAACGGATGCCCTCTACCAGACCTCCACCTTGAACGCCCTCATGGAAGGGGTTTACGACGGCACGATATCCGTGGGAGAGCTGAAGAAAAACGGCGATTTCGGCATCGGAACCTTCAACGCCCTGGATGGGGAGATGGTCGGACTGGACGGAGTATTCTACCAGGTAAAGGGGGACGGAACGGTCCTGGTGGCCGCCGATGTTCTCCGGACGCCATTCGCCGTGGTGAAATTCTTTTCAGCCGACAAGACCGCCGGCTTGTCCGGTCCTCTGGACCTGGACGGTCTGATGCGACGGCTGGACGACATGCTCCCGACACGGAACTCCTTCTATGCGGTGAGGATCGAAGGGACCTTCCCCTGGATAAAGACCCGCAGCGTAGCGGCCCGGCGCAAGCCCTACCCCGGCCTGTCCGAGGCCGTAAAAGACCAGTCGGTATTTGAATTCAGGGATATCCGGGGAACCATAATAGGGCTGCGCTGCCCGGACTTCGTAAAGGGCCTGAACATGCCCGGATATCATTTCCATTTCATTTCCGCTGACCGCAAGTCCGGAGGCCATCTCCTCGGTTGCCGCATGGAGAGCGCTACTGTCATGATTGATGAAACCGGCGACTTCCGGCTGGTTCACCCGCAAAGCGAGGGTTTCCGGAGAAGCGATCTCGGGAAGGACCACGGCCCGGATCTGGAAAAGGCGGAACGATAACGGCAGGGCAAGGAGGATACCACCATGAAAAGAGGGACCGGCATCGACCTGTACCAGGAGTTCATCGATGTCTTTCACAAGGAGGAGATGCTTGCATTTTTCGATTTTCTGACCGATAGGGGCGCCGTGGATTCCCTGTCCGGCCTGTGCAAGATCTCCAGGCCGAAACCGGGCAAGGCGGATTCCCGTTACCTTTCCCTTCTCTTCATTGTCGACACGCCGGACGAGGACGCCTGGAAAAAAGCCGAGGCGCGCTTCGCGGAGATCAACTGGGACGGAATGCGGGACTGTCTCCCCGAATTCGAGAGCGCCCTCTCCATTCCCTTTACCCTCAGGGAGTTCACGGGCAACTATTTTCAGGAGATTGATATCTACCTGAAAAGCAACAGCGCTGTTTCCAGGTCGTTTATCGTCGGCGCTCTCTGCCCGGCGATCTTCTCCGTGGCCCGGCTCAGGGCTGGTGAACCGGTTTTCCGGGAAGACCTGCCGGATTCGGAAAAAGACATGAAGGAGTCCCTGCTCGTCGACAAGGACCGCGGCGACTCGCTTGTGTCAAGACTGCGCGATTTCTTCAAATTTTGAAATAACTCTCCAGGAGGTGGATATGGATATCCAGACAAGAAAAGAAGCGAATGCCACGATTGTATCGGTCACCGGCAAGATGGACGCCGTTACGGCCCCGGAGTATGAAAAGCTGTTGCGGCGGTTGATGGATGAGGGGGAAAAATCCTTCGTCAACGACTTTTCCGGCCTTGTCTACATCAGCAGCGCCGGCCTTCGCAGTATCCTGGCCACGGCCAAGGCCCTGAAGGCTGTGCAGGGGAGACTCCTTTTCAGCGGCGTGACCGGGCCGGTCAAGGATGTGTTTGAGATCTCCGGTTTCGGCTCCCTGTTCCAGATGTATGAAACCCCTGATGCGGCCCTGAAAAGCGTCGGATGAGGCCATGTTTTCCCGGATCGCGCGCTATAAAGCGCGCATCGAAAATCTGGAAGTCATGATGCGGTTTGTGCTCGGCTGCGCCGGGGAGCTCCCCTGGGTGGCAGGCCGTATTTCCAACATCGAGCTCGTGGTGGAAGAGGCGGTGGTGAATGTCTGCAAATACGCCTACCCCGAAGGAGACGGAGAGGTGGAGATCCGCTGCGAGGGTGACGAAAGCGCCCTCCATATACTGGTGGCGGATTCGGGAATACCTTTCAATGTCCTGGATGCAGCGGAACCGGATCTGTGCGCCGATATCCTGGAAAGGCAGGTGGGGGGGCTGGGCTGCTTCCTCATCCGTTCCATGTCCGACCGGGCGGAGTATCTCCGGGAAGGGGGACGCAACCTTCTGAAACTGACCTTTCTCTCCGCCGGGAAGCCCGGGGGTGAAAGCGGCGATCAATGAGTTGGGCGCCGGACCTACCCGAACGTGGAGCATCCCCTGTCCGGCGGCGACTGTCTTCCGTATTCAGGAACCGGGGGATCGCCTTCAAGCTGATCCTCCTGTGCTGCGTCAGCAGCGTGTTCATCTTTCTCGCCATCTTCGGTTATACCTACCGCTTCTCCAGGGACACCATAGAGAAGGACACCCGGGAGAGGGCCGAGAACCTGGCGCACAGCGCGGTCTACCGCATCGAGAACATCCTCAACGCAGTGGAAAAGGCGCCGGAGGGAATGGCGTCCCTGCTGGAAAACTGTTCCCTTTCCAGAGAAGAGACGCTCCGCATGCTGCGGGCCTCCGTTGCCGGCAATCCGGATATCTATGGCGCCATTCTCGCCTTCGAACCGAACGGTTTCGATGGAAAGACCGAGAGCTTCACGCCATATTTCTACAGGCGAAACGGCGCCATCCTCGCCGTTGATCCCCATTCCGAAACCCATTACGACTGGGACTGGTACCGGACCCCGAAACGGCTGCGCAAGGCGCTATGGAGCGAGCCCTATTTCGATGCCGCTTTTGGCAAGGTCATCATGTCCACCTATTCCGTCCCCCTGTTCCGCAATGAGGACGGGAAAAAACGGTTTCACGGTGTGGCTACCGCCGATATATCCCTGGACCAGCTGAGTGACATCGTTTCCTCCATCAGGATTCTCCGCAGTGGATTCGGCATACTCATGTCCAGGCAGGGGGTCTTCGTCACCCATCCCGACAAGAAACTCATCATGAAGGGAACCATCTTCGACCTTGCCAGGGAGCGCAATGACCCGGGTCTGGCGTGGATCGGAAAAAAGATGCTGTCGGGCGAATCCGGATTCGCGCCTCTGACGGTAATGGCCGCGGGCAAGCCGTCCCGTGTATATTACACTTCCATACCGTCCAGCCAGTGGGGGCTGGCTGTCATATTCCCGGAGGAAGAGCTGGCGGAAGACATCACGGCGCTGCATCGGGTTGTGATCATCATGGGATTCGCGGGAATCATGCTCCTTTCCCTCGCCCTGACCATTATCGCCCGCTCCATCACCGGGCCCCTTCGGGCCATGGCGGCCGCGACGGAAGCCGTGGCGGACGGCGACCTGGATGTGGAGCTACCTCCCGCCGGCGCCCGTGATGAAGTGGGGAAGCTGACCGAGTCCTTCCGCGCCATGAAGGTCTCCCTCAAGGATCACATCCGTCAGGTGGCGGAGGCAGCGGCCGAGCGGGAGAGGGTAGCCGGAGAGCTGGCCATCGCCAGGGATATCCAGATGAGCATCCTGCCGGAGGGGTTGTCTCCCCTGGCATGCGGCGACCGCTACGCCATCCGGGCGCTTGTGGAGCCCGCAAAGGAGGTGGGAGGGGATTTCTTCGACTTTTTTCCCGTTGATGGGGACAGGCTCTGCTTCGTAGTCGCGGACGTTTCCGGCAAGGGTGTGCCGGCGGCCCTGTTCATGGCCGTTTCCATGACCCTCCTCAAGGCAACAGCCCGTCGCGGCCTCCCCCCCGATGAAGTGTGCGCGAGAGTAAACGACGAGTTGAGCCGCGACAACCGGGCTAACATGTTTGTAACTGTATTCTGCGGCATCCTGGACACTGCCACGGGAGAGGTCGTCTTCGCCAACGCGGGCCACAACCATCCACTGGTGATGAAGGCTTCGGGCCAGGCCGTCTTTCTCAGAACGGTCAATGGCCCGGCCATCGGCATGATTGAGGATGTTTCCTATCGACGGGAGACCCTGCTGCTGGCGCCGGGCGATTCCCTGTTCCTCTACACCGACGGCGTGACCGAGGCCATGAACGGCGAGGAAGAGATGTTCGGGGATGATCGCCTTCTGAGAGAACTGGAAAAGCTCGCGGCTGAAGGCCCCGAAGAGGTGACCGCCGCCATCATGGATCGGGTGAGGGAATTCGCCTCCGGCGCTGCGCAATCGGACGACATTACCGCTATGATGGTCAGTTACAGGGGGTAGGAAACAGGGGCGACTGCTTGACGGCTGATGGAATCCGCGGACGGGACCTCCCTGCATAGCCGGGAATGGAAGAAGGCGCATGAAAAAATATTTCGATTTCGAGAACCACGGGACAAACTACCGCCGCGAGACACTGGCCGGCTTTACAACCTTCGTGACCATGGCCTATATCATCATCGTAAACCCGGCGATCCTGGAGGCGGCCGGCATTCCCCGCGGACCATCCACCACGGCCACTATCCTCGCGGCGGCCTTTGGAACCGTTGTCATGGGGCTTTATGCGAAACGGCCTTTCGCCATCGCCCCGTACATGGGGGAAAACGCCTTTATCTCCTTTACCGTGGTGAAGGCCCTCGGCTTCACCTGGCAGGAGGCCCTGGGCGCGGTGTTCATCGCCGGTCTTGCCTTCATCCTGCTGACGGTTCTTAAGGTCCGAAGCTGGCTGGCTGACTCCATTTCACCGTCACTTAAATACAGTTTCGCCGTGGGCATCGGCTTTTTCATCACCTTCATCGGCCTGAATGAAACCGGGATCGTGTCGCTGGGGGTTCCGGGCGCGCCGGTGCGCCTGGGCGATCTCACCCGACCATCGATCATCCTTGCCCTTTGCGGCCTCCTGTTGACCGTTATCCTCATGCTGCGAAGGATTCGAGGCGCCATCATCATCGGCATCCTCGCGACAACCCTGCTGTCGTTCCTGTTCGGAGTTACGCCCCTCCCTTCAACCATTGTCGGCCTGCCGCCCAGTCCGGCGCCCGTCTTTCTGAAACTGGACCTGTCGGGAGCGCTGACGCCGAAGTTCCTGCCAGTGGCGCTGACGATCTTCGTCATGGCCTTCGTGGATACCATCGGCACCCTCATTGGCCTGTCTGCCCGGGCCGAGCTGCTGGATGAAAGGGGCAATCTTCCCCAGATCGAAAAGCCCATGTTGGCCGACGCCCTGGCAACCACTTTCGCCCCCCTTGTGGGGACATCCACAACCGGCGCGTATGTGGAATCGGCGGCTGGGGTGGAGGAAGGCGGAAGGACCGGTTTCGTAGCGCTGGTCATAGCGTCGCTTTTCCTGTTGTCCCTGTTTTTCGCCCCTCTCTTTACCGCTGCGCCTCCCCATGCCTACGGGGTGGCCCTTATCGTCATCGGCAGTTTCATGATTACACCCCTCACCAAGGTACGGTTCAGCGACGCCACTGAACTGATCCCCGCCTTCCTCACTATCGTGCTCATCAGTTTTACATATAACATCGGCGTGGGAATCACCACCGGACTGCTGGCCTGGCCCCTGTGCAAGGCGTTTTCAGGACGGATCAGAGAAGTCCCGGCCGGGGCCTGGATACTGGCGTTGCTGTCGCTGTCGTTCTTTCTTTTCTATCCGAAGGTGTGAGGTGGAATATCTGTTGGGGGAAGACAAGGAGGCGGCCCATGCCGGCGCCGGCTCCTTGCATGCAGGTCAGGAAAGCAAATTATTGAGCGAGCAGGGTCCTGATGGTTGATTCCATATTTTCCTGTATCTGTGGGTTGTAGCCGACGAACTTCCGTACCAGAACACCTTTCTTGTCAATGATGAAAAAGGCCGGTATGGGCTGCACCCCATATTCAAGGAGAAGATCGATATCTACCATGGCGACGGGGAAATTGATTCTTTTATCCCTTATGAAACGCTGCACAACGGCTTGGGTATCGCCCCGGATACCGGGATTCAGACCTAGGACCTGAAGGCCCTGGCCTTTGTATTTGGTGTTCAGGGAAACAAGATGCGGAAGAGACTCGTTGCACCCCTCGCACCAGGTGGCGAAAAACTCCAGAATCAGCACATATCCCTTGTAGTTGGCAAGGGTCACTTTCTGGCCGGAAGTGGTGATTACCTTTATGGGCGGGGCGGGTTTTCCGGTCTGGGGCAGGGCAAACGCCGGACCAGCTACGGACAGGCCGACAAGCAGGAATAATCCGGTCAGGACATTTTTCATTTCAGTCAAATCAAGTCATCCTTTCCATGGAACTTCCGGAAGCTCATTACGAGGCCGGTGGAGTTTACCGCCAAACGCCTCATATCCTTCATTTTCCGAAAATCATGTATCTTGTGATTTATCAGTAGCCATCCGGGAAACTCCGGATTGGAACCGGTTACAGAGCCTTTTTGATAAGCGCTTCCAGTTGGGCCTTCGGCGCTGCGCCGACGACCTGGTCCAGAACCTTGCCGTCCTTGAAGAGTATGATGGTGGGAATTCCGCGAATGCCGAACTTCGCGGGGGTAGCAGGATTCTCGTCCACATTTACCTTTCCGACTTTTACCCTTCCCTCGTATTCTTCCGCGATGGTATCAATGAGAGGCGCAATCGCCTTGCACGGGGCGCACCAGGAAGCCCAGAAGTCCACCAGAACCGGCGTGGCTGATTGCATAACTTCCGTTTCAAAATTACTGTCGCCGAAGGCGAAAACCTTTTCACTTGCCATTATCTGTTCTCCTCTTTTCCGTTAGTGAAACGACCATTTTGCTTGCTACGAATATAAACAACCGCCTGAAAAAATCAAGCCGTTTCGCTTGTCACCCCTGCAACGGATAGGATGCAAGACGATTATGGACGGCGCCTTG
>Ga0302252_1001542_pt1 | contig 13023 bp, 12 predicted proteins | sample AAG_RA_Leu_MG_FD_193511 | JGI IMG/M metagenome (GOLD analysis project Ga0302252, IMG submission 193511) | Enriched activated sludge microbial communities from anaerobic digester in WTTP, New Holstein, Wisconsin, United States - AAG_RA_Leu | ecosystem: Engineered > Bioreactor > Anaerobic >...
AACGTCCAGATTCATTTCCTTCATCAGATTTATGTATTCAAGATACTGCTTCGTGATAAGGGCGATGGGAATATCGTAGATATCAAGTTCGTTTTTCTTGATCAAATAGAGGAGAAGGTCAAGAGGTCCCTCGAAGACCTCCAGCTTCACGTTATACAGGGAAAGCGCCGCTCCGGATTCCGTAGCGACGCCTGTTTTTTCCTGGTAATCCAATCCGCAAGCTCCATATGCCCGGGTTGTGGAACTTTACTACAGTTTCATATTCATGACTTCCAGCACTTCATCAAGGGTTTCCACGGCGATTTTTCTCGCTCCGGCAATTCCTTTTTCCAGCACCTGGTTGATGTAACCGGGATTCATTTCCAGTTCGGTACGTCTTTTCCGCAGTGGCCTGAGATATTCATTCAGAGATTCGGTAAGCACTTTTTTCAGCTTTCCACCGCCTCCGTCGCCGATTTCCCCGGCAACGGCCTCAGGGGACTTGCCGGTGGACAGGGAAACAAGGGTCAAGAGATTGGAAACCTCGGGACGGTTTTCAGGATCATACGTGATAGCCCTGTCTGCGTCGGTCTTTGCCTTCTTGATCAAGGCGGCTGTCTCGTCTTCAGATGAGCACAGCATGATGGCGTTGTTTCTGCTCTTGCTCATCTTCTGCGAACCATCCAGGCCCAGGATGAGCGGGGTCTTGCTCAGCAGAGGCTGGGGTTCGGGAAATACCGTTTTGTTCGCCGCGAATCTTTCATTGAAACGCCGAGCGATAACCCTGGTTAGCTCAAGATGAGGCAACTGGTCCTTCCCGACCGGAACGACATTTCCCTTGCAAAACAGGATATCCGCCGCCTGATGAACGGGGTATGTATACATGCCCGCGTTGATCCTTACCAGGCCGGCTGCCTGTATCTCCTCCTTCACCGTAGGATTCCGATCCAGCTCCGACATGGTAACCAGGGTCAAAAAGGGGAGAAGCAACTGGTTCAGTTCCGGGACATGGCTGTGAGGAAAGATAAATGTCCTGTCATCATCAGGGTCAATGCCGGCGGCAATGTAATCGATGGTAAGCTGTTTTATGTTTTCGGAGATCGATTCAAAGGAATCCCTGTCGGTAAGCACCTGGTAATCGGCGATCACGATAAAAGTAAACACTCCGAGTTTATGCAATCTCACCCGGTTCTGAAGCGAGCCGAACAGGTGACCTATGTGAAGACGCCCGGTTGGGCGATCTCCGGTCAGAACTCTGTAATTTGCGGGATTCTTCGCTAAATCTTCTTCCAGTTTCCGGCTTCTTTCCACCGTGCTTTCATAGGTGCCGTAATTGAGTTTTTCCATGATGTGTCCTTGGCGTAGGTTGATAAATCACAAGTCCTTCATCTCATTTGCAGCCACAGTTCTTCATTTTCATTTCCAGGGCGATCTCTTGAAAGATGATTGTCATATCATCTCATGAGAAAAGAGGTCACGTTATAGACAAGCGCGCTTTGAGGACCGGCAAGAAGCCTGATTCCCAGGTCAAGCAGCGGCGCGAGAATATAATTAAAGATCTTGGTAAAAAAGACCAGCACGATGATGATGATCATGCCGTAGGGCTCGATTCTGGAATAGGCCGCGGCCTGCCTGTGTGGCAAAATCCCCACAAGGACCCTTCCCCCGTCAAGGGGAGGCACCGGTATGAGGTTGAAAATACAGAGCAGGAGATTGACATACAGAGAGAACGCCAGCATCAGGGACAGTGGTTGAAGAAAAAGCTCCGATCCCAGATATGCGGAAGAAAATCTCTCTATGAACGCAAGTCCCCGTAACAGCAAGGCGGAAAAAGCGGCGAGGATGAAATTGGTTGCCGGTCCCGCCGCAGCGACCCATATCATGTCTTTTTTGGGATTTCTGAGATTCCGGAAATCCACTGGAACGGGTTTTGCCCAGCCGATACCCACCAGGAAGACCATCAGAGTTCCGATAATATCCAGATGTTTAATGGGATTGAGGGTCAACCGACCCAGGGATCGGGCAGTCTGGTCACCGAACCGGGAGGCGACATAACCGTGAGACACTTCATGGCACGTAATGGCAAAAAGCGCGGGAACGAGCATGATTGATAGCTTCAGTATAAAATTTTCCATGTACACCTTGTAGAGCAAACTCGTTGAGAAAGCTTATTTTCTTAACAGATTGAAAAATGAAAGTCAACGAATGGACTTGCGTCGTGACGGCGGGAGAAGGGATCGGAGGGTGGAAAATGGAATGTTTCAGGTTGCTTCTGGTTAATGCATGACTATGCCATTTCGTATTATTCAGTCGGAGAAGGACTCCCGGTTAAACCCGCGGACCATTCGCGGATTAAAAGCGTTTCGTGTTCGCTTACGCCCAGCGAAAGCAGGAACTCGTGGTGCGCCTGAGGAGCGCGCCGCTCGAACTCTTCATGCCAACGGCGCATGGAAAGGTCGTCCATTCCCACTGCGCGGAGCATTTCTATCCAGGTGTCCTTATCAACCCTGGCAGGCAGTTGAGGGCCGGACCTCAACTTCAGCATCTTCGCCAAAAGGCTTTGCTTGGCGCGCAAGGCCAGGATTTCCTCTCCAATGGACTTCAAGCGATTTCCAAGCACCTGACTTGTATCATCAGAGTCCGTGGACAGTATCACCCTGATATCTTCCAGAGTCAGCCCGGCCTGACGGTACGTGCGAATCAGTTCCAGGCGTTCAAAGTCAGCCTGCGAATATAGTCGATAGTGGGATTCACTCCTTCCCGAAGGCGAAAGCAGACCAATCCGGTCATAATACAGAAGCGTGCTGCGTGATATTCCGAAATTGCGGGCTAACCGGGAAATGTGGTACATGGCGCATACCCCCTTAATAATGACATAGCGGCCCTGCTTTGCACAGGACCGCTAATAGACGAAAAGTCATGAATTGTCGGGATTAGTCAGCGAGCGCCCCTGATTTTCTCGATTCCGTCCGCTGGCAACCCAAGCCATTCAAGGAAGCTTTGATGGCCTTCGGGATTTTCCCTCTCAAATAACTCGTGCCATTTCTTCATTGAATCATCATCAAGACCGATTGCCCGGAAGCGCCCAACCCATTCCTCCACTGATACCTTACATTCCATTACGTTACTCCTTTCGCTGAAAAATTGTCGTCATGGCCGTGACTGGAATAAAGGTAAAGGGTGAAGCTATGGTCGGGTCAATCGGTTTTTTGCAAAATGGAAATAGTATCATCCCCAGGGGAGGCGCATTCAGATGATCAGAAGAAACCATATTTCTGTTTGCTGAAACTGAACGCGCGTTTGACTCTTGATAAAAGTGTCGTCATATTAAGTGGTTTGGGCAGCACATCAAAGTAACCCACGTCGAAAACCTGCCTCTCTTCCAATGTTGAAAGCTTATCGCACATGAGAAGAATGGGTATGGATTCAAACTCAGGGATCGACTGAATGGCTTCAAGCATATCCGCGCCGACGGATTCGGGCATATCCTTGTCGGTGATGATAACATGAGGCTGTCGGGATATGGTCAATATAAAACCCTGAAGAAAATCATTGGCAACAAGAACGGTATAGTTTTCCCTGGAAAGAGCGTATTTCACTGTTTCATTGGAGATTGCATCATCCCCAACGACCAGAACGGTATCTGTTCTAGGCGGTGACACGTCCCTTTTTAGGTATTTCTTGCAGATAGCTCCATAAATTTCATCCCTTGCGGCCACACAGAGGCTGATATCCAGGCATGAACCAGCGGCGATTTCATCAATTACCTTCACATTTGTAGGATCCGCAACAGCTAGCAAGAGATTTCCGCCTTCGAGATTCAGGGGAAAAACCAGATTACGTATGGCTGTTTCGCACGACACGGCCTGAAGCGCTTCTTCAGGGCATGGGTAATCAGCCAGATTGGATACCATCTCAAGATTGTACTGGATAGAAAGGGCCTCGGCCACTTCATCTCCGGTTGCCAATCCTAGCTTTTCCAGGGTCCAGCCCAAGCGCTTTTTGTGCCTTTTCGAGATCTTTTGCACTCGATCCGCGGTTTTGTCGGACAGGACACCTTTGCTGACCAGGATTTCACCAATTTTTTTCCATTTTTGCATACTGGATGACCTCGCATGTGAATAGAATAAACGACACGCAAACCCTTCTGCCAATGGCCTAGCCCAGATCCAAACCCCTTTTTCTGAACCATCATAACCCGATGGAAATTATACAACAGTTATTCTTTGTGCGCGCACGTCAACAAGAGATGTTTGATATTTTTCACTCAACTACCTTAACACTCATCGTATTTTTCCCTGAAAATATCATCAACCGTTACTTCCGGGTGATGGTAACGTTTGTATCCTTTTGTTTTCCTGCCATATTGGATGCATTCCTTCGGGCACCACTGGAGGCATGCGAGGCATTGCTCACAGTTACCACGCCAGAGGGGAATTCCCGTTTCCATGGAAATGTTCCTCACGGGGCAGACCTTTTCACAGATGCCGCATGAGTTGCATTCGCCCTCGATATTGAAGTTTTTGTCCATAGCCAGAACGAGATTGTAGGTCATCTTGTGGATGAGGGTAAAAAGAAACCTCTGCCAAAGGGGACCTTTCTCTATGGGTCCCGATGTCCTGTTCGTGACATGAGTTGCCGCAACCCATATTTTTTCGATTGCCGCGTCAAAAAGTATTCGCTGGGCCTCGTCATTACCCGGCCCACCCCATGGAATATAGTTGCTCGGCAATCGGATATCGAACCCGGCGGAAAGCGTGAGACCATACCCGGCCATTAGTTCCTTGAGTTGAATGAGGGTGCGTGACACCTGGCCGGCGTTGATCGCGGCGGCGAAATAATATACATCCGGCCATTTTTTCAACGATTGGAGGAAATTGCGCACATGTCTCGGAACTCCCCATATGTGGACCGGGAAAACAAACCCGATTCTGTCCGGTTTCCTTCCTCCCCGTATGTGATTCATGGGGTGCATTGGAACGATCTCCGTATCGCCGAATATCCCGGCAAATACTCTCGATGTCCAGAGTGAATTGCCTGTCCCCGTGTAATAGTATATGACTGTATGCATGATGACACCTCCCTGTGACCTGAAGAGCACAAACAAATCTTACTTGCTCCCTGTGGCTCTGTCACATGGCAGACCCCAGAACCGAGCTGATTTTCGCCAGTGCCGTCAGAATGTGCTGAACGGGTGCTCCGCCATCCAGTTACTCAGCATCGGCTCAATCCATCCGTCAAGTCCTTTGGCCAGGTAGAAACGGGGGAAAAGCAGATTGTCCTCCTTGGGTATCATGCCTTCTTGCCGAGAGATCTTCTCCAGTGCGGTTCCCGGATAGATTCGGATTCCTGACGTAATTTTAAGCAGGTCAAGGTTTAGTGAGTCGGCAAAAGCCAGGCTTTCCCACACCGAATCCCTGGTTTCACCTGGTCCACCCAAGAGTAGAAAGCCTGTTCCGCGGATGCCGTGATCCTTGAGCATCTCTGCTGCGGCCCTCACCTGGTTCAGGTTGAATTTCTTGTTGAAGTTCCTGAGCATTGCAGGGCAACCGCTTTCGAATCCAAGACTTGCCTCGATGCAGCCTGCCTTAGACATCATGCGCACCAGTTCTTCGTCCACAAACCCCGGATACAGAATGCATCGCCATCGGATATCCAGCTTGGAGGAGGAAAGTGCCCCACAGAGCACTTTTGTGTAGCTCGGAGGCAGATTGAAGGTGCTGTCGACAAAGTAGAAATGCTTAAAGCCTGCCGCCACATGAGCGGCAATCCCCTGCAAGACCTCTTCAATGGGGCGTTTTCTGATTCTTGTTCCTTCGATCGCGGGTGTACTGCAATAGCTGCATGTGAGGGGACATCCCCTTCTTGTCTGGAAAGGAACCCATAGTTCCCCTTCCCTCCCGGCGGTTGTGTTCCAGAGTGAAGGGTCGGGCAGAGGGAGTGCCGCGATGGATGGTCTAACCATGTCTTTCCCCTGCGCCTTGCCTAGAGGGAGATAGAGGCCGGCAATGCCGGCAGGGGGGTCTTCGCGCACCAATGCCCGGAGCAATTCGGTGAATGCCACCTCCCCGTCACCGCGGATACCATAATCGGCGTTCAGATAACGAAGCGCCGATTCGGGAAAGATACTGTAGCCGGCGCCTCCAATGACAATGGGGGCGCCGGACAGGTTGCGGCAGAAGTCGATAATGCAACGCACCGGTTCGAGGAGAAATTTCGGTTCCGCCATGTTCTGGTTGTCGATGTTGCGAACGGAAACCCCGATCACGTCCGGTCTGAATGAATCGAGTGAATCGCGGAGGATCGAGTGGCTATCGCTACTTCCCATCAAATCGAGCATCCGCACATCGTGCCCTTCGTTCCGCGCTGCAACTGCAACGCAGTTCAGACCCAGAGGAAGTGGTGCCATATTGGTAACTTCGGTATTAGCGGAAATCAGCAACACTCTCACGGAATACTCCTTTCCCGGTGGAATCCTGTAAGGGAAACCGCCGGAAGATTGCATAGGTAATCGATTTGGTTTTGGATGCCGGAAATGTGCCTCTGGATAAAAAAAGAGCCCTGATTATTCAGGGCTCCCGTATGCTGAAACACATTTTCTTGGATTGTCTGAATGGTACCGAAGGCCGGAATCGAACCGGCATGCCCTTGCGGGCGGCAGATTTTGAGTCTGCTGCGTCTACCAATTTCGCCACTTCGGCAAATGCCCGCGAATTATAGCTAAAGCATATTTTCTCGTCAAGGAAGAAAAGCGACATGGCGTCACTGATCATACGAGAAAAGATCATGAGAAAAATGATTGACACACTTCAACCCTTTTGCTATAAAAGGTCTCCGCTAATGGGGCTGTAGCTCAGTTGGGAGAGCGCTTGAATGGCATTCAAGAGGTCGTCAGTTCGATCCTGATCAGCTCCACCATTTATCAAAAAAGGTTCGGTGATATTCACTGGACCTTTTTTCATTCGTGGTTCCATATTTTAACCGGGCCGGATTCTCGTTCCGCGAGGGTCAATGGCTTTACAGTCAGGAGAATTTCCAGCCCATGTAACAAAAACCGATTTTTCCTGGAAATCTAATGGAAGAATGCGCGGTTACTGTGTTATAACTTTTCATATTTCACCCTGAAAAATTGATGGTAAAAGATTTCACTTGGCCGATCCATATCGAGCCATTTCCGTGTTCAATAGCGCGCTCTGCTCTATAGGGGTATTTTAATGAAAATATGTGTAATTGGCACTGGGTATGTCGGGCTGGTGGCCGGAACCTGTTTCGCCGAGAGCGGCAATAACGTCACATGTGTCGACATTGACGAGGTCAAGATTGAAGGCTTGAAAAACGGCATTGTTCCTATCTATGAACCCGGTCTCAAGGAGATGATCCTGCGCAACTCCGAGGAGGGGCGTCTCAGTTTCTCCACAGATCTTTCATCTTCGGTAAAAAACACCCTGCTCCAGTTCATTGCGGTCGGCACTCCTCCAGGGGAAGACGGCTCAGCGGATCTGAACCACGTTCTCGCTGTAGCCCGCGAAATCGGGTTGGCCATGGAAAATTTCAAGATCGTGGTCAACAAATCCACCGTCCCCGTGGGTACGGCTGACAAGGTTCGCGAAGTCATTTCCGAAGTCCTTGCTGAACGGGGCGTTTCCATCGAATTTGATGTCGTGTCCAACCCAGAGTTCCTGAAGGAAGGCGCGGCCATTGACGACTTCATGAAGCCTGATCGCGTTGTCATTGGTGTGGACAACGTCCGTACAGCGGAAATAATGAAGGAACTGTATGCGCCATTTATGAGGAGAACGAATCGCGTAATAGTAATGGATGTGCACAGCGCCGAAATGACGAAGTACGCCGCCAACGCGATGCTTGCCACAAAGATCACTTTTGTGAACCAGATTGCCAATCTCTGTGATCTTCTGGGCGCGGACGTTGCCGCGGTCCGAGAGGGAATCGGGTCGGATTCCCGTATCGGATACGATTTTCTCTTTCCGGGTGTTGGGTATGGAGGGTCATGTTTTCCAAAAGACGTTAAAGCCCTTGTTATGACTGCTGAGGAGTGTAATTATGATTTATCCCTGTTGAGGGCGGTCGACGAAGCAAATGAACGGCAGAAGGAAATATTGCCCCACAAGATATTTTCGCGCATGGGTGATGGCGTCAAGGAGCAGTCTCTGAAGGGAAGGCGTATTGCTGTCTGGGGGTTGTCCTTTAAACCCAGAACCGATGACATGCGTGAAGCGCCATCCATAGTAATCGTGGAAAAATTGCTACGGGCCGGCGCGGAGGTGTATGTCCATGACCCCGTTGCCTTGAATGTGGCGCGCGGGGTCTTTGGGGACCGCGTCTCATACAGTAATAATGAGTATGACATCCTTCGGGATGCGGACGCATTGGCTATCGTTACGGAATGGAATGAATACCGGAATCCCGACTTCGAAAGGATCAGGGATTTGCTTAAATCTCCGCTAATCTTCGACGGGCGGAACCTCTATGAGCCGCGAAGGATGAAAGAACTGGGTTTCGAATACTTTCCCATTGGAAGAAACGGCATGCAGTTTTATCTGGAAAGGGGCAATGCATGAGAGCACTTGTAACCGGAGGCGCCGGATTCATCGGCTCCCATCTTTGCGCGCGCCTTCTTGATAATGGTCACGACGTCATCTGTCTGGACAATTTTTTCACCGGCAGGAAGGACAACATAAGCCCTCTGATGAATAACAACAGGTTTGAGCTTGTGCGTCATGACGTTACCCAACCGATTCTCCTCGAAACGGACAGGATATTCAATCTCGCATGCCCAGCCTCACCTATCCATTACCAGTACAACCCGGTGAAGACCATCAAAACAAGCGTTCTTGGCGCCATACACATGCTTGGACTCGCTAAGAGGGTCAAGGCCCGCATACTTCAGGCATCCACCTCGGAAGTGTATGGCGATCCCCTGACCCATCCGCAATCGGAGGAATACTGGGGAAACGTTAATCCAATCGGATTGAGAAGCTGTTATGACGAAGGTAAAAGGGTTGCTGAAACCCTTATGATGGATTACCATCGCCAGAATTCGGTTGATATCCGTATCGTGCGCATCTTTAACACGTATGGTCCAAACATGGCCCTCAATGACGGACGGGTCGTTTCCAACTTCATCGTGCAGGCGTTACGGGGCGAGGACATCACCGTCTATGGCGACGGAACCCAGACACGCTCTTTCTGTTACGTTGACGACCTCCTGGAAGGCATGCTGTGTTTCATGGAGCATGAAGACTCCACCGGTCCCATTAACCTTGGAAATCCCGCTGAGACTTCCATTCTCGAATTCGCCACACGGATTATAGAACTGACCGGGTCCTCATCCAGAATAATATTCAAACCTCTTCCATCGGATGATCCGAAGCAGCGGCAACCTGACATCTCCCAGGCAAAGGCGAAACTCGGCTGGCAACCTCGCACGGATCTGGAAACAGGATTGAAAAAGACCATAGAATACTTTTCTGGCATTCTGAAACAGGAAGGATAGCCACCTGCCCATATGAAAAAGAGGATGTATCTCATCCCGGCGGGTTTCATCCTGCTCTTTCTCTCTTTCACTATATTCGGTGAGCGAGGTCTCTTGCGCATTTCACGCCTGAATCAGGAAAAAGAGGAAATTCAGAAGCGGGCGGCCGAGATCCGTGCCGAGAACGACCGCTTGAAAAGAGAAATCGAGGCGCTGAAGACTGACCGTCGGTACCTTGAAAGTCTTGCCAGAAAAGATTTCGGCCTTGTAAGGAAAAACGAGGTCATTTATCAATTCCCCACGAAAAAGTAAGGTTTCACAGGAATCATTCCTGCTTGGCGCTCGTCCTGAGAACCCAAAAACAACATGTTTGCCTGAGCCATATACTATTGTTTTTCAAGCTTTTTTAAAAAATTGCCAGTGATGGCCGTAAGGCGTTTATCTGGAATCGTCTCGTCCAACGTTCGGAGTTGCCCCATGTCTGACGAAAAGTCTTTCCAGCGATGCGCCGTATGCGCATGGCGTGCGGATTGCCAGAAAAAATTCTGCGTGCACGATGGCGGCGCGCGATGCCCTGACTTTACACGGGACATAACTCTTGGAAAAATATCTGAAAACAGGAAAGAGACGGAAAAGTAGTATTCTGGAGGAATAATGAAGAAGCTGTTACAGCAATACCTCGGTAAATGCCTTGAAGAATGCCGAAGCAATGGAAACCTTGCATCGGAAAACGTCCCCGATGCTTTGGTTGAAGTTCCAAACCATGCGGAACACGGTGATTTTGCTACAAACATCGCCATGCTTCTTGCAAAATCGGAAAAAAAGCCACCCCGCCAGATTGCGGATCTCCTTGCATCCCGCTTCAGAAAGGATATGGACCTCTTCGAAAAAGTCGAGGTCGCAGGTCCGGGTTTCATCAATTTCTTCATCAATAAGGATATCTGGCGTCAGACCCTTGGAAGGATCTGCCAGTCCGGCGACGACTATGGAAAAAGCAAGGCGGGACAAGGTAGAAAAGTCCAGGTGGAGTTTGTCAGCGCAAATCCCACCGGTCCCCTTCACATTGGGCATGGTCGCGGCGCCGCGACCGGGGACGCCATAGCCTCTATACTCTCTGCCGCCGGATTCGAGGTAGTGAAGGAATATTACATCAACGACGCCGGAAACCAGATGGATACGCTCGGAAGATCCGTGTATCTCAGATACCGTGAATTGCTTGGCAAAGTCGTTGATTTTCCTCAAGACTGCTATCAGGGAGATTACATCAAGGACATAGCGCGAGACCTCGTAGCGAAGTACGGCTCGCGCTATCTGGACACCCCCGAAGATGAAGCAGTCAGGTTCTTCGCGAAGATAGGCGGAGATATTATCCTGAAGGGGATTCAGCAGGACCTTAAAGACTTCGGCGTGGTTCATGATACATGGTTTTCGGAGCAATCCCTTTTTGATGAAGACAAGGTTGAAAGAGCTATTTCTCATTTGAAAGAAAAAGGCTACCTGTACGAGAACGAGGGAGCGCTTTGGTTCAAGACCACTGAATTCGGTGATGATAAAGACCGTGTCGTTGTAAGGGGGAATGGTGTTACAACCTATTTCGCCTCCGACATCGCCTACCACCGGGAAAAGTATGAACAGGGTTTCGACCTGGTAGTGGATGTCTGGGGAGCTGACCATCACGGTTACGTGCCGCGATTGAAAGCGGTTGTGCAGGGACTTGGACGCAATCCAGATGATTTGAGGATTGTCCTTGTCCAGCTTGTAGCGCTCCTGCGAAACGGGATTCCGGTTGCCATGTCCACCAGAAGCGGAGAATTTGTCACTCTCAAGGAAGTCGTCGATGAGGTCGGCCGGGATGCCGCCAGATTCTTTTTTCTGATGCGCCGATCCGACAGCCAGCTTGACTTTGACCTTGAGCTGGCGAAAAGCCAGAGCTCGGACAATCCGGTGTATTATGTCCAATACGCACACGCCCGCATCCACGGTATCTTCGAGAATGCCACGGAAAAAGGGGCTGTTTTGCCTGATATTTCCCAGGTCGACATGTCAAAGCTCGGCACTCCGGAAGAGATGGCGCTAATAAAGGCTCTGGCTGTCTTCCCGGATGTGGTTGAGGGGAGTGCGCTGAACTTCGAACCTCACAGGATTCCTTTCTATCTTCAGGAGCTTGCGGGTCATTTCCATAGTTTCTACAACAAAAACAGGGTCATCGGTGAAGATGCCGAATTGACCGCCGCTCGCCTTTTGCTGTTGAAATGCACAGCACAGACACTGAAAAACGGCCTTTTCCTGATGGGCGTCTCGGCGCCGGAAAGGATGTAACGGAAGGAGCTGAAAAATAATGGCCCTTGACTACAGCCATCGTACACAGGTCAGCAGAAACCGTCCGAAGAAACGCTCAACAAAGCCGTTTCTGCTAATCATTTTCTTTGCACTGTCTGGAGTATACCTGCTGGGTCTGGGAACTGGATGGCTGCTATTCAATGTCAAAGGCCAAGAAGCCCCCTCCGTAGCGTCATCAGGCGCCTCTGAACCTGATGGGAAACAAAAGAACGGGGAAAAACAACAGACTACAGCAAGGGATTCCGTAACCTCGGACAATAAAGCTAAAACAGAGGAAACACCCCTGACCTTTTATTACACCCTGCCAAAGGGGGACAAGGGCGTAATCGGAAGTGGAGTCAATCTGTCTCATGAAGACAAGGCGCCATTGCCGAAAAAGGATGCGCCGACCCAGGCAACCAGTTCAGGCCCGATGGTACAGAATAAATCCGGACAAAAGGCAGGGGTAACACAACTGGGCGCGCTGGCAGGTAGTGAACAGGCCAGGGATAAAAAGCCGTCCGCGACTGCGCAGAAGGATAAGGCGGAGGTCTCCGTTTCTGCCCCAAAAAACGAGGAGAAAGGAAAGGCCGTCTACTCGGTCCAGGTAGGTTCATACCAGGACAAGGATGACGCCCAGGAGTTGAAGACCGCTCTTGAGCAAAGCGGCTTTTCCGCCCGCGTTTCTGAACATAAGGTTCCGGGTAAGGGCGTCATGTACAGGGTCCGCGTGGGAAGGAAGATGGAGCGGGGAGACGCATCAAAACTGGCCGCAAAGGTTGGAAAAGGCGCCATCCCCGTTCCGGAATAGTAATAATCAAATAATTCTCCATACAAGAGTAAATTGTTGTTGACACATGCTGAACAGGCATGCTATAAACATCGAGTTAAATAAATGACGCGGGGTGGAGCAGTCTGGTAGCTCGTCGGGCTCATAACCCGAAGGTCGAAGGTTCAAATCCTTCCCCCGCAACCAATATACTACGGGAATCATTGATAAAAAAATGATTCCCGTTTTCATTTCAAATTCCGCATTTCCGCACTTTTCCGCATTTTTTCTTTATCGCCTCCTCATCTCCCAATTCCCGGGCCTGCTGCAACATCCTGTTTCCCCGCCTCGATTTGATCTCAGCATCCCTTCCGCCGACGGCCAGGGCCGTGCCGATTTCGAGGGGGCGGCCGTCTTCCGCTTGAATGGGTCATGAAGCGGCCCGGATGCAGGCGCCGGCCGG
>Ga0302252_1001546_pt1 | contig 12994 bp, 17 predicted proteins | sample AAG_RA_Leu_MG_FD_193511 | JGI IMG/M metagenome (GOLD analysis project Ga0302252, IMG submission 193511) | Enriched activated sludge microbial communities from anaerobic digester in WTTP, New Holstein, Wisconsin, United States - AAG_RA_Leu | ecosystem: Engineered > Bioreactor > Anaerobic >...
TTTGCGCTCCAATGTACCATCAAGATACCGATCACCTCCAGCTCTTCTGGAAGAAGAGATAACTCCTTTTTTATACCAAGAACTACGGGATTCTTTTTGAGTTTAATAGCCAAACTATCAAATGCACCCAATAGTTCGGGATGTGCCATTCCAAACTTCTGTCTGCATTGGATTATGTCTACTCCTTCCGTAAAGCCACCCGCACTTACGCGTGCGTTTCCACCTCGCATTTTTATACACCTCTTTATCTATCTCAGGGCCACCCCAACAAGGTATTTAGATTAACGATTCCTCTGTCACTAGTAGCCTTATAACTAGTCACGAACTACAGAGCAGATAATTATCTGTGATTTAATCCAAATATTGGGATGACCCACCATGATCGCTTTTTGTTTTCAAAGGCCAACCCGCTATGACACAATTTCCTATACATTTTTGCTTTGCCTCCTATGTCCTAAGATGTAGTAGCTATTCTGATAAATACTTTTTGTACACAATTCAAAATACGGAATTTCGTATGTGTTTAGCTCCCCAATAATAGTTCTATCGCTATCGATTTAGGTCAATGAAGTGATGCCAGGATGAAGGCAGGAAGATGGAAAAGCGAGCCGATGAGCTGAAGGCCAATGCTGAGGCCCTGAAGGGAGCTGCCAGGCTGGAAGATCTCACCCTCTGGCAGATGGAGAAGAGCAAGAGCACCAAGAAAGGCACTCAGAGCTATCTCTATTGGATGGCCTCATGGAGAGAAGGCGGCAAGGTCCGAAATGTCCACCTGGGGATCTGCAGGAAGGTAGACCACGAGACAGCACTCCAGAAAGCAAAGGCGATGAAGGCGGCGACGCTCGGGATATAATGTATATATGATGCATAAAACGTATATACATGCATGTATACATTATTTGCAGCGAACTAAAAAGGAAGTGGATTGAGATGGCAAGGCAAGTTGAATTAGGGCTAACCCTTAGGGGAGAAGAGGCCAAGGAGTTCCTAAAGAACGAAAAGAGCCCTGCCTTTACTTCTGAGCAATTGGCGTTTTTCCGCCAGGCGAAAAAGATCTACAAAGCTAATTGCAGCAAGTTTTGATGGGACCCATACCAGAAAGGGCACTTAGCATTGAATTACTCAACGCCAGGAATGCTAAATATACCCTTGCTCCTTTTGATTCTGGTGACGAAGAGTTAGACGATTTCTTAAAAAATGATGCACTAAAAGAGCAGAAGCTTCTTCTTAGCAGAACACACCTATGCTTTTATAAAGACCATCTTGCCGGATTCATCACATTGGCTGCAGACTCTATCCGACTGTATAAAGATAAGCTGGATGCTAGTCAACATATTGATGGCTGTGATTATCCTGCATATCCGTGTATTCTGATTGCCAGGCTTGCGGTTGATAAACGACTTCAGGAACGTGGTATTGGACACTATTTACTTTCTCTCGCTGTGGGTTTTGCCTTAGAAGGGCCATTAGGATGTAGATACATATCTGTTGACCCAAAGGAGACTGCTTTAGAATTTTATGAAAAGATTGGGTTTAGATATTGGACGAAGAGTAAGCGCAGAATGTACCTGAACATGATGGACGTGTCACAACAACTAGAGCCAGACGAATCGCTAGATCCATGGTCCGAAGATTTGAGCCAATAAATCCATAGCTTCTCGATCCTTCACCCGTGGTGGATGGCTGAAGCCCCGACAATTAAGCCTTAAGCCTAAAGGCATTATCCTTTAGGCTAAACCATTTAACCTAAAACCTTAAACCTTAGACCTAAGGCCAAAAGGTTAAAGCCTTAGACCTTAATCTTTCAGGCCATGCAGATAATAGCCATTGCTAACCAGAAAGGAGGCTGTGGCAAAACTACCACTACAGTTAATCTGGCGGCTTATCTGGCTCTTAATGGGAAGAGGACTCTTTTAGTTGACCTAGATCCTCAGGGCTCTTCTACAAGGCATTTGGGCCTAAATGAGCTGGATAAGACCATGTATGATGTACTGATGAGGGGCTTAGACATCAGGGCCTTAATCAAGAATACTATGGTCTCAGGCCTGGATATAGCCCCCACCAATAATTTCCTAGGCAAAGCAGAGCTGGAGCTGGCTTCCAAGCTCACTGCCAGAGAGTCAGTACTCAGGCCAAAGCTAAGAGGCTTAGAAGGCTATGATTATGTGCTGATAGATACTCCTCCGACCCTGGGATTCTTAACTCTCAATGCTCTGGTAGCCTCTGATATGGTGCTGATCCCTATTCAAACTCAGTTCTTTGCCCTCATGGGCCTCTCCATGATTCTCGACCTCCTGGAGCTGATTAAGACCGATCTGGGGTATGATATAAAGAAGAGGTATCTGCTCACCCTATTCGATCCTAGAACGAAGATGGCCAAAGAGATAGTAGCTCAGGTTAAGGAATCCCTGGGAGAGGATGTATTCAAAACTGTAATTCCCAATAATATCAGGCTGGCCGAAGCTCCCAGTTATGGACTTCCTATCACATTACATGCTCCAGACTCTCCAGGAGCTTTGGCTTACTCAAATTTAGCAAAGGAGGTGATGGCATTATGAATCCAGGAGCCGGAGATGAGCTTAAGCACCTAATGGCGGGTGTGAAATCCAAGACATCCAAACCTGAAGGCTTAGACATAAATGATAAAGCCTTAGACCTTAAGCCTAAAGGCAATGAGCCTAAATCCTTAGACAAAAAGGACAAAGGACTAGACTCTAAGGCTAAAGGCTTAAACCTAAAGGCTTTAGGTGAAGCGGTCAAGGGTGCTGGCAGCAATAGGCAATCTATAGCGATCTGGAGCCCCAAGATCTCTGCGGTAATGTGGTACCTAAAGAAGACCACCCCAGAGTTCTCTATCTCAGAAGAAGCCAGGACGATCTTAGAGCAAGGCCTGGAGAAAAAGTATCCTGAGTTGTTCCAGAAGGTAAAGGATGGGCTAAAGAAATGATTCTTTACCAGAATTCCGTAAATGTCTCAATCCTCCCGTCATAAGGTTTTGTGGATACTCTCCACCTGCGGCGGGAAGATGAAGCGAAGCGACTTGAGGCGGCGCGTGAGCATGCGGCTTGCAGACCTGGAGCCTATCCTTGAGGAGCTGGCAAAGGAAGGCCGTATAAGGATCTCAGGCGATATGGTGGGCTTGAATCCAGCTCATGCTTCCAGGCAGAACTCTTGAGGCCATAGGCCATCTTCAGAGCCTACAGAGACCATATCTTCAGCTTCGAAGCGGCACCGGATCATATTATCTACCTCAGAGAGCCGAACCTTGAAGACCTCTGCCAGGATCTCTTTAGCAGCTTCCAGCTCCATAGCCTTCTGATCCTGGTATGTGGTCTTCTGCCGTGGCCTGAATAGCTGCCTGAGGACTCCTGCCATGAAGAGAATATTCTACATTTATTCTACATGTAAGGTTAAGTAGTTTTAGCCGGAAAAAGATAGCATGAGACCATTTTTACATAAAGAGAAAGCTTGAATAACATACAAAGAAACGAATGAGACCATGAGACTGACTAAAGCCTTCTTAATGCTGACCATGATGCTCCTGATCGCCCTGGCAGAGGGACATTCAGGCACGATCATAGATGAGTTGACGGCTGTGGATGTAGGAAGAGCGAAGGATGGTCCTAGATAGTAGAGGCGGCCCCACTTCGCTCAATAATCTATAATCAACATACATGAATAATTACTGTATGGCCCGAAAGAAAACCATCTATTGGGGAATAGCAATGAGGTCCTCTGGGCCTATTGGCTATAGGATGGCAGTGTTTATGAGGGCTGTGGGCTGGCAAGCTGGCCCACATTAAGTAACTGATGAGAGGTCCTACCTGTAATGAGCCCAGGCGACCTGTGCAGAAACTTAATCATCTTGTAGCTTTATCCCTACCATAGCCCAGGAAGAGGCCAAGAAAAAATGTTGGTGGCAGTTCTGGAGATGAGGGAGAACCTTAAATTTATCAAACGTTGATTGGCAGCCGGTGATCAAATGGTCGAGAAACATGAATTGCCACACATCCCTGGCTGGGATGGCCCCGAAAAGGCAATCGGTGACATGTATAGATGGGGCAGAAAAGTCAATAATATCCACCTTGTAATCAGATATTTGAGAGATGAAGTAACCAGAGAATATGTTACCGAAGGTGTATTTTGGGATGTATCCCAGCTAATGGGTCAGCGTTGGCTAATCCAAAATGACCGAAAATTCATACTCGATCTTGTTCGTACGGCAGCAGGCGACATACAAGTTAAAGACGGAGATCTTGCGGCAACTGGCAGGGGACCGGGCGAAGCCATTGATGAAGACGTATCTACTCCAGAGAAGATGGCCGTTTATCTGGAAAAGTTAGCAAACAATTCTTAAATTTTTATATTTTGTATAATGTCCTATATTCGACGCTCTCAAAGAGGCATGATAGGGATTTGTCCCGCCCAAGAGATGATATGTGAGCGAATCCAGAACCATGGAGTGAGGAAGGCAGATTATACCCTGCAAATCCATGATTCACAGGATAGTAGATTTCATAAAGTCGAAATGCTTTCATGCTCTACTATGGCAGAAGATGCGAAAAAAAGAGTTGTGATCAGGAATTATATAGTGCCTCTCTATCAAGCCGATCTACTCCAACCTGGTGGGATTGTAGATAAGGACGGAAACGTAGAGCCGACAGGACATAAACAAGTGTCAATCCGATATGACCAAACTTTATTTGAAGTTAAGGACAAGGCGGGTGGATTACTAGAAGAGATCGCAGTGGACGAAGGCATGGTGGATCTACTCAAGGCGGTCTGGAGACACGGAATACCAACCGCTTACTCATGCCAAGGACGGGTTGATGAAACTGCTTGGATACGTTTCGTATCGTTTGAAGACGCAGGTTACTTCCTCGACTTGGTTTCTCATCCAGATATGAAGTGGGATCTCAATAAAATATGCGAGCTTTCGTTTTCACAAGAGTATATAGTAAAGATAACTGAAAAGTTGGATAGTCAAGCAATAGAAGGACGAAACGATGTAACAAAATTCTTTGATAGTTGCTCTTCGCTAATTTCCATTAAGAAACTTTAGAATGAAACTTCCTGGTAGCTTCTCGGAGTTTATCGATGAGCTGGAACTGGATAAGCTGATTCTCAACTTGCGTCGTTTGTGTGGCTTCCAAGGTGGCTATCCTCTCCTCCTGGGAAGTAACTCTTATGGCCCCGAGCTGCGAGACCTCATTCTGCAAAGACATGGTGGTCTTTACAAGAACATTTCGAAATCGTTTCATTTGGCAACGATCTGGAGACTAGACGTATCTTGCCAAAGAAATAATATTAGACTACTATTATAATAGAAACGAAGCCGAAACGGCATTAGCAAGTAAACTAAAACTAGCATCGAACGCTTATTATCCTTCTCGGATTTATGAAATTTATTTGTATTTTTTTCGACTATATTAACTAGGTGAGCTTATATGCTCAGTCCTACCCTCTCCTTAGACCGTTGCCAAAGGCCACAGTAACCGAACTCAGGAGAAATGCATAAGTCGGTTCGTTTGATGGTTAACCTCATTGTCTGGCGGCCATCGTTAGGCCTGTGACCACACCTCAGAGCAGGCCACAAGGCTTCGGCTCTCTTCATGGCTCTAATGGTCTCCTTGCGGCTCACAGGCTCATCACTGGCACCTGAGAATAGTATCCTGGCCTGTTGGGAGTCCAAGGCGATCTCCTTCCTTTTGGGATCATCCTGAGTTATGGCCTGAAGGTAATTCACAATCTGAATGGCCCTGGCTGCGATCTTTGAGCAGACTTGAACGATCTTCCCGCCTTCTTGTGGCCTGGTCTTCAGAGCATCGCGAACCTTGATTAAGAATTGCCGAACATAGGCATTGAGCAGCAGTAACTTTGTTATGGGCGATTTCTCAGCCTTCAAGCCCCTGTTGTGGTCTTCTGTGAGCCTGGCAAGCTCACGGCCTCGGAGAATACCAGCGTCTCTGACCATTTCGGCCAATAGGTTATGCGTGAGAAGCATCTCGTTTAAGAGGCCCTGCAGTTCTGATAATGGGATTTCAAGGATAGGGTCTTCTGTCGGTACGAAATCGGTCCGCGTCACTGTGGACGCAAAGCTATTTATCTTAGCTAAGGCTACTTTATCCATACGCATACGCTCCTTCTCGGAGTTCTCCTGTCCAGGGCGGCAACCCTGGCGGGAACCTGTTCTTTTTATACTACTATTATTGGTCTCAGATTATCTGGAATAATTATAAAGTTATGCCTCATCAACAATACTATATCTCATGATGGCCGGATCTTTCTTGGCATTGTACTTCACCAAAGAACAATGCTCAGGTGAGGGACGGGGATAACTTCCCCATCTTCTCATCATAAACTTGTTTTAAGCGGCGTACAGCATCCCCATAAGTAGCGCCTTTCGTACCGGCTTTCCGCATCTCTTCTTTTATACCTTTTAAAATCTGCAATGACTCCTCATCGAGGTATGTTTGAGGCATAGATACTAGATGTATATACACTCTTTATATAGCTTACTACGATAAGTATTATATACGTATATGACATGTATATGAGCGGTGAAGTACATGTCTGGAATGAAGAATCTCTTAGAAGGCCGAACCGGGCCGGTAACGCAATCAGTAGAAGCGGTAAAGAATCTGTTAGCCTTTGTGGGCCGTGCAAGCGATCCGCTACCCTCGGACGTGAGCCTTGATAATGGTCGCTTAGTGCTGATTCTGAGCAACAAAAAAGATGCTTACTACACTTGCACCGCCGCGAGATGTTCATGCCCTGGTAATCAGTTTAGGCATAACTGCAAGCACCAGAGAAAATACTTCCCTGTCGCGAAGGTCGAGCAGTCCACAGCAAGTGAACCACTCATAAAGCGCGGCGGGTTCAGGCCGGTCGAACTCCTCCCATCCGAGGAGAGAGCGCGGGGAGTGGCATAGATGGCCCGCCTACCATTTCCAGGGGGTGTGGATGCAGATATCGCGACGAAACAGCAGGATGCCCGGAGCCTCCATTTTGGCGATGATAGATCGCGATCCTTCAAAGCCGTACTATTTGCCATTTTAGTTTTTGGGGCCATACATCCATGTGGAGCCGCTATTCCAGACCCGTACTATGTGAAAGTGTCTTGGGATGACCATACCGTACATGGTATTGAAAAACTGCTTGGTGATGGTTTTACGATACCTTACCAAAAGGACGTGTTCGATTGCAGCGAGATGTCAGCCTACGTGGAATGGCTGCTGACGTGCCATGGCTTTGATGCTGGGTTCTGCGTAGACGGTACCGGGCCTTGGATGGTTCCACCTGGCTATCCGTACATTGTGCATATGTGGGTGGCTGTCCGTCTATGGAACGATACCACTGGCGCATATGAAGGCCTGGTGTACATAGAGACGACAGCCGATCCCATGAAGATAATTAAATTCGGTGACCCCGAATGGAGTAAGTATGCCAGGCCCCAGGAAAATATGTTTCTGGGCATGAAAAATTACTTCAGTCTTCCTGATATGCTTGCGGGGATTACTCCAACTGAAGGTGACAACAATACGCCTTTTTTTACTGAGGATGAGTTCGACTGGTGGCAGTTCGGAAGTAATTTGATTAAAAAACCAGTACTAAGTAAGGAAATAACTACAGAGAACATCATTACGTTTAGATCCAGCTTGGTTGAGGTGCCACCAAAAAAGAGTGTTACGTTTAAAACTACTTAGGTTGTGGGGCCTCTGTCGTCTTCATTAAATGTGGGAGCATCTTGTAGGTGAACGACGGACTGACTCGGGCGGCCTACCATAACGTCATAGCGGAGGAGTCTAATTCGGTTTTGTTCGCCTATCCTTCGCACCCTATTTTCTCTAAATATGGTTTCGAAGCATATTGCCTTTGCTTGATCCTTCAATAGCTGTTGAAACGCGACAAAATTAAATGTGTTGATCGAACTCCAGCGCTTGAAAAAGAACTCTACATCGCTACATCTTTGCGCATTCAGGAATTCTTTGGCCATTTGAAGTCTTTCTTCGCGGATTTTAGGTGATCTATCGCAAGGATCTTTGCCTCTATTTGTACAGAATGCTGAATCATATTTGCATGATGTCGTATCTGGGCTTTCAATTAGTACCCTAGGATTTATGCAATAGTATCTATGTTTGCGTCCTGAATCCATCTTTGCAGATACAATGAGTCCTCTATCTTCCATCTTGGAAAGAAGAACGTGTAGTTGGTTTTGATCCCTTAATTTGCGTAAATAGTGTATTTTCGTTGTGTCCCATCCATTTTTCTCGGTAATGCCTTTTTCGAATTCCATGGCCATATTGTAGGAGTAACCCTTTCCAATTACCATGAGATACATTAGGACCAATGTAGCAGCTGCGCCATTGTACTCTTTCTTTTCAGCTTTGAAATCGCTTATCACATCCTGCCATGTGGTCATATGATTTGATTTGCATTGGTATGATATAAACTATTAGTATCAATCCAACATATTGACGCTAAATTTATTTGATCAATATATTGACAAAGAAGGACTGCTCGTTAATTTATTAGTATTTATACTGACGGCTACCCGGTTATAGACATGGCACAAGCAAATATTCCAAATGTGCTGGAGAAAGAATTGCATCCATTATGCGATAGAGCGATTTTAGCTCGCATTCTTAATGTGATCAATTCAGCTCCTGCATCTTGTATCCAAGAAGTGGCCGATACAGTTGGCTGCTCAGATGTCACTGCGAAAAAGTATCTCGAAAGAATAGTAAAGGCTGGACTAGCAGTTGAGAAAAGAATTGGAAAAGCCAGAGTGTTCATTCCAAACAAACCTATGGGGGAACATTTCGCGGATTAAAGTTGAGTCGCCCGGAGAGATCCACCTCCCCGAGCTGAACACCGCCAATCTCCGTTAAGAAAGTAGGTGTATACAATGATTGTATCAATATCATATTATAAAAAAATGTCGAGTGGGGAGGAGGCTTCCCATGTACCGATCAGACTTGGAGGCAGTAGCAATGGCCGAAGTTTTTGATGTTTTCGACCAACCTGGAGCGGGCTTCGTGTTCATGCCACCAGGCGTTAAGTTTCCTCCCAGGGAAAAGGGGTGGGAGAAAAAGCCCCACACGTTCGCAGAGGCAAAGGCCCACAAGGGCAATGTGGGCGTGCTGGCTGGCAATGGCTTCATTGGCCTCGATAAAGATAGCCCGGCAGCTTTTGAAGGGCTGGAGCTTACCACTACGACCTTATGGGAGACTCGGCCCGGCAGGTTTGGATTGTGGTTCAGATGCACCGAAGGCATAGCTGAAGCCCTGGCAACAATCGGCAAGAAGCGCGACCTGGCACAATTAAAGCTCTACAAAAATGGGTTGCCAATTGGAGAAATCAAATTAGAGCGGACATACCAAGTGATCCCACCATCGCATAAGTTCATCGACCGGGAAACGGGTGATGATGTACTGCCGGGAAAAGGTGATCGTGTGGATTATAAGATGCTCGACTCCAGCCCGCCGGCGGGAATCTCCTTAGCATGGCTACTGGCGGAGTTACAGAGACTTGGAATAACCTTTAGCTCGAAGCTAGAGAGCAAATCCGCGAAGGTGGGACGCAAGGCCGCAAAGGCCCGCCAGAGGCCCGGAGAGGGCGATGAGGCCCGGACTCGGATATATGCAGAGGCGGCACTCCAGAGTGAAGTTGAGACCTTGGCAGGCACCACTCAGGGAGATAGGAATAACCAGCTATTCAAATCCGCCGCAAATATGGGCGAGTTCATAGCGGCTGGCGCACTATCAGAGGATGAGGTAATTTCTGAATTGGCACTTGCCGCCGATGACACGGGAATGGACCCGGAAGAGATCAGAAAGACCCTGCGGAGTGGCCTGGAGATGGGCAAGCAGCATCCAAGGGAAATACCGGAGGCTGAAGAGCCGACATCGAACGGGCAGACAGTAATCGACGCTATCAAGGCCCTGGCGAGCGTATGCGATGGGGCGCATAGTGAAGATGGGCGTGGCTTCTCTAAATTCGACAGGGAACATTATGAAAACCTCATAGAGAAAGCGATAGCGGACGGAGTTTTGTCTGCCAAAGAGGAGAATACTGCGCATAGATTCTTAAAAAGATATACAAAACAGCTTAAAGGACTGGGCATCAAATATGACGACATCGGTCATATTTCCAGGGGAGCAGGTGGAGCAGATGATAACGGTTTAGCTAAAATAAACGAGAGGATACCTGAATGGATCGCAGAGTACCATTTTAAGACGGTCTCTGACACGGAAAGGCTCTACCGCTACGATCATGGTGTTTACTTGGACGATGGTGAAATAGTCCTAAAAGCTCTGATTGAAAAGGAATTTGGGGATCTAACAGACAACCGCATGGTAAGCGATGGAATCGGCAAGGTTAAGCGGAGGACATTTACAGACAGAGATTCGTTCAATAACAAAAATGTCATAAATGTTAAGAATGGCCTGCTGGACCTGGAGACCCTACAACTGCAACCACATGCGCCTGATTATCTGTCGACTGCTCAGATAGACGTGGTTTATGATGCAGAGGCAAAGGCTCCTAGGATTCAGCAATTCCTAAAAGAAGTGGCACACTCTGAAGATATCGCCCTGATTGAAGAGGTAATTGGCTGGCTACTGTGGCCGGATTACAATATCCACAAGGCCCTGATGCTAATAGGTGCGGGTAGGAACGGTAAAGGAACACTCTTGAGGCTTATAACGGCCTTCCTGGGTAAGAAAAGCATTAGTAATGTCACTCTGCAAGACCTGGTAGGTGACAGATTCGCTAAAGCTGATCTTTATGGTAAGCTTGCCAATATTGGTGGTGATCTTCCCTCCAAAGATTTATCAGATACTGCGGCATTCAGGAACCTGACAGGTGGAGACGATAACAGAGCACAGGAGAAGTACAGAGCGGCATTTAGCTATAGGAACAAAGCTAAAATGATATTTTCCGCCAACGTGCTGCCCAGGAGCCCGGACGATACTTATGCGTTCTACTCTCGGTGGATACTCCTCGAATTTCCAAATAAGTTTGATCCACAAAAAGGAACTGGAGACCCGGATTTAGACGCAAAGCTTCAGACTCCAGAAGAGCTGAGCGGTCTCCTGAACATCGCTCTGGAGGGTCTGAAGAGGCTTAGAGCAAATGGCTGGAAATTCAGCTATGACAAGTCAGTTGAAGACGTCGAAGTGATGTATAAGCGAAACTCTAATCCGGTTTACGCATTTCTTATGGACGAATGCGAGTCTGGCGATGTCACAGATTACATCGAGAAAACACTATTCTACAACCGGTTCAAGGATTACGCTCTGAAACATGACATAAGGCCAATGAGTAGCACCAAATTTGGAGTGCTACTCAAGGATCAGACTGATATACCCATTGCCGATTTCAGGCCATGGACTCAAAATGGAGCTGGTCCGCGATGTTGGATGGGTGTGCGTTTTGTGGGGGATGATTAACCCTCCTCACCATCCACACCATCCATAGTTTTGCCTACCCCTAGTTTTCGGCAAAATAGAAGGGTTAAAGAGAACGGAAAAAGAAGAGAAAGAAGGGAAGATAGGGGTAAGAAAAAACATGGATGGTGTGGATGGAATGGAAGGCCTTGTTAGAGGTGAGCGATGATTGAAGTCTAAAGAAAACCTGATCATGATCGATAACCTTAGGCCCGTAACCGGTAAATTGGGAAGTCTCCGTGCTGATCTGAATTGTGGACATGGCAGGGGTGCAGTGTAGGGGTTGATCCCAATAATATCGCTCATATGATGAAGAGCAGCCTCCTCCTGAGATTGAGGTGCGGCTACAGGGCTTTAGCATGATCGAAACCTTGAGGAATCGCCGCCAATCTTGCATGGCCGAATATCGATTTGTGGAGGTTCATAGCTGTCAAAGGATAAGGCAAGTAGAGGAAAGAAATCTGCGCGTAAGATGGCGCAACTCATGGACAGATCGCCTTGTGGATGGGGGACGGTTAGGGGGTGGAGGATGGATGAATCAATAGATATCAATCCCCACTAATCACTATCAACCTATCTAAATTAAAAATCATAACTCAAACCACATACACATACAAAAACATATAAAATATATATTAAAATTATGACACATCTATAATAGTAAATCTAATTAATTATAACTACTATAATAGATATTTTTGTGTTGAAATATAAATTTTTGTATTGAGGCAGTTAGTAAGTGTCATTGAGAGTACCTAGGTATATATATTTATATATATACGCTTCTTGCCTATCTTCTGGATGCGTTTACATCATGGCAATCACAGACTCTAATATTCAGGAGACCAGCTGCATCGTTCCACTTGAAATCTTGCCATAGAAGCCTAGCCGGGAAGAACAGACATCACATAGGAGGTGAATCTTGCCCGTGGAGCCCTGCATATAGCTCGTTATCGCCAAGTTAGGCCGTGGCAAGGGAAACTATGCAGAATCCACTGATCCACCGTTAAAGAGCTAAATTTGCCCGTCCAAAAGGATTCGGCTTACCAGCATTAGCCGCATATCACCCAAAACTATTTCGTGAGAGCGATGATTGAGGCAGTCCGAGGGAGAGAGATTTGGCGGCACCTAAAGAGATCATAGACCTTGTAGATAGATTCGAAACCAATAAAGAATCCTACAAATCCGGGCATTACAATGAAACTCAGGTAAGGCGTGAATTCGTTGATCCATTCTTTAAGGCCCTCGGATGGGATGTGGACAACGAGCAAGGCTTTGCTGAAGCTTACAAAGACGTGATCCATGAGGATGCAATCAAGGTGGGCGGTACCACAAGAGCCCCAGATTACTCTTTTCGCATTGGCGGTCAGCGCAAGTTCTTTCTTGAGACCAAAAAGCCCTCTGTGGACATCAAAGAAGATATCCATCCTGCCTTCCAGCTCCGCCGCTATGCTTGGACAATGAAGTTGCCATTATCGGTTCTCACCGACTTTGAGGAGTTCGCTGTCTATGATTGCAATGTAAAACCTGATAAGACGGATAAA
>Ga0302252_1001550_pt1 | contig 12966 bp, 11 predicted proteins | sample AAG_RA_Leu_MG_FD_193511 | JGI IMG/M metagenome (GOLD analysis project Ga0302252, IMG submission 193511) | Enriched activated sludge microbial communities from anaerobic digester in WTTP, New Holstein, Wisconsin, United States - AAG_RA_Leu | ecosystem: Engineered > Bioreactor > Anaerobic >...
TGAGATCGACCACATGGCAAGTATCAGCGGACTCTCCCCCCAAGAGGTATTTCAAGGGCTCAGGGATGCCGGCCTCGATTCCATGCCGGGCGGTGGAGCTGAGATTTTCGCTCCGTCGGTGCGGACCCATCTCTGCGGAGACAAGATCACGGGCCGGCGATGGCTGGAGATCATGGAGATTGCCCATGGGTTCGGCCTTCGCGCAAATGCCACCATGCTCTATGGCCACCGGGAGAGCCATGCCGACCGGGTGGATCATCTGTCCCGGCTCCGTGACCTCCAGGACCGGACCGGCGGATTCCAGGCCTTTGTCGCCCTGCCCTTCCAGCCGGAAAACACGCCCCTGAAACAGGAAGGCATCAGGGAAACCGGAGGGGTTGACGACCTGAAGACCATCGCCATCGCGCGCCTCTATCTGGACAACTTCACGCATATCAAGGCATACTGGGTCATGCTCGGCGAAAGGATCGCCCAGGTTGCGCTCACCTTCGGCGCCAATGACCTGGACGGCACGGTGGTTGAAGAAAAGATAGGGCACGAGGCGGGCGCAGATTCTCCTCTCGGGATGGGACGGGATTCCATTCTTCGCCTTATCCGCACGGCCGGGCGGGAGCCGGTGGAGCGGGATTCCTTCTATAACGAAGTCAGGCGCCCCTGAACATGGGACAATAGCTACTGACTGAAACAGGAGAGTTCTTGAATCTATCCCCACGGCCATATGTGGAACAGATCGAAGCCGGCAGGCCTCTCACCAGGAAAGATGCCCTGTTTCTGTTCCAGAATGCGGAACTGACGACCCTCGGCAGACTCGCAGACCGAATCCGCCGGAGACTCCACCCGGAGGATCTGGTAACCTTCGTGGTTGACCGGAACGTGAACTACACCAATGTCTGCGTTTCCCGATGCCGCTTCTGCGCCTTCTACCGTGACCAGGGCGCTCCGGATGCCTATGTGCTGACCATGGAGGAGATCCTGCGCAAGGTCGGAGAACTGGCGGATCAGGGTGGAACACAGCTCCTGATGCAGGGAGGGCTTCATCCCGGCCTGGGGATAGAGTACTTCGAGGAACTGTTCCGGGAAATCAAGGTTCATTATCCGGGAATCCACATCCATTCACTCTCTCCAGCCGAGGTCCGCCACATAGCCGACCTTTCGGGCGTCACGGTGGCCGAGGCATTGCGCAGATTCCATCGGGCGGGCCTCGACTCCCTTCCGGGAGGAGGGGCGGAAATCCTGGTGGACAGGGTGAGAAATGAGATTTCTCCCAGCAAAATCGGCTGGAAAGGCTGGTCGGAGGTGATGCTGGAGGCCGCGAGACAGGGTCTGCGGACTACAGCGACCATGATGTTCGGCTGCGGTGAACAGCCGCGGGACATAGTGGAGCACCTGTTCCGGGTCAGGGAGATACAAAGCGAAGGCGGTTCCTTCACAGCCTTCATCCCCTGGTCCTATCAGCCGGGAAACACCGAACTGGGCGGAACCGCGGCCACCGGCGTCGAATATCTGAAAGTACTGGCCCTGGCCCGGATCGTCCTGGACAACATACCTAACATCCAGGCGAGCTGGGTTACCCAGGGAGCGAAACTTGCCCAGGCCGCGCTCTTTTTCGGTGCAAACGATATGGGCGGGACCATGCTGGAAGAAAATGTGGTTGCCGCCGCGGGATGCGCGTTTCGCATGAGCAGGGAAGATATGGTGGACATCATCGAAGCCGCTGGATTTTGCGCAGCCCAGAGGACCACCGCCTACAATCTGGTTGAACATCAATGAAAGGCAGCGGGGGAACAATGGTCCCCATCCGCGGGAAAGGGATACATGACACAGCAGCGCCAGAAAACACCGGGGATGATCGATAATTCAAAGGACCTTGATCGGCTGGTCGGACGGCTGTCCGGCGAAAAGGTGCTGGCCTTTGACCTGGAAGCCGACTCTCTCCATCACTACCGGGAGAAGGTCTGCCTTATCCAGATTGCAACGGAGAAGGCGGTATTTCTGGTGGACCCCCTGGCTGTGACCGACATCTCCAGTCTTGGTCTCCTCCTTTCTGATCCGGGCATCCGCAAGGTATTTCACGGGGCGGATTACGACATCCGATCCCTTCATCGGGATTTCTCGCTAGAGGTACGCAACCTGTTCGACACCATGATTGCATGCCAACTGCTGGGAGAGAAGGAGGTCGGCCTGGCCGCTGCACTCAAGAAGCGATTCGGGGTAGAACTGGACAAACGTTATCAGAAGGCGGACTGGAGCAAGCGGCCGCTTGATCCCGGAATGATTGCCTATGCCGCGGGGGACACCTCGCTCCTTGTCGCCCTCTACCGGCAACTGGAAGCGGAGCTGGCGGAAAAAGGAAGGCTTGCCTGGGCCGAAGAGGAATCGGACCTGCTGTCCGAAGTACGGGCCGCGGACAGGGGGGGAGAGCCACTGTTTTACCGTTTCAAGGGGGCAAGCAAAATGGAGCCGCGCACCCTGGCTGTCCTTGAGGAGCTTCTCAGGTTCCGCGACCTTCGGGCGCGCGCCGCGGACAGGCCCCCCTTCAAGGTTTTATCCAACGAAACAGTGCGAACCCTGGCGGAAAAGAAACCAAAGAAGCCCCAGGACCTGCAGGGCATTCCGGGCCTTACCCCGCGACTTGTGGAAAGGTACGGCAGGGATATCCTGAAGGGAGTCGCGGACGCCTGCGCCCTCCCCGAAGAATTACTTCCCGGATTCGCCCGGGCGGAAAGGCCCGAGAGGGATACCATCAAGGACGAGAGGCTGAAGAAACTGAAGCGCTGGCGAGAGACCAAGTCTCTCGCGCTGGGGATAGACACGGGAATTCTGGTAAACAACGCCTTGCTGGAAATTCTGGCGAAGGAGTCCCCCCGGGACCCCTCCGGGCTTGACGCAGTGACCGCTCTGCGGGGATGGCGGAAAAGGGAGTTCGGCAACGAACTGCTGAAGGCCCTTCACTAGGAGTTACTGCTTTCTGTCTTCTTCGACGTCTCCAAAAGAAAATATCTGCTCGAATTCCTTTTCAAAATCAGTGAGATTTGATTCTTTCTTCTTTTCAGGAACCGGCTCCGCGACGGTCTTCTCCTCAGTGGGGAAGATATCTTCATCAACGGGTTCCGGACTGAAAGGAAAGTCATCCAATTCAAAATCACCATTTGTTGCCGGTCCCGCCACCTCCGGCGCTCCAGCGTCCGTATCAACGACTGAATCAAGCGATATCATGTTTTCGTAGTTTTCAATCGCTGAAGACGGTTCTTCCAGCTTCATCTCAAAAGGAGATGTTTCAATATCCCCTCCGGCCGGTTCCTCAAACGAAAAGGCGTCAAATCCCTCATCCGCGAGGGCCGGCTGTTCGGAAGAGCTCCCAACGGGATCGTCTGAGAAGGAAAATCCACTGAAACCCTGGTCTTGCGCTCCCGAACCCGCATCTTCCTGATAGCCGGATTCAAACCCGGCGGCCGTACCCTGTTGGTCCAACGACGTCTCCCAGGAAAACTCTTCTCCGGGCGTATCATCGCCACTGAGCGGTGGTACGGTCGAATCAGGCGGGACGGGAGCGGACGAATTCACCTGGGTTCCGGACGGAGCAAGTATTACCGCATTAATACGGTGAGTCTTCTTGAAAGACAGGAATTCCGCTCCGCATTTCTTGCAAGCGTCGAGAAACTCGAAGCTGTTGTAACCACATTTTGGGCATTTCATGCCTGAAACCTCCTTCTATTCCATTTCAACCCATATCTCCCCAGTAGAATTGCAGGACCGCGAGGATGGCCATGCCCGCCGTTTCGGTCCTGAGAATTCTGTCACCAAGAGTGACAGGGATAAAGCCAGCGTCCGCCGCGGCCTCCGCCTCCCTTTCGGAAAGCCCGCCTTCGGGTCCCACCAGCAATGCGACACTTTCCGGAAGGGGCAGTGAATGAAGAACGGACCTGAGACGGTTGGACCTTTCCTCCTCCCACAGCAGGAGTTTGACCGCCTGGTCGGCGTTGACGAACAGATCTGAAAAATCCGCGACCGGAGCCAAGTCGGGTATGGTGGTTCTGCCTGACTGCCGCGTCGCTTCCATAACGATCCGGCGCCACCTCTCCATCCGCTCGTTCTCTCGATCTTTCGGCAGCCTGGCCACTGAGCGTTGCGATACGAACGGCGCAATGGAGTTCACACCCAACTCGGTACACTTCTGCAAGATAAATTCCATCTTGCTTCCCTTGGGAAGCCCCTGATAGAGAGTGACCATCGGCCCGACGGCTGCTTCCGGTTCCTGCGTGGTTTCCCTGATGCCGACAATCAGGTGATCTCTGGCAACTGCTTCAATCTCACCCTTGTGCCGTCTCCCTTTGCCGTCGCACAGCACAACCATAGCGCCAATTTTCAGCCGTAACGCCCGCGTCATGTGACAAAAAAGGTTACCGGTTACAAGCGCCCTGTTATCATTAATGGCGTTCTCTTCAATAAAAAAACGCCTCATTCACCCTTCCCCGCGAAAAACGATGCAACTCCACTCCTGTTCTCTCACAACCTCGCTAAGGGTGACGTCAAAGCCCGCATAGCCGTCAAGCACCAGCTCTTCCTTTTCCACCAGTATGCCAGAAAGGATCAGCGTCCCTCCCGGCGCCATCTTCCGCACCAGTTCAGGGGCCATCCGCACCAGTTCTTCAGCCAGAATATTGGCGAGGACGATATCATAACGCCCCTGAACAACTTGAAGCGGCTCGTCGGAAACCGAGACGGCGGAATCAACCTTGTTCAACAGGCAATTTTCTTCAGCAACCCGGACAGCTTCCGGATCTATGTCAATGGCCGTAACTCTCTCCACCCCCAGTTTGACGGCAGCTATGCTGAGTATACCCGAACCGGTCCCCACATCAAGGACCGACAAGGTTTTTGCTCCATTGTTCATAGCGGACGTCAGATATTTTTCCAGCATGGAAAGGCAAAGCACCGTGGTCGGATGGGCGCCGGTACCGAAGGCCATACCAGGATCCAGTTCAAGAATGATATCATCGGTGGTTACCGGAAAACTCTCCCATGTGGGTTTGATCACAAGACGGCTGCCGACGCGCAGAGGCTTGAAGTGCTCCTTCCAGTTGGAGCTCCAGTCTTCTTCCGTAATTGATGAAACATCAGGGGGGGCATACTCGAAGTCCGGATATCCTTTTGTAATTTCCATGAGATATGATTCAATTTCCCGAATCCCGCCATTGACCGCCACATCTTCCGCGAAGAATGCCGTTACCGTTTTAACGGGTGATTCCTCGATTGAGTCCAGGGAAAAGGTGTCAAGTCTCAGGTTATCTATGGCTACGCCATTGTTCGAAAGATCTATCATATACTCAGCCAGCGTATCGACAAGCCCTGACGGGACCTGGCAGGTAACTTGAAACCACTTTCTTTTCATTCATCTATCCTTTCCAACTATTAGCGAAATACCCAGGAAAACCAGTCTCCGGTCATTTTACGCAACAGAAAGTAACATCAGGCTTTTACGGTAACAGGGAGGCGAAAAAATAACAGAAGAAAAAGACATTTACAATTAAAACCTTGACAAACAGACAATTATGGGGTTCAATTTTCATTAAAATACCCTTCAGGGTTTCTGGTTTTTATCCCGACCGCACGGGTGGAACACGAAAAATCTTCTTGTAGCCTTTCAATTTATTCATTGCATGTGCATCTTAATGTGATATAAGAATTTTCATGAATCCTCTCTACCTTCAGTATTGACTGGTAGTTTTGCATGAAATGCAGTGGTGTTTTATTGAATATCGCGAAAAGGCGAACTCGTTTCCCGCCGTGGACCGGCTCGGCCGTTTTTGCAAGAGGCTTTATTGATATTCAGCTCTTGAGAGCGGAATTTAACAACGCGAAGAGGTGACTCATATGAAGATTCTGGTGGTTGAAGACGAAAAAAAGGTGGCAAGCTTCATAAAGCGCGGGCTTGAAGAAGAAAAGTACGAGGTTGATATTTCGTATGACGGCGAAGAAGGCCTGCAGAAGGCGCTGGATGGTTCGTACAGCCTTGTGATTCTCGACGTCATGCTTCCCAAAAAGGACGGCCTTTCGGTAGTAAAGGAACTGCGGGCCAGGAAGCTGCTCACACCGGTGCTGATGCTGACAGCAAAGGATACCGTTGAGGACATCGTGGCCGGCCTCAACTCCGGCTCTGACGATTACCTGACCAAGCCATTCGCCTTTGCCGAGCTTCTGGCGCGAGCAAGGGCCCTTCTCCGGAGGTCCGAACAGGAGCGGGGCGCGGAGATCCGCTTTGCCGACCTTCGTCTCGACCCTGTAACCCATAAGGTGTGGCGCAAAGACAAGGAGATTGACCTTACCGCAAAAGAATACTCGCTCCTCGAATTCTTCATGCGCAATCCGAACCAGGTTCTGACGCGGACAACCATAGCTGAAAACGTCTGGGATTATATCTTCGACAGCTTTACAAATATCATTGATGTCTACGTGAACTACCTTCGCAAGAAGATTGATCGGGAAGCCGACAAGAAGCTGATCCACACGGTGCGCGGCGTCGGTTATATCCTCAAGGAGGAATAGCTGTCCCTCATAGGGAACTCACCTTCATGAAGAAAGCGTGAAATAAAGGAGAGCCCCTGCCCCACATGGCATGGGCTCTCCAGTCTCTTCCGGCAGCCAGACATTCCCTCCCCGTCATAAAGCATCCTTTTTCCAACCCCTTGACAAGAAGGCTCATCCCATTCCGGATACCATCACCAGGTTGACAAAAATAATTCACGTTATTACAGTTATGCGGGCAGTATTGCCTGATTAAAGAGTTGGGGGTATCTCATGCGCAAAAAATTTTTCCGTTTTGCCGCCGTCTTACTGGCCGCCTGCATTCCACTCCTTCCCGCCGTTCATGCCGAAGCCAGGACCGCTCCTCCTGATTTCGTCGAGTTGGCGAAGAATCTGAAACCCGCGGTGGTCAACATCAGCACGACAAAGGTCGTCGGTCGCCAGCAACCATCGAAACGCCAGCAGGCCAATCCGTTTGGGAATGACATGTTCGAGGACTTTTTCGAGAGATTTTTCAGAGACGCGCCCAGGAGGCCCTTCAAACAGAAGGGACAAGGCTCGGGATTCAGCATTGGAAACGGCTATATCTTCACCAACAACCACGTGGTAGCAGGGGCCGACGAGATAAAGGTCAAGCTTTCAGACGGCCGCGAATTCAAGGGACAGATAAAGGGGACCGACGAGAAACTGGACCTGGCTCTGATAATGATCGACACCAGGGAAACCCTGCCCGTGGCACCCCTGGGAGACAGTGACGCCTTGGAAGTGGGGGAGTGGGTGATGGCAATCGGCAACCCCTTCGGTCTGGCACAGACCGTGACTGCCGGCATCATCAGCGCCAAGGGAAGATGGATAGGAAGCGGCCCCTACGACGATTTTCTCCAGACTGACGCATCCATCAATCCTGGAAATTCCGGCGGACCTTTATTCAACGCGAGAGGTGAAGTCATAGGTATCAATACCGCCATCGTCGCGGGCGGACAGGGGATCGGTTTTGCCATCCCCATCAACATGGCAAAGGCGGTTCTGACCCAACTCAAGGAGACCGGCAGGGTGACAAGAGGATGGCTCGGCGTCAGCGTCCAGCCGGTCACCCCCGAACTTGCCGCGTCTTTCGGCATGGAAGGTGAAAGCGGCGCTCTCATCGCGGAAATTATCAAAGGCAGCCCGGCGGAAAAGGCCGGCCTGAAGGTCGGTGATATCATTCTTGAGTTCGAAGGCAAGACCATCAAGGACATGCACGATCTTCCTCGAATCGCAGCCGTTACGCCGGTAGGCAAGAAAGCGTCCGTCAAGCTATTGCGAGGCGGCAAAACCATTCACAAAACGGTTGTCATAGAACGCATGGCAGACAGCGGACCGCCCGTGAAGAAAGAAGCCGCCGCTCAGCAGAGACTCGGCATCGTCGTCTCAGACCTTACCAAGGACCTGGCCGCCCGCCTGAGCACGAACGAGACATCAGGCGTCGTGATCATGGAGGTAAAATCCGGCAGCTCGGCTGACGAAGCCGGCTTGTCCCAAGGTGACATCATCAAGCAGATCGGATCAACCCCTATTAAAAACAGCACAGAATATGCAAAGGCCATTTCTTCGCTGAAAAAGGGCGCTATCGTCCCCTTCCTTGTACGCAGGGGAGAGTCGGCGCTGTTTGTACCACTGAAGGTCGATTAGAATTTCCTTTTTCCAAAAAGAGGGACTTGATCCCCTCAACAGTCATCACAGGGAGGCCGGCAAGTGTCGGCCTCCCTGTCGGCTTTCCGGACTTTTCCCTTTTGTTTATCCGTTACCGACCATATCCCGAATCCATCCCAGGCGCCGAGAATATTCCGTGGCGCCACTGAAAAGCGCCACCATGCTTCACAAGTATTTTAAAACCGGATCGCGTATTCGCCACGCACCCCATGTAACAGTGGAGGAAAGATGGACACCTATTTCACGAAAGAACACGAATGGATACGCATAAACGGCTCAACCTGCGTCGTGGGCATTACCGCCTACGCGGCAGACCAGCTGGGAAACATCACCTATGTGGATCTCCCCACAGCCGGCAGGGAGGTTCGCCAGTCTGAAGTCCTCTGTACCATCGAATCCGAAAAGGCTGCCAGCGACATCCATGCGCCCATCTCCGGGAAGGTGGCTGAGGCAAACAAGAACCTCGACAACACGCCGGAGATCATCAACCAGTCCCCGGAGAATGAAGGGTGGCTGATCCGTCTGGAAATATGCGAACCGGAAGAGCTGAAATCCCTTCTCTCGCGCGCGGAATATGAAGATTACACGCGGGGGCTGGGGTGAGGGATATGCATTTCCACTTCAATGACCGCAACAGATACGGAAAACCCATGTCCGTCTTTTGCCTGCCCTCCGACCGGACGGGCACTCATCAGAATCGCGCCTTCAGAGTGTGAAGACATGACACCTCGCTCCGGCACATGGCGCCTCATCGACACCGGCCCCCTGGACGGACCGGCCAACATGGCGCTTGACGAATCTCTTCTCACCTGTTTTGACCCGGCGAATTCGAGACCAGTGCTCCGTCTCTACGGGTGGGCGCCGCCCTCCTTTTCCGTGGGCAAATTCCAGCGGGCGGCCGATGTGCTGCACCTGGAGAGATGCGCAAGTGAGGGTATCGCCGTTGTGAGGCGGATAACGGGGGGCGGTTGCATCTTCCACGCGGACGAACTGACCTACAGCATCATCTGCGCTCCGGAGCATATTGACGGGGTAAGCGGCGTCAAGGAGTCCTACAGGAGACTGTGCGGCTTCCTGCTGCTGGCCTACCGAAAGCTATCGCTATCGCCTTCCTTTGCCGTTGATTCCTCTCCGCAAGGCACGCGGCATGGTCAAAGGACCCAGCTCTGCTTTGCCGGCCGTGAGGAATACGACATAACGGTAAAGGGCCGCAAGCTGGGAGGAAACGCCCAGCGCCGCGTTCGGGGTATTATCTTCCAGCACGGTTCCATACCCCTCAGCGGCAGCCTATCCCGCATTACCCCATTCCTGCGGGTTGAACCCCCGTCCCCGGATAAGTGGGCCGTGTCTCTTTCGGACCTTATACCGGACATGAAAATTTCGTTGATAAAGTCTTGTCTTGTTTCATCCTTCGAGGAGAATCTCGGTATACGACTCAGCGCCTGCGTCCCCAGCGATGCCGAAAATGAGCAAGCCGCCATTCTGCTGAAACGCAAGTATCTCTCGGCCGCATGGAATCTTGACATGGAGGAATTATGAGCCCATCGCCCCGGCCTCCATGGCTCGGAAAGAAAATCACCCTTTCCGTCCACCGTGGCATGGAAGCTCTCCTGGATGGCCTGGAGCTGAAGACCGTGTGCAAAGAGGCCCATTGCCCCAACATATCGGAATGCTACGGAAGAGGACAAGCGACCTTTCTTATACTGGGCGTTGTCTGCACCCGCATGTGCTCCTTCTGCAATGTCGCCAAAAGGACGCCTCTCCCCCCCGACCCGGATGAACCGGCACGAGTGGCGGAGGCCATCCGCCGCCTGGACCTTTGCCACGCCGTAATAACCAGCCCGACTCGAGACGATCTTCCGGACGGCGGAGCGTCCTTCTTTTCCGACACGGTAAGCGCCATACGGGCAGAATCCCCGAAAACGGCGATCGAACTGCTGATCCCCGATTTCGCAGGAAAGCTGAGCAGCCTCAAAGCCGTAGTTTCAGCGCGCCCGGACATCCTCGGCCACAATCTGGAAACTGTCCCCCGCCTCTACCACATCCGGGCCGGCGCGGATTACAGACGTTCACTGTCGCTTCTCGGCGCGGCAAAGGAGATGGAAAGTTCTTTAAGGACAAAGTCAGGGATCATGCTCGGGATGGGTGAAGAAGAAGAAGAGGTCTTCAGAGTATTCAGCGATCTCTTGGAAAACAGATGCAATTACCTGAGCATCGGACAGTATCTGGCGCCCGGCAAACAACATCACCCGGTCCGGGAGTATATTCAGCCAGAGACATTTGACCGTTACCGGGAAAAGGCCATGTCCATGGGATTCCTGCATGTGGAAAGCGGCCCCTATGTGCGCAGTTCCTACCATGCGGAACTTTACGGGCAAGCCAATTGAGGCGCCTTGCTCCTTGACAATCCAGAACTATTCCATGATAATGCGCGGGCATCGAGGAGAGATGGCCGAGAGGTCGAAGGCGGCAGACTCGAAATCTGTTGAACGGCTTGCCGTTCCTAGGGTTCGAATCCCTATCTCTCCGCCAGTGAATTCAAGGGGCTAGCTTACGTGGCTAGCCTCTTTTTTTATGGTTTTTGTGGCCGGGAAACCGCTTCGAGGGTATGAAGTCTTAGGTGAAATATGCGGCTGTAACCTGATAGAAAAATATTGTCCAGGAAATTCGATATATTCGCTGTTGCATTCGAGACGGAACCGGTCCGTAACATGGTTGCAAAAATCCGGCTTGTGCATGACAATAGAGCCATCTCTCTTCAAGGAGGAATCCATGCTCTGTCCCGATTGCGGCGCCACAAACCTCTACGGCAGCCGCTTCTGCTCGTCCTGCGGGACCGCGCTGAAACAGGGCGCAGCCCCCGACTCTCCCCCTGCCCCGCCTTCATCCACACCTCCAGCGACCCACTCCCCTGAAGCGGGTGAGGACTCCGCTCCAGGGGAGAGGCCATCTCGGACGCCCTCTGGACAAGCTTCTCCCGTTCCCAGGCCGTCTCCCTTGGACAACGGAACGGATCAGGATCAGGGGGAAGAAGCGGCTAAAGGTCCGGAAATCCGGATCGCCGGCATGCTGGACAGGTTCATCGCGCTTATCCTTGACAGCACTCTCATTGTTGCCGTATTTGTCCTGTGCGGTATGTGCGTTGCCGTGCGATGGGGAGGAGTGACCGAAAGCGGTTTCTCTCTGGTGGGGATACCGGCATCTATCTCCTTTATGGTCACGACCCTGTTCGCTGTCCTTTATTACTGGCTGATGGAGGGGCTGTTTGGCGCGACCATCGGAAAGATGGCGGCAGCCATAAGGGTAACAGGCCTGGAGGGAGAAAAATGCAGTCTCGGCAACGCCCTCGTCCGCACCTGTCTTCGCATCTTCGATGGATTGTTCTTCTATCTGCTCGGTTTCCTGGTTGCCGTCCGCTCCCCAAAAAAGCAGCGCATCGGGGACCATCTGGCAAAGACGCTGGTGATAAAGAATCACACCGGATGGGCTGTCCGCATAACCTTTATCGCTCTTTGGCTCTTACTCAGCGCCGGCGCCACCTTCTTCGCATGGACCCTTCATCGTAATGCCCCGCATTCTTCTGTGCTGACGGAAGAGGTTCTGGAGGTTGATGAATTCGAGTTTCTCGAATCCAGGAATGGGTCGCCCCGCCTTTCAAAGGTCTATCGCCCCGGTGACACCATCTTTACCCGATACACCGTTGCCGGTTACGAACCGGACGAACAGGAGAGAGTCAACCTCCGCGTATCCATAGAGGTCACGGACCCAGGCTCTCTCACCCTGGTCCAGTGGAAGGGAAACCTGAACCGCAAAACAACGGAAACCGAAGTGGTCCGTGGACTGTTCCAGTTTGAACTGCCACCCTTCATACCGCCGGGCACTTGCCAGATCCGCATAACCTTGAATGACGATACACGCGACAAGGTGGCCGAAAGGTTGATCAGCTTCAACGTGGACGCGCCCCAGCCGCTGTTGACTACGGGCCTTGAACTGCGGAACATGAAGCTTTCTCTCTCGGAAGGAGGCCCCCCGGCAAGCGCGGCTGTACCAAGAGGAAGCACCGTTTATCTTAACGCCAGACTGACGGGATTGCGCTTTTCCGACAACAGGGTGTGTGCGCGCATGGCATTTCAACTTGTCGACCCGAACGGCGAGGTCATTATCGACAGGCCGGAATTTATCCTGATCAACGAATCCTTTGATTATCGCCCCCCCGGTTTTTTCCTCCCGCTCTCCTGGGAGCTTGACATACCCGACACACTTGATGCGGGCACATATACGCAAAGATACGAGGTTACGGATCTGGCGGCCGGCTCATCGGAGGTGTTCGAGCGACCGTTGGATGTGGAATAGCATCGAGCAATGCCTTGTAAACGGCAGGGTATTCCACCATAGAAAGGGTTTCCCCAAAAGGGGGAAATGCCTAAACCTCACGACTCAAGGCACGGAAAGAAAGGACGGCAGGATGGCATATGCATGGGAAGGATTCGGGAAAAACCCGCTGACCCTTGTCAGGGAAGAGCTTTCCAGGAGGTTTGTGTGGAGCAGGGAAGTCGACGAAACCTATATAAACTATACCATTCTGGCGGATGCGGACGATGAACAGGAGGACATGACGGCCGGTGTCCTTTACAAAAACAACAGCCTGTTTTTTATCGTCGACCTGATGATCGAGTGTCCGGACGATTTAGAGATACTTGCCGGCGTGGCATCCTCGGCCTACGAACTCTACTCCAGGGAAGAACCGTT
>Ga0302252_1001552_pt1 | contig 12959 bp, 11 predicted proteins | sample AAG_RA_Leu_MG_FD_193511 | JGI IMG/M metagenome (GOLD analysis project Ga0302252, IMG submission 193511) | Enriched activated sludge microbial communities from anaerobic digester in WTTP, New Holstein, Wisconsin, United States - AAG_RA_Leu | ecosystem: Engineered > Bioreactor > Anaerobic >...
CTAATATAATAAACAATGGGAGGATTTAAATGTTAGCAAGCCGTTCACGCTTTAAAGCCGCTTCATCTTCCGTTTTTGTTCCAAGAGAGAAAGAGAGGGTTAATAGGAGTTCTCTTCACTATACTGTATTTTTGAAGCATATTTCTTCCATTCTGGCATTGGACCTGGACTGATTTGACGGTAAAAGGGGGAGCAACAATCAAACCATGTGGTGGACAAGAATGCTCTTCAGGTAAAAGTTGGTGTTGTACGCCGCCCACTGATGATGAATTAAGAAAAATATGTGCAGGTCAAACTGGAGACGACAGTACAATTGGTAGTGCAAATCCTGGAATAGCATTGGGTACCTATTCATCCATAGAAGAATGTATGGATCAAATAGAGACAATGAAGCTTTTTTTCATTGTGAATGTTTACCTTCACCTTGTGCACAGACTCCATTTTAGGAGAGTATTAAAGGAGGATTAAATATGAATTTTAGAATAATGTTTTTGATGTTTTTGTGCTCAATTACATTAATGAACTGTAAAACTAATGAGGTATTGAATAATAAATCTATCGGAATATTACTTTTTTCTTATCCGACTCAAAAAAACCTAGATATACCTATAAACCTTAATAAATGGCAATTAGATCCTGCATACAAAAAGTATACAGGAGACATTAATCCAATTTATTGGGGTGGGCAGGATTCTCAATTTAAGACAAAGCCTTTGTTATGGGGTGTTATGAACTACAAAAATAGAAAACAATTCGTTGTATTAGACAATCAAAATCAATTATGGTTTGACCAAGATGGTGAATTTGATAATATCCCCTATAATGTGCAATTGGAAATGACTACGAAAAGCAGCAAAACAAACCTTTATAAAACTTATGGTCCTTATCCGCTGAATTCTGTATTCCCACTCTTTATTGACGATTATTCCGTTATAAAAGAAGATTCTCTCGTAGGCCAAATAGATGTTCAATTAGCATTTTCTAGAATTATTAAAGCTAATGAAGAAAACAGCTTTTGTGTGTTGGAATTGATATTAAATTAGCGGACTAAAACAATAGAATTGGAAATTTTACATCATCAATGCGCTCCTGATCATACTCTTCTTTATCCCAGCAAGAAATTTGTATACCGCTGTTATGTAGTAGATAACAATCCTATTGAAGATAATGTCGTTGCTCCGGTTACCCTTGAATCAGAAATTGAGTGATTGAGAAAGCCATATTGAATGATTATGAATTGGTTTCTTTTATCAATCATTAGAAAACAGTAAAATTAAAAGCTGAAATTGGACTGATAACGAAGACCTAGAACTGGAGAATCATTTATAAAGACAAAGATTGATGTCACAAACTAAGACTGCCAGCATATTGCTGGCAGTCTTTGTAAATCAAAAACGGGAACTTTTCTTACCAGACGACATAATGCGCATCAATCGTCTTGTTTTCCGCGTCTATTGGGCCATAAACAGTCACTTTGTCCTCTTTTTGCAAGTGGCTTGGCATCACAAATAAACCGTTTTTGACAAAATCGGTCCAATCATGGAATTGAATGGTGATGAGAACTTGTTTTTTGGTTTCCATGGTAAATTGATTTTTATCTAAATTAATCTCGGTAACGATACCTTTCACTCCTTTTGCTTTATAGGGAGCACCAGGAGGGGAATCCGGATCACGATCGCCTGGATCTTCCGGAGGAGGTTCCACTTTTCCTAATACCACCGCCAACGCAAGGATAGTCTTGTCTTCTCTGTTGACCCTACCCGCTACCGTTACTTCTTCCCCATCCTTGAAATCTTCCGGTTTGGCTTGTTTCTTGTCCCTGATAAAGGTGGTATCATCCGTATAAGCGACCACAAAGACGACTGCATTGCCTTCCCGATCTTTGAGTTCAAGGTGAAAACTTTTGTCTGTCAAACTGATGGTAGTCATCTTTCCGAATACCATCGGGGGACGGTCATTACCTTCGCCAGGCGGTAACTTCACTCTGCCAAGCGCAATTGCCATGGCGACGATAGTTTTTTCATCGATATTTACTTTTCCCGCAACCGTTACTTCTTCTCCGTCCTTGAAATCTTCCGGTTTGGCTTGTTTCTTGTCCCTGATAAAGGCGGTTCTTTCCTGGTAAGTAACTGTAAAAATCACCGAATGCCCTTGCCGGTCCTTTGCTTCGAGTTTGAATGTTTTTTCTGTCAGATTCATCTCGGACATCACACCGAAGATATTCGGTATTGGCTGATCTTCACCGGGACCTCTTCCTTCAGGCATCTTACCCCACGCCACCAGAACAGCGTTGATCGTTTTTTCCTCTCCGACAGGTTTCCCTGCGACCATCACTTCAACATCGTCTTTTAGATCATCTGGGGTTGCTTTTTTCCCATCAGCAATAAAATTTGTTTTATCATCCCAGACTACCTTCCATGCTTCATTTTCGGTTTTTAATACGAAGGTTTTCGATTCCTGACTGATCTGACTAGTTTTCCCAATCAGCCTGGTGCCTTCTTTCCCAAATATCATACCGAATGAACTAAGACTGAGTAAGGCTACTAAACAAACTGTGATCCATTTTTTCATTTTTTTCCTCCTAAGGTAATGAATTTTTAAAGCTGCCAACAGGCGGAGCTAAACGCTTCAGGTTAATGGCAATCAAGTTGGTGTGCAACCCCTTAATTGCTTCCACTCTTACATACAAACCACTTCGAATCAAACGGCTCAACGAGCTGTTCATGATTTTAGGGGAGAGAGTGATGTGCAGCGTAGTCTGATCACGCAATTTTAGAATGATCTGGTTGCCATTTCTTTCTTCGATTTCTCCGGTGAGAGTAATAATGCCTACCTGCTGCGGATCGTATGCTTCGATCTCATACGCCGTTACTATCTGCGTATCAAGCGTGTAATACGCCACTATCTGGACGAAATCACTCGTATTGAGTGAAGAGGTTGATGTAGTATCGCTGTTCAGATGAATCACAAACGGAGCGTTTTCCAATAGTAGTAACTGCTGATCCGGAACAAAAGCTTCCACTCTGCCTCGAATCAATAATTTTTTTTCCACGGGTGTAATCATCTTCTCTCTGATCTGTTCCCGCATGGCTTTCATCTGTTGGATAGCGGTATAGGGCTTGATTCTGTACCTTCTGATAATTCTTCCCCAGCTAATGTTCCGGTTTCGAAGACCGACAATCTCTGTAGGTTCCAGATTTGCCTGCCGAGAGACATAGAGGGTGATAAACATCTCGATGGCATCCATATTGTGCGAATGAAGATACTGAGCCAACGAAGGATTCATCTGGAATTGCTCTTCCAGAATCGTGTTCAACAGCAACCGGCTGATATTAATATTTTTATCAAGGTTTTTCATCTCATTATTGGTACTATTTTGCAGACTGGTGATGTTTTTTTGGAATCGATAGTTGTAATAAAGATCCATCAAGTTGCCATCCGATCCAAAAACAGGAAAAACAAACGAAATGAGAAGCAATACTGCCAATGAGACAGGAATAGCTTTTTTGAAAAACCCATACCATTGAAATACAGGTTTTTTCTCTGATTCAAGCCTCTTCTGCACTTTTCCGAACAGGTCTGAGCCAGCGTGAATGGACTGCAAAGAATCATTCAGCCATTGGCTGATTTGTTTTTCTTCACGCGTCATTTGGCATCATCTCCTTTAATTTTTTAATCGCTCTGTGAATTCTGACTTTCACATTGCCAACGCTAGTAGACAACACTTTTGCCATCTCCTCAAAAGTGAGTTCTTGATAAAATCGTAATTGAATTATCTCGCGTTCCTTTTGGGAAAGCTGATCCAGAATGGATTGAACTAAATGAATCGTTTCCGGATGTGAATCTTCGCTAGCGATGGTGTCTAGAAATGTTTCAGTGTTTGTCACCTGACGGCGGTTTCTTTTCAAATAGGTAAAGCATTCATTACGAATAATACGTGAAAGCCATGGATGAAAATCCCGTTCCATATCAAAAGAATGAAGATTGGTGAAGACTTTATAGAATACATTTTCCGTAACATCCTCTGCTTCGTCTCGAGACCGCAACATGATAAAAGCAGACCTCATCACGTAATCCTTATATGCATTGAATAAATCAGTCATCGACCTCTCATCTCCCCCTTTTGCCAGTTCGATTATTTCTTTGTTTATGGTTTCCATGGTTTATTTACGGATATATACGTGAAGAGAGAGGAAAAGTTACAAAAATAATGGAAATCTAAAATAATCGTTCCACCGCTTCTGCAAGATGAGTAACAAAGAGTAGTTGTTCACTGTACATGTCGACAGAGGCACTTTTGAATTTCCCTGTGATGATTGGGTTAAACTGTCTTCTGCCAGACTCAAGGATCCTTTTCTCCACAAACGGGACAGGTCTGATTTCACCTGTCAGACCGATCTCTCCGAATGCGACTGTTTTATCCGGAAGGGCTACTTCCTTAAAAGAAGAGACCAAAGCCAAAGCAATCGCCAGGTCGGCAGCCGGCTCTGTAATACGTGCTCCGCCGGTCACATTAAAGAAGACATCCATTTGGGAAAAGTGAAATCCGACCCGTTTTTCACAGACAGCCATCAACATGATAATCCTATTAAAGTCAGCTCCAGTAATGACTCTTCTCGGGACGGGAAGAAAGGAGGGAACACATAACGCCTGTATCTCAACAAAGATAGGACGAACTCCCTCCATAGAAGAGAAAATGACTGTACCGGGAGAATGAGCTGAAGATTGGCTAACGAATAGTTCTGTCGGATCCTCTACCGAAATCAATCCTTCGGAACTAAGCGTAAAAATGCCGATTTCACTCGTTTCCCCAAATCGATTTTTCACACTTCTCAGAATCCGCAATACACCGTGTCGATCTCCCTCTAAATAGAGAACCACATCGACTAAATGTTCTAAAAATTTAGGTCCTGCAATCTGGCCGTCTTTGGTGACATGACCCACAATAAAAACCGTTATATTGTTTTTCTTGGCTAATTGCACCAGAAAATTGGTCGATTCGCGGATCTGGGTAACACTCCCGCTGGAGGCTTCCAAATGAGGGTGATAGATAGTCTGAATGGAGTCAACAATCAAAAAATCAGGATGATACTGCTGAATTAATTGTTCCATTTTTTCCAGATCTGTTTCAAAATCGATCCATATCTCAGGAGCGTTCACACCCAATCTGGCAGCACGAAGGCTAATCTGCGAAGGAGATTCTTCCCCGGAAGCATACAGGACTGTTTTCTTTTGCAGAGCCAATGCATGCGCCACCTGAAGCAACAAGGTAGATTTTCCAATTCCTGGCTCTCCGCCAATTAGAATCACGCTACCGTTCACAATACCTCCGCCAAGCACACGGTCCCACTCCTCCATATTACACAGGGTTCTGCTGGTTACGGCATGTTGTAAATCCGGTATTGTGAAAAGCGATCTACTCTCCAGAGTCGGCTGAATAGACTCGACGATTGACATGCTGTTCCATGCTCCGCATTCCGGACATCGCCCGAATGGTTTCGGACTTTTAAAACCGCACTCATTACAAGCGTATTGGCTGGCTTGTTTTTTCATTTAAAAGAACAATCCGATCACCAACAAACCCAAAATAGCACAGTAGATGCCAAACAACCATAACTTGGCTTGGTTCAGCAGTTTTCTCAACCAAATCAATGCGAATAAGCCTGTTAACAAAGCAAGTGAAAAACCCAACACCATGGTCCCAAAAGAGACATCCAACTGTTGTATGTCTTTGATTTCCAGTAAAGCAGCGCCCAAAATAACCGGTATCGAGATAAGAAAAGAGAATTTGAAAGCTTCTTTCCTTTTTAAACCTACCAGAAGAGCGCCAAATAAGGTAAAACCGGATCTGGAAAAACCTGGCACCAGAGCCAATGCCTGAAATATTCCTATGATAAGGGCATCCTTATAGGTAAATGATTCCATCGTTTTCTTGCCTCGAAGAAAAAAAATGCTGCAAAACAGAAGCAAAGCCGTACCTAAAAAGGCATACCCGATATAACCCACCTTCATAATATCTTCAAACAGACCTGAAATCATATCGTTGAACAGCAAGCCTGCTACCATCGCCGGCAATAATGCGATGACAATTTTCAACAACAGCGGAAAAACTGTTTTATCCATTTGAAACACCCTTCGGACAATTGAAATCAAATCTTTCCAAAGAAATAATGTAACCGCGCCAAGCGTGCCCAGATGAAGAAAAATATCAAAAGCGACAGGATTGTACATTGTGAAACCAAACATGTGAGGGATGACAGCGAGATGCCCCGAGCTGCTGACCGGAAAAAACTCCGTTAATCCCTGTACGATTGACAGAATCACCACTTCAAATATTGTCATGCCATCCATCCTTTGTCGTGTTCCAAATCATTGTAATCAGACATTTTATCTAGGTCGACTGCGATTTCTGCATAGGAAAACAGACAACCTTTGGCTTCCAGATGTAATTTTCGGTAAAAAGCCTTCTCTAATGGTTGAATCGCAATTTGTTTCAATAAAAATAACCGAATCATGGTCCATATCCCGAAACTCCAGGCCAATCCAAATAAACTCTTACGGTTATTGGTAAAGCTGTCGATAAGGGGGATGATTTTTTCACAAGCTGATCTGTGCAATAAAATGCTGTTGCCGATTTTTGCATACCCTTCCCTTATTTTCGCATAGGTTCGCTTTGAACCCGGAAATCGTTTTTCCACGTCTTGCTTTAATATAACCGGTAGAATCAGTTGAGCGGTCGGATTCTGGATGAATAAATCTAGCAAAGCCTTTATGCACTGAGGTGTTATAGAGGGTATATCTCCGCTGATAAAGACTAAATGGTCTTCCTTGGTTTTCTCGATACCAAGTTTCACATTAGCAGATAATTTGTTCTCTTCAGGGACGAGGATAAAATGATCCGCCATAACATCAAGTCCTGCTTGTTGAATGGATTCGGTACCGATCACATGCACTCGAAGTTTTTCCTTCGGAATCTGCTGCAGCGCACGTAAAACCCAGAATAAAACTGGTTTGCCATGGATCGGAATCAGGCATTTATTGGAAACGGACGGTTCCTGAAGATACCAATCAGGTTTTTTTCCTCCCGCCAAGACGACAATATCAGTTTTCATCGGGTCCTCCTCTTAGGGTAAAAATCCCTGTAATGTGCCGGTCTCGGTATCGATCCCAACTCCCATGCTAATGAAAGTATCTTTCTGGGTATACTTCCAAGTTTTATTATTCTCTGCAAAATCTACCTTCTCGGTCACTTTGCTGTCTTTATCGACTATCTGATACGTATCCTCTCCGCCATGCTCAAAAAAGAAACCGAGACAGTACTCACTGTCACGCCAGGATCCCCATAGGGCTCTGCTGTAGTTTGCTTTACCGAGATTGATCGCATTTTTGGATCGCAGATTGTACATATCGTTACCACCGAAATCCACAAAGAAACCCATGCCATTGTCATTCCCTCCTCCCAACGCCAGGTTGGGGGAAGTATACACATCATCTCCCTGCTTATCCAGCAGAAAGCCAAGGGAAAGATCGTGACCGGCACCTTGCGCCATATTCATTAACGCGTTGTACTCATCATTACCCTCGTCATCAAACAGAGCGCCGATACCGAAATGAGCCGCTCCTCCCTGAACATACCAGACACCTCGGTAGTGGTCATCTCCCTGGCTGTCACACAAGTAGCCGGTTCCCGCCCAATATCCGGTTCCCTGACCAAACACGCCACAAAAATAACTATCTTGCCCTTCTGCATCTATTAATATGCCAATACCACCAGAAATACTATTGCCTTCGGAAAGATCCGCTCTTCTTCCGAAACCTGCTCCCTGGCAAAAACTAGTATTATGCTCGCTGCTTTGCGGATTATTACCGGCTACATCCGTATCGTTCGCGACATAGCTATCATCACCAGTGTAATCGATCAAGCATCCATACCCGCGCACATAACCGAAGCCTTGTCCGAATGTGTACATCTCGTATTGATCATTCCCCTCCTGGTCCATTAATACGCCAATGCCATATATTCCGCATGCCTGAGAGGCATAAACAGATTGAAAGCTGTCGTCTCCGGTTTTGTCCCATAACAGACCCACTCCGAAACAACCGAAACCCTGAGCATATTGTTTGGCTTCATAGTGATCGTCACCATCAAAATCAAGCAACATACCGTATCCGAAAACTCCGGAACCTTGAGAATAAACTGTCTCGTCCGTCGTTTTATAGTTATCGTCTCCGGCGCAATCCATCACGATTGATACGGGATTAAACCAGGAAGCAGTGGAACCGGCATTGCCATAATACGTATCATTACCACCTAAGTCCAAAGAAAACAAGATTTCTCGCTCATAATAAACTTGATCTTGCTCATCGCGAAGTAAAATCCACCCCCAGGGCGTACACCACTCCAATGAAAGACCATCCGGCCACTCCAGGGTGTCCATCTTCTGTGAAAAACGATCCAGTGCTTTTCCCATCTGAACAGCACTGAAAAATAGCTGGCTATAATTGTAATCTTTCGCAATCGCATAAGTCAAAGGATCAAAAGCATCCTCCATTAATAGTGCGGCAGGGTTCCGAAAAGCGTTGGAACATTCTTCCATGCTAAACGCCCTGAAAGCTTTATCGCGGTTGATTTTGCAATCCATCATATAGTAGAGCAGTAACGCTATCTCTCGCTGCGTGTCCAGCGGAATCGTCTCACATTTGGATTTGATATAAAGAAAACTGCCCTCCCCCAGTATTTTTCCGGATAAGCGATAGATATCAGCAATCGCATATAACAAGGGAAGCGACGGAGCCAGTTGGTAAGAAAAATCCGGTTCATACTCCGCATAAGAAGCAACGGTATACCCAAGACGATAAGCGCCCATCCAGACAGAATCTCGAATCGGGTAAATCCCTTTTTCCGGATTCGCTGTTTTTCTGGCAATCAGGTATTGGGAGGTGCTTTTCAGGAATGAGGGGGTATTCAATGGTTTTTTCAGTTGGTTATTAAAAAAAGGCAACCGAAAGGGATCTTTGCCATACGTTCTATCTATACCGCTGTCAGTAAATAGGATCTTTTCCTTGGTCAATTGAATCTCGTTTAAAGCAAGCGTCATCAAATCTTCTTCCTCGGCTTGCATCGATTTTGGTCTCACACTAAAAACGCTACATCCCAGAATGATGACCAACAGACAAACCAAAGCATTTTTCCGCATTGTAATCCTCCTATTTTCTCTTTTTGCGTGCATGGCTCTCTTTTTTGATAGAGGCAGGCAACCTCATCATCCACTCTAACAGTTCAATTGTCACTGCTTTATTTAAAAAAGCATTCTCATTTCCACATTTCGGTGATTGTATACAAGCAGGACATCCGTTATCAGAATCACATGGGCATGTTTTCACCACTTCATAGGTTGCTTCGATAATCGCTTCGAAGTTGCGATAAGCTTCTTCGCTTAATCCGATTCCGCCCTCGTATCCGTCATATATAAAGATCGTTGGCTTGCCGGTAGGAAGATATTGCATGGTAGAAAAACCGCCGATATCCCTGCGGTCACACATCACATAAAATGGCATAATTCCTATCATAGCATGTTCCGTGCCGTGTAACCCTCCCATGATATCTTCTATTGTATGTTTTTTTTGAAGGGTATAAATAATCTCATCCGGGATTTCCATCCACATAGATTCCGTGTCGAATTCCATCGGTGGAAGGTTCATCTCATGTTGAGACAAAACTTGTTGATAGCGTTTTTCCTGGTAGGCGAAATAGTGCTCTTTGACATTGATCTCGCCAAATTGTAATGCTAAAGCACGCCAAGATTGAGATTCCCTTTTGTGCAATACTTGAACGGAGATTTCCTTCATGACTTCCGTCGAATGATCGGTTTCCTCTCGAGCTACCTCTATCTTTTTCGTGATCCAATCTACTGATATGACTCGATATGGTTCTGCAAAATGTAGAAAGATAGCGCCTTCGTGAGCCTCCCTGAATACTTGTCCTTTATCAAGCGTCTCTAACAAAGTATTGCCACAAAAAAGCCGAAATGGTTCATTTGTAAGATGCTGAAGGCTGACAAGTTTTACGGCAGGATCCCGACCAATGTAAGTATATCCGAGTGCTGTTTTGGTGACTAATCCTTCCTGTTCGAAAAAAAGCCACCAAGGTGTCGTATCTAAACCAAAAAAAACAGAGTCCTTCTCAGGGTCAACAGGCATTTCATAGGCTGCACATAACAGATGGTTGGCAAGAATATACGGATTGTGCGGATTGATGATCGCATGTTCATGATTGCGGTTTAAGAATTCGATCGGATGTTTCATGATATATTGGTCTAATGGATTCTGATAAGCCACCAGAAACACAAAGGATTCATTTTTTCCCCTTCCGCAACGTCCTGCTTGCTGCCAGGTAGAGATCACTGATCCCGGATAACCGGTAATGATAACGGAATCAAGCGAGCCGATATCGATACCGACTTCAAGGGCGTTTGTGGAGATCGCACCGAGTAATTCCCGGCTTTTCAACTGTTGTTCGATACGGCGTCTCTCCTCAGGAAGATAACCGGCTCTGTAGCTTGAAATCCTGTCTAAAAGAGGCTGGTTAAACGGATTCTTTTTTTGTTTTAGCTGGAATAAAATCCACTCCGTAGATTTCCTGGAACCGACAAAGCATAGTGTCTGCAATTCATGACTGATGCAGTAATGAAAAATCTTTCTGCTCTCATCCAACGTTGTTCTCGTATCCTGACCATTCTTAAAAGGATTATAAAACACAAAGTGCTTTGTACCTTTTGAAGAACCGTCCTGATCGATCAGCTGACAAGATTCGTCAATCAGTTTTTTGGAAAACTCCTGTGCATTTTGCATGGTTGCGCTCGAAAGCACAAATACCGGTTTTGATTGGTAGAAGTGACAAACTCTTTTTAATCTCCTGACCAGAAGAGAAAAATTAGAACCGAATACGCCTCTGTATGTATGAGCCTCATCAATGACGACCACGCCAAGATGGGAGTAAAACCTAGCCCATTTGGCGTGCCAGGGAAGGATATAGTGTAGTTCGTAAGGATTGGTAAGAATGATTCTTGCCTTTGATCGAATCATGGACCGCTGGGAGAGAGGAGTGTCCCCGTCATAAATAAAAGCAGGCACATTGATTTTCATGAGTTCCTGCATCTCTTTGATCTGTTTCCATTGGTCATTGGCTAGAGCCTTGAGAGGAAACAGCAACAAAGTTGTCTCTTCCGGATGCTGCATGGCTCTTTCCAGTATGGGTATCATATAGCCAAGGGTTTTGCCGGATGCAGTGGAAGTCGTAATGATAACAGACTTTTGTTGTCTAATAGCTTCAAGACAAGACTGTTGGTGCGAAAACAACCGAATCTTTTTTACCTCTAAATACTCCCTGATAAATGCTGGCAAATCCAACTCATCCGGAAGACTGAACGCTTCTGATGATAACAAAGTCTCAATATGTTCAATTTGATGTTGAAAACCTGGTTCTCTCTTCCAGTTTTCAATACGAAACGGGCGTAGTCCCATACTTTTCCGGTTCTATCATAGTGAAAAATATTTCCATCAGGGAGACCAAGTCTAGCTGGTTGTGTTCTAAAATTGGTATGAGAGGGCCGATATTCTTTCGGGCAAGGTAGGTTTGATAATAGGTGGGAACGAGGCTTCCCGGAACATCATCATTTCTTGTCCTGCCCAGCATTCTCGATTCAACAGTCTGTAATCGACAGTCAGGCAATTGATTCCGCCACTGCCAACGAACGTATAACAGCATATCAAAACTGGGCGATCGAGGAATAAGCGGTAGTTGATATAGGCGTAATCGGTCATTGATAAAGGGAATATCGAATGAATCCCCGTTATAGGTCACCAAGATGGAACCGGGAGGTAGCTCATTCCGACATGCGGTCAGCACAGCTCTTTCTTGCATGATATTGGGAGCCAGATACTGATTGATCTGTACCCCTTTTTCATTCCATCTGGCAATACCGATCAAAAATAGAGGGCAATTGTATAATCCCAATGTTTCGATATCCAGAAAACAGAGGTGTTGAAGAGAATGAAAAGTGGATAAGCACAAAAGGTCGGGATGATTGTATCCGATTCTTGACCGACAGTAGGACAGCATGACAGATAGATTTTCCGTTTGCAACGCTTCTTGCAATTCCTCGGATGCTTTTCCGAAACGTGGGTGTGTCTGTAGATCCAATACGCTGTTATAACCGGATCGCCTTAGTCTTTGATGAGTTTTATCACCGATACCTGTGACAAGTTTTAGGTTGCTAAGCAGAGGAAAAAGCTGTTTTTCCCAATGTTCAGGATATCGTGCCAGCGAGTACTCTTTAGAAAAATGATACAACTCGCCCAACTCATTCTGGATGGATCGTCCGTTAAAAAAATCTTCAAATGAAGCACCTTCATACTTTTTTAACAAGACCGGTAAGGAATTATCGGCAGGTCGTGTATAATAAGATACCGACTTCCAACGGTCTTTTAATCTTTCAAAATTCATTGGTTAGGATGGTTTTCTTTTGTTTTTCTATATACCCAGTAGGAAACACCGAAGGACATCCCGACAAAAGCAATCAGAAAAATCATGAGAGTAAAATAAAAGTACTGTGGTAACAAAACACCCATCAATAAAATACAAGCGAAGTACACAGTCCAACGAGAAACCATGGCATGAGTCTTGTTCCAAACTTCCTCGCTATAAAGAGTCCAAGGGGTACGTATGCCAATGGTATAATTCATTTTCGTCTGTCCCAATAGTTTTCCGATTTCATAAAAAAACCAAGCTAAACCAGCTGCCAACGCTTGATTAAAAGAAAATACCCATTGTAGATTCCAGAGCAATACTAAGATAAAGAGATAAAACAGAAAAAGCAGAAAGACGAGAATAAAACGGTGGTATGCATGCTCAAACTGCCGAATGTTCTCTTTTTTTGGGTCCAATCTGGGTAGAAATA
>Ga0302252_1001554_pt1 | contig 12947 bp, 13 predicted proteins | sample AAG_RA_Leu_MG_FD_193511 | JGI IMG/M metagenome (GOLD analysis project Ga0302252, IMG submission 193511) | Enriched activated sludge microbial communities from anaerobic digester in WTTP, New Holstein, Wisconsin, United States - AAG_RA_Leu | ecosystem: Engineered > Bioreactor > Anaerobic >...
TGCATCAACATAGACCTGCACCTGCAGGCTTCCTGCCGATTCCTTGCCCCAGCTGATCCCCTCATCAAACGTACATCCGGATAATCCGCCCCACTGCGGAGAATCGGTCGTGTACTGGATCGCGTACTGGTGTCCGCCCAGGTCCTTTTCGTGAATCGATCCGATCACCTGCGTCTGCTGGATGAAGTTCTTGGGCACGCCGCCGCCGACATAGATGACGCCGGTCCTTTTTGCCTCCTCAACAAGGGAGGTGATCTCATCCGCATCTGCGATCTGGTCGATATCGATATCCAGGCCACGGCGCCGGGCAATGAGGAGCCCGATACCGATTGAGGAATCCGCAAGCGCGGGGATGAAGATCGGGATCTTCTCTTGTGCACAGACCGAGGTCAGTGATTCGGTGTCCGGCTTTTCGGTGCAGAGCCATTCCCCGAGCTGCCGGATAAATTCGCGCGAAGAACCCCGGAACGGCGCGATGGATGCGGACCATGTCGCTATGCCCCGGTCAACCGTCCGGAAATCCTCTTCGTAGGCAAAAACATCGTAAATCCGGTCGATTCCCCGCTGATACAGCTTCGCGTCGTCTACCCGGTGATGCCCGAGATAATGCCGGATCCCAAGGTGCTCGCAGGTATCATGGAAGATGTTCGCTCCCGTCGACACGATCGCGTCCACATAGTGGCGTTTTACCATCTCCACAAGGCACCGCTGCATACCGGCAGGGATCATCGCACCGGAGAGCCCGAACAGGATTGTGCACTCAGGATCGGCAAGCATCCGTCGCCAGACATCCACCGATTCTCCCAGCTTCCTTCCCTGGAACCCGGTCCGGGACATGCCGGACAGCAGGGTTGCAACATCCCCTTCCGGGCAGACCGGACAGACGGTCTTCATCGCCTTCTTTCCCTCCACGTGCTTCCTGTGTTCCATCATTACCCGCACCCGAGGAATCCGCGTATGCTCCGCTCCGGGCGTCTCCCGAAGTAGATCTCCCGCTCGCTCATCGTGGAAACATCCTCGATGGTGAAATGTACATCGGGATATTTTGTCTTCAGAAACGCAAGCAGCCTGCCTGATTCTTTCCTCGGCACCATCGAGAGAAGCACCGCAACGGACGGGACGAACTGGCCGGAACCATTGATCCGCGTTGTCCCGTATCCGAGATCCCCGAGATGCCGGATGAGCGGTTCGGGATCCCTTGTACAGAATATGCGGACGATCACGGTGCCAAGACCAATCCAGGATTCAATCGTCATGCCGAGAAGCGTGCCGATCCCGTACCCCAGCATGTAGGCAAGGATCCCGGGAATGTTATCAAGGTTCGTCAGCACGAGACTCGTGGAGAGGACCCAGACACCAATCTTCAGCGTCCCGATCCCTGACGCAAGGTACCGGTGGCCTTTGGTAACATAGACAAGCCGGATCGTCTCCATCGTGGTCTCGACAATCCGGGCAACGAGGATGATGAGTGGTAAAACGACATCCATTACGCATCCATAACCTGTGACCGCAACTTACGTACGGTAATCTAGGCGTATCGGGCCGGGGGTATGTATGCTTTGTGGAGACTCAATCTCGTGTTTTTACCGATCATCTTCACGGGGCGACACCTTCCGCTACCACCATCGCAGGTACTGGTTACGATTACAAATCGTCATGGAGCAGATCGAATGCCGGTGTATTGCGGAAAAAAAACCGGTAAAGGAGCTTCTTAAGGATAAAAAGCCAGTCTTTCCCCCACACGCTTACACCATCCGTTTCATACATCCATACGAAATGCTATACACTGGCAGCCCCCGTACCGCTGTGCCGCAGTTATTGCACCCTGACGTTTTAGATATCTGCTGCGAAAGTCCGGGAAAAAATGGTGCAGATTATAAGAATACCGATTATCTGGCGGAACTGCTTTGCATCCCTGAAACTCCTGCAGTATTCCACAACCTGCTCTCTCTTTCCTTCATCCAGCATTCATAGTGGTAGGTTCTGTTATCGGTCCAGACCGTATCATCGTGAATGTGCAGATACTGTCCGCACCGGTGACAGACCTTCCGTATCCATGTTACCGGGGTAATTTCGTTCATCATCATCATCTTTTTCCCCTCTATTGCACGGGATAAAGAGTTTTCATTCGTGTGTATTCATGGATTACACAATCCGGCGTAGTGCATCTCCAGAGTTTTCTCTTCCCGGGCCCCGGGATCAGGACCATCGGCTTGCGACATTCACAGCAGAAGACCTTTCTCATAGACTCCTTCAGGGTCTTCCCCTCGCGCTGGAGTATATCGAAAAGACAGGCGATTCCCAGCCTGTCAGGTAAGGGGATGATTGCCGGACATCCGATACAGTCCCGTGCATCGGCACATTCCGGCCGGGCCCTGGCAGCCAACGTTCTGATGTCCTGGACTGCAAGGAAGATCTTTCCCATTTTTTTATCACTCATCGATTCCTCCCTATGATAAAATTTCAGATACCAGGCTCAATTCCTGAATTTTCATTCAACCGGAAATCTCCGGACCCACCATCACAATAGCCGGTGAAAGCCATCGTTACTGGATGAAGGAGCCGGCCATAATCGTGACGATAAACCAGATAATCAGGAGAGCCACAAGCCCCCAGAATACCTGGCCCACCGTATAGTATTCCAAGCCAGATCACCTGCCATTATTTATCCTGTTTTCGTTCTCCGGTCCGGGCTTCAGGATTTATCTCGGAGGATATTCGGACCCGCCGCGTTGTCGGAGTCCTTTCACCTGAAACCCGACATTAATGGGACCGGTTTTTTATTACCGGTCACGGTGTGATTTTCTACTGATGTGCATCAGTACGCCGGTCGTGATGAACGTGCATGCCGGCTTTGCATTAATTGCCTGAACTGCTGGTTCCGCGGACATTCGTACGGGTTCACCCCCTGCTCGGGGTTCCATTTCCCTTCCATGGGGTTGAATCGTGCCGGGCACGAGACTTCCTCAACGAACGGCGTATGGATTCCCGGTACCATCCTGGATATGATGTGTTCGCAGTTCCTGCAGAACGAATGGATACTCATGATACCGTTTCCTGTTCTGAATAACCATCAGGGATACCCTGACGTATCGTCCGGGCGATGTTCACTGATCTGGAATGACGCCCTGTGCATGCAGAACCGGATGAACAAAAAAGATGATTGGTGTTGTAATTTTACAGCTGAATTATTGGGGGTTTCGTGATTTGTATGGTGAAGTGAAGGAAGTATTCAATGTGTAATTATCTTTTAAGCCCATCCGGTGTGAGTCATTACACAAAGAAATGCCTAAATCCATCGCATCACTCCTCTGTATACATATTGGTCGTATGATAATAAGTAGTTTCAGGCTCCGTTGTTGAGGAACGATGGATTTGTACGGATAATCTGCCGGCAGAATACTTTTTTCAGAGGAGGCGGGAATTACTAATCGGAATACAACAACAGAATCACCTTAATCCGTCCCAAGCACAGGACCATGATGTCAACTGATTATGCATCGGGAAAGAATTCCGGAGGCCATTCTCTATGAGAGAAATACATATTGATCAATCCGTGGAAGAAACATAAACCCGCATAATCGTGTATTGTCTGTTACGATAACAATGGTCACGAACTGGTTTTCTTTTCTTTTGTCCCGGTTTTTTCAGCAAACCAGACAACGCGTTGCGGCACCGGTATCTCAATTCCTTCCTTTTCGAGTGCAGATTTTATCTTACTAAGCATCTCTGTCCTGACCGACCACCATTCAGACGATGGTGCCCAGACCCGTACCATGATAATGATCCCATTGTCCCCGAGTTCGTCAACATATACTGACGGCTGGGGATTTTTCAGCACAAACGGATGTCCCGCCAGAAGATTACCAATGATATATATCGCGTGGTCTGCATCGTCACTGTATCGGATAGGGATGCGGTATTCAAATCTCCGTGCCACATTGGCATCATAATTTGTTATTTCGGAAGTAAAGACCGTTTCATTGGGGATCCTGACATAGATTCCTTCATAGGTTTTGATCGTGGTAGAGAGAACCCGGATATCATCCACCGTGCCCGAGGTGTCCCCGATTTTTACCGAATCTCCGATTCTCATCGGCCGTTCAAGCATGAGGAATGCCCCGGATCCCACATTGGTAACAAGACGCTGGCTGGCAAATCCGATGATGATACCGGCGGTCCCGCCAATGACAAGGAGTTCCCCGAAATCCACGTGGAAACTGGGAAGGCTGATAAAAATGCCGGCAAGGATAAGGAGAATCTGGACAAGCCTGACAATCTTGATCATCTCGTCCTTTCTGATGGTATCGGATAATCCTCTTTTAAGATAAAAACCTGCAACATATGCGATAAATACTGATATGCCGGTAATAATGGCAAATATGATCAGGTCCATGACGGTGACTTCCCCAATAACCATGGTGGAAAGAATTGCCATAGCTTATCACTCCACCCCATGCTCCATGAGAAACCCTTTCCTCTCCAAATCAATATTCATGATCTTTCGTGCCCTTATTATGGGGAGTGCGGGCTCCATTCCATCCCTGAACGTGCGGGCGAGAATAGTTGTCTGGGCCATCTGGCGGGAATAGATCTTCATTTCCGCTACCATGCCGGCAAACGTAGTGAAATAGATGGGCATGAAGTACGAGTCGAAGACTGCACGGGATACCTCAATCCATCCCCGGCTTTCATTCCGGATCTCCAGCCGTAGAATCCCGTTACGTGTGCGATCGAATTCTTTTTCCTGGTCGGAACTATCACTTTCGTGGTATCGAGTGATGACACCACTCTCCGGAGTACCATACAATGAATATTTCGGGATGCACCTGGAGAATACATCGAGGAGTTGGTAATCCATCTCTGTTCTCAGGAATACACCGAACTCAAGGGGAAAGGTGAGGAAGATCATCTGGTGCGATTCCGGCGCCATGAGGACCGTGGGGAACACGATCTCAAGGCACCGGGTAACCTCCCGGGGAAGGTTTATCGGTTCCACGGGGTGGACAACGATGGATGTACCGTTCTGCGGGATACGTTTTTTAATAAAGGTGTTTCCGCTTTTTCTCAGATACACAAAAGAGTTTTCATCCTGTTCAATACGGAATCCGTGCTCTTTACTTTCGTAGGGTCCGGGATATGTGATACGGGTAAACATTTTTTTTATATCCCAGTGAGATTCGTATTTTTGCAGGACGGTGTTGTTCCGAATCCGGTCATGACCATATACAATGCCTGTGTCACAAGGTAAAGATACGGGCGATACGTCCATCCATTGTAGGGAATCTGAACCATTTCACCAGGTTTCTTCCAAACCTCATTTACTCTTCTCTGCCTGATAAGAGTTGGCATGGGGCAAGACTAAAAAAGATTATTTTTTCCTTCCCTGCCCGGCAAGGGAATGCACGATACCCGTGAAGGACCGGCGGTCCCTTGAGCGGAACACCCCTTCGTTTACGTACCGCACATCCTCGATGGAGAAGAATGCCCGGGGATTGATCCGGTCGATGCGATCCGTGATAAGGGAGATCTCCGACCGGTTGACGAGCGAGAGGATCATCGTCACACTCCCCCGGGAGCCCTCCGCTTCGATACAGGTCACGCCATGGTTCTCTTCTTGAAGAGCCGAAACGATTGCATCGCGGGAGTCATCGGCTGTGACAATCCGCAGGATAACCATGCCGAGAGACAACTTCTCCTCAAACACGAGCCCGACGTAGGTCCCCATCGCAAACCCCAACGCGTACGCGAGGAAGTTTGCGATATTGGCAAGGTCTTTCATCACGACCTCGACCGCCAGCAGCCAGATCACGATCTCGAAGAACGCGATTACTGCGGCAAGGACACGGATGCCCTTTGAGATGAAGACAATCCGTACCGTCTCCATCGTTACATCACATACGCGGGCCAGAAAGATCAGCAGGGGTAAAATCACCCATGCATACAATTCAGGACTGATTCCGAAAAGTACCATTCACTCGCCTAAGGGTGTCATCCATACAAGGACGATAATCAAGGAATACTGCATAAACCTATATCAACATTCTCCGGTATGGGAGTGAAGACAAATTATATTGATAAAAACCAAGATTAATACAAGAAATTCCGGCAGGATTTTTCCCCCCATGCAAAAGACACAGACAGAACGTATGCGTAATGAGCCTGTTTCCCCCGACCCAGCAACTCACCCCGGAAGAGGTTGAGCGCGGCTTATCCAGTATCCTCTTCGACGGCCTTACAACGCATGCATTCGTCACGCTGACCAGCGGCATTTTCCTCATTGCCTTCGCCCTTGAGCTCGGCGCATCCAATATCATGATCGGCCTCCTTGCAGCAATCCCGCCGCTCGCCGAGCTGGTCCAGATCCCGGCAGTCGGCATCATCGAGAAAGTCCGGAACCGGCGTCTTATCACCGTTGTCACCTCGCTTGCCTCCCGGGGGCTCTGGCTTCTCGTCGCTCTCATCCCGTTCCTGCTCTCCCCGCAGGCCGGGATCTCCTGCCTCGTGATCCTCCTCATTGTGTACTCGGTGATATCATCGGTGAAGCACTGCGGCTGGAAATCCTGGATGCGGGACCTGATCCCGGACCAGATCCTCGGCATGTACTTCTCCCGGCGGATGGCCCTCTCGTTCGCGGTCGGCATCGTGCTCAGCCTCGGCGCCGGGTATTTCCTCGACCACTGGCAGAACGGAGGAGGAGGATCAGCGGTCACAGGGTACGCAGTGATCTTCCTGATCGGCAGTCTCATCGGCATTGCGGGTACGTATTTCCTTGTCAGGACACCCGAACCGATGATGATTATCCGGCACGATCTCCCCCTGCGGCGCAGGCTGACCGCATGGTACGGGGATCTCAATTTCCGGAACCTGATCCTCTTCCTCGCCCTCTGGAGCTTTGCGGTCAACCTGGCGGCACCGTTCCTCACCGTGTACCTGCTCAAACGCCTGTCGCTCGACATCACGACCATCATCATCCTCTCCATCATCAGCCAGATGACGAGCATCCTGTCGTTCCCGCTCTGGGGTTCCATCGGAGACCGGTTCAGCAACAAATCGGTACTCCAGGTAGCCGGCCCGCTCTTCCTGCTCTGTTTCCTTGCCCTGACGTTTACGAACTTTCCCGAACCGCACGCCCTGACCATGCCCCTGCTCGTCCTCATCCACATCGTCATGGGACTGTCAACCGCAGGAGTCACGCTTGCGGCAGGGAACATCGGCCTGAAACTGGCCCCGAAAGGATCCGCTACGTCCTACCTTGCCGGCATCAGCATCTTCACCGCCCTCGCTGCAGGCATTGCGCCTATCATCGGAGGGTATTTTGTCGATCACCTCGCCGAGTGCGAACTTGTCTGGAACCTGAGCTGGAAGAGCCCGGGATTTTCAATCACCATCCCGACCCTCCAGCTCCAGCACTGGGACTTCTTCTTCGTCCTTGCGTTCGTGCTCGGCCTGTACTCCATCCACCGGCTCTCCTACGTCAGGGAGGAGGGGGAGATCGACGAGCCGATCTTCATCGACTCCCTCATCGCGTACGGCAAAGACATGCGCAACTTCTCGACTGCCGGCGGCATCCGGAACATCATGCGATTCCCGGTCAACGGCATGGACATCCAGTCTGACAACAATGCACTGCGGTGCCGGCCCGACCTGAAAGTGCAGCAAAACCGTGACGGACCGGTACCATGAACGGCCGGGTACCGGCGCGGACCCCGCGCACTGCCGGTTTAAATACATGGAACGCAAGAGGTCTCATTCACGGAACGGTTTCATGATGAGCATTATTGCCGGTCACGGTTATTGAACATGCCCGCGAGAATCTCGGTACTCTACGTTGATGACGAAACCGTCCTGCTCGAGCTTGGCAGGCAGTTTATCGAAGGAATGGGCGATTTTTCGGTCAGCACGGCAGAATCCGTTGCCGATGCCCGGGACATGCTTGCCGGCAAACCCTTTGATGTCATCGTCTCGGATTACCAGATGCCGGGAACTGACGGGATCGCGTTCCTGAAATATGCACGGGAACAATATGCAGACACCCCGTTCATCCTCTTCACCGGCCGGGGCCGGGAGGAGGTGGTCATCGAAGCGATCAATAACGGTGCGGAGTTCTATCTCCAGAAAGGCGGGGATCCCCTCCCGCAGTACACCGAGCTCGCCCAGAAGATCCGTGCTGCCGTTGATAAATACCGGGCAATCAGGGCATTGCGGCGACAGACTTTTGTCCTGGAGGAGCGGGTCAAGGAGCTGGCCTGCCTGTACAATCTTGCGGAGATCATCAGCACCCAGGGGATCTCACTTGACGAGATGCTGAAACAGGCCGTTGATCTGATTCCATCGGGATACCAGCATCCGGAGTTCACCAGTGCCCGTATCCGGTTCCGGGGAAAGGAATTCAGTACGCCGGGATTCAGCCAGTCAATCTGGAACCAGAACTTCCCGCTCTTTATTGAAGGGGAGTGGGCCGGAGCGGTTGAAGTCGCCTACACGGGGGAATGGTCCGATGCGGAGAACGCACCGTTCCTTGCTGAAGAGAGTTCCCTGCTCCACGGCATCGTGCGCCTGCTGGAGAACAGCATTACCGGCAGGATAACCGATGAACGGCTCCGGGACACCTGCGGGATCGGACCTGCGGCAGTTCAACCCACGTCTGATCAGGTACTGAAAGGGGAACGGGACCGGCGTCTTGCGGCCGAGAAGGACCTGAAACGATCGCAGAAGCAGCAGGAGGAACTGCTCCGCGAGGTTTGGCAGTGCGTGAAGAACAACCTGCACACCGTCCACGATCTCCTGGCACTCCAGTCAAAATATATCCGCGATGACAAGGTCCTCAAGGCCCTGCACGAGAGCCAGAACCGGATCGGGGCAATGGCGCTGGTCCACGAAATCCTGTACCAGTCCCCGGAGATCACCAATGTCGATCTCGATCTCTATGTCAGGACACTCGGCAAGAACCTGAGTGAATTTTACCACCGGAAAGGGAGGGAGATTGCGCTCCACACCGACATTCCCGGTGTCTCTCTCGGGGTGAACACCGCAATCCCGGTTGGCCTCATCCTCAACGAGCTGATATCGAATGCGCTGAAACATGCGTTCCCGGACAGGAACACTGGAGAGATCTTCATCAGGGTCCGGAAGAAGGACCGGAGCATCTCGATCATCGTCCGGGATGACGGGGTGGGCATGCCCCGGGACGTGAACTGGCGCGACACCCGGTCCCTCGGCCTCCGCATGGTCTTCTCGCTCGTGGAGCAGATGAAGGGCACCATTGGCCTTGACCGCAGCAAAGGAACGGAATTTTCCATGGTCCTGGAAGAGCGGAAATGACGAGTATCATCTGGTACATCTACAACGAATATCTCAAGAAGGAGCGGGAGCTGGCAGAGAAGGCAAAAGAGAAGGTGAGGAAGAAATTTGACCGCTTGAGAAACGGGGATGAAGCGGGCAACGGGAACGGCGAAAATAAGAGATGATGATGGGCGCTCTTTCGGATCAGAGCACGGCCTTTTTGAAATTCTCGAATCCGACACGCTCGATCGTCCCGCCGAGACGTTCGGGTGCCTTTCCGTTCTCCCGGTAGAATGCGATGACCTTCCGCGCCAGCGCAATTGCCTGAGCCTCGGTCAGACCGGTTGCAATCTCGCGGCCGACTTTCGCTGTTCCCCCGCCTTTTCCGCCAGCGACCGCAGTGAATCCCTCGTCGGTGCCGAAGAATCCGAGATCTTTCATCCAGGAATCGCTGCAGCAGTTTGAGCATCCCGATATTCCCATCTTGAACTTGGCTGGTGCCGGTTTGCCATAGAACTCTTTGTCAAGGGCAAACCCGAGACCCGGGCTGTCCTGCTTCGCTTTCTTGCAGGACCTCGTGCCGGGACAGATCTGGATGGACCGGACCGTGAGACCGATCGCCCTCTGCCGGTCCTCGAACTCGGCCCAGACATTGTCCAGGTCTTTTTCCTGCAGGCCGATGATGGCGATGCGCTGGGCACCGGTCAGTTTCAGGTATTTCGCACCATACTTCTCCGCTACATCCGCGATCTTCCGCAGCAGTTTCGGCTCGACAAATCCCCCGGGGATATGCGGGTGGATCAGGTACGTCTCCATGTCGCGCTGGACAATTGCTCCCTTTTCAGGAATGTTCGCTTTTGGCATTGTTCTTACACCTCTGATGAACTTACCAAGGGGAATTAACTTAAAACGCTTTGCGATCTGAAGATTCCCCTCAGCAGCGACGAGCATTCCGCGAAGCGGTATGCGAGGAGCGGGACCCTGCAGCCGCTGGCGCCGGAGCAGCGCGACAAGCCAGGGGCGTCATCCTATCAACAGGGAACTCCGGAAAACAGCGAGGTGATGTGAGCGGAGCAGGCGCGAGCCTGCGGAGACGAACATGACCGAGCGTCATCGACACATTGCAGCAACGAAGAGAACAAACCTCTCTTCATTTTCTCAATGATCACCGGATAACCGGATACTCCCGGCTCAGATGACAACGGATACCATGAAATAACCGGCAAGGCCGCAGACAAATGCCAGGGGAATCGTAACAATCCATGCGATGACCATCTCCCGCACCGAATTCCAGTTGACAGCATTTTTACCCCGAGTGGCACCTACGCCAATGATCGCGCCGTTGATCGCGTGCGTTGACGATACGGGGATACCAAAAAGGGTGACCATGACAAGTGACCCACTGCTGGCCGTTGCCGCACAGAAGCCTTGGTACGGCCGGATGCGGGTAATCCCTTTCGCCATCCTGTTCACCACGTCCCACCCGCCAAAACAGGTGCCGAGACCAATGGAAACCGCAACAGTAACCACCACCCAGACAGGTACGATAAAACTTCCCAGAACACCGGCCGCCACGAGCAGGGCAGTCATCAACCCGACCGAGTTCTGTCCGTCGTTCCCCCCGTGGGCGGCGGCCTGGACGAGGCAGGCGGCAACATGGAATGGCTGGTAAATCCTCCGCGTCCTGTTCTGGTTATTATGCCGGGTGAGATGGACGAAGAGGAGATCGAGGAGAAAGGCAATGGTCATACCGAAGACCGGGGAGATGACAATGAATAATACGACTGCAAGAATGCCAGATACCTGGATGAGCCCGGCCATCATCAGGAAAGGGATCGCAACTGCTCCGCCACAGATTGCTCCAAGCGCCAGAGAGAGTCGGACCGGGCCGTGCAGCACAACCGCCAGTAATCCGAGAATGACCATTCCGGTAACTGCCCCTATGAACCCGCCATACACAACCGACACGATCATCGCTGTCCCCGGCAGGAGAACTGCCGCCAGCCCGTACCCCGCGACTCCGGCGCCGAGAAGCCCCCCAACCATTGCATTGCTGCTGGAGAGTGGAAGGCCGGCACGGGTCGCGACAAAAATCAGCAAGATTGCGCTTGCCATCGCCACAATAATCGTTTTTGGTGTCAGGGCAGGACCTGCAAGAATACCGGTCCCGATTGTAGCAGCAACTGCAGTCGTAAAAATAAACGGTCCGAGCATATTGCAGACAGCGGTCAGGAACACTACCTTCACGGGAGAAATCGCCCGTGTGGCAACAACCGTTGCTATCGAATGTGCGGCATCGTTCAGACCATTGAAAAAAGCCAGGATACAGGCAAGGGCAAGACCAAAGATAATGAAGGGTTCCATGCCATCAGCACTCCCGACATTTTACGGCAGAGAGCCAGCATTCGATACTGCTGAGGACGGGCTGCCACATTACACGGTATATCCTATGCCCGAGACTTAATATTACCGCACTCATGAAGTCCTTGTCCCCAATACAACGGTTCTTCCGCCGCCCGCGTCGCACGCTTCGCACGACTGCGCCGTGCTCGCACCGCTCCGCGACCGGCTCCAACATTCAACCGATTTTTTCCCTATTCGACCAGAATGCATTTAATGTTATAATAATAACGCGATTGAAGCACAGCGAAGAGTCCTGAAAGACTCTTCTTGTCCTCGCGGTTCTGACGAACCGCTTCGCAACTCGAAGAATCCTTAACGGATTCTTCTCTTATCTCATCCCGTTCGGGATGTCAAAACTCGGAAACGGAGTGTCAAATGATAGAGAAGACAATTCAGTTATTCACCGAGAAGGAAGAAGTGTTTGTCAACCTCCTCATCAAGATTGGCACGAAGCAGACCATCGCAAAGGCCCTGGTGTTTCTTGCAAACGTCAAGGTTGCCACGTCCCGCGAAATCGAACGCGGGACTGACCTGCGACAGCCTGAAGTCAGCCTCGCGATCAAGTATATGGACGAACGGGGCTGGATCAAAAGCAACGAGATCCCTTCGGACAAAAAGGGCCGACCGGTCCGGAACTATGCATTGGCCATCCCGATCCCGGACATTATGACTGCCATCGAGAAGCAGAAGAAGGCCGAGGCAAACAATCAGCTGGCCCTCATCAAGAAGATGCGAAGTTACATTTGATCGACCTGCCGGGAAACACCTGGTTTCCCGCCCTACCCCGATTTTCCCCATTTTTTGAGATCTCCGTCGGAAAAACCGGCCTTCATAATCGCGTTCCGGTGGCCTTTTCGGGACCCGGATGGGCTAAAATAGGTGGCAAAAATCGGCTCGATTAGAGGGCCTTTGGTGGCAGTTATACGAGGTGCAAATCTGCCGTATTTTGTTAAACGGAGCGATTATAGGGCATATTTTCCACAGGAAAGAAAAAGGGCAGTTTTACGGGGTTTCCCGGTATTAGTCCAGGCACAGGAGGGGAAAAAGGAGCCCGTATAGGGCTTATTTTCCCTAAGGGGTTTTGACCTCTCTTTTGAAGGTCTTCGACGGTAAAAATGGGGGTTAGAACCCCATCCCCGTAATCAGCCCGACAATCTGCTGAGCTGTTGCCGGGTCCACGACCCGGGCCAGGACCAGCCCGGCCATTGAGATGAAGAAGGTCCAGAAGACTTTCTTCACCTGCTCATTCTTCCCGAACG
>Ga0302252_1001555_pt1 | contig 12945 bp, 10 predicted proteins | sample AAG_RA_Leu_MG_FD_193511 | JGI IMG/M metagenome (GOLD analysis project Ga0302252, IMG submission 193511) | Enriched activated sludge microbial communities from anaerobic digester in WTTP, New Holstein, Wisconsin, United States - AAG_RA_Leu | ecosystem: Engineered > Bioreactor > Anaerobic >...
GAGGATCATTCCACATCGCAGAGTCAAGCTGAGCATAGCTGATGGGAATCCCGGGATTTCTGATCAATTCGGCCCATATTTTCAGACCCCGGCTCTTTTTCAATTGATACCTGCGACCGGCATAGCTGAGGGAAATGTGCTTTCCCATCTCCACCATCCTCAGGGTTTCCAATTCCGCGATTCTTGCTTGCCTTGCCATAATCTCCTCCTTGATAAATGTTATCTTCGCTAACATGTTTTAGGTGTGGGTTCAACAATGTGAGTGCAACAGAATTTGTCAAGCGATTTTTTAGTAATACTAATTTATGCGCTCAAATGGATTTTCCCCATGTTTCTTTGCAACACGGAGAAAAGCTGCGATAATCAGGATGATAAGTGATGAAGGGATGAAGGGATGAAGGGATGAAGGGATGAAGGGATGAAGGGATGAAGGGATGAAGGGATGAAGCAGCAAATCGAAAATCCGTGTAAATCCGTGGGATCCGTGTAAATCCGTGTATCAATTTCTACTCGTGCAACTTCAGTTGAATTGAGCTCCTCAGCCTTTTGGGAAGCAGGTTTTTTCGCCACTGGCGGAAGGCAAAGATATTTTTCTCTTGACATAAAACCTAAGGCTCTGTTTTTGAGTATTTTATTGTTTGATGCATGAAAGCTAAAGCGAATAATAAAGACTAAATTTAAGGAGAAACCCAAATGACGAAAGCCGATTTAGTAAAGATCATTTCGGAAAATACCGGAATCATCCGCAAAGACGTAGCCGTAGTAGTAGACGCCCTTCTGCAGTCCATCAAGGACACCCTGGCCCAAGGGAACCACATTGAAATCCGCGGTTTTGGCACCTTCAAACTGAAAACCCGCAAACCCCGCGTTGGCCGCAACCCCAAGACCGACGAGAAAGTTCCTGTTCCCGAAAGAACCGTCCCCACCTTCAAGTTTTCCCGTGAATTCAAGGGTAACGTGGTGGACGTGAAGACCAAGAAGTAAGAGCTGAACTATGCCTTGCGGAAAAAAAAGAAAACGCCATAAAATTGCTACTCACAAACGGAAAAAACGTCTGCGCAAAAATCGTCATAAACATAAATAGACCTGGTTATGGCCTGTCTGTTTATAATAAAAAAATTCGCCGTTTCTTAGGAAGCGGCGTTTTTTTTGTCTTATGCTTCGTAAGCTAGAAACAAGAGCGTGGATAATCCTGTCATGGGTTGTGGATATCTTTCCACAACATTTCTATCAATTACCGCGGTTTTTTATCTCGCCTCCTTGACATAATTCCCGGCTGGCAAAATCCTGTCTGTGGTTGCAGGTGGAAAATGGCATTTATGCCCCTTTCCAAAACACATTTCTGCAGGTCTTTGAAACGAGCGAGCCCGGGTCTGGCTGGGAGATTACCTTAGCCAGCACCAGAAACTCCATGCGTGTCCCCCGAGGTATGAACCTGAAGATGAAAACAGCTAATGTAGGGTAGTTCTGCCTTCGTTTACCCCAAACCTGCACTAATGCAGTTCCCTGTCCCTGGAATGCCAGCGAGACGCTGGCAAGGTTTTACCGGCCTCTGGCTGGTTTTTATGCCAGCGAGACGCTGGCATACCTTTCCGGTGAGACACCGGAACTCCGTGTGCTGGAATTCTACTGCATTATCTCGGTTTAAAACTACACTTCCTGACAATCCACATTTTGAGCATCCCTGCTCGCCTCCCGAAAGCCACGCGGATGCCACCCGAATCCCTCCCGTATGGGATACCGGACGATTTAGGGAGACTATCGGGCATCATCCGCCAGCCGAGCAAGGACCCGCAGTTATTCTGCTCTTATACAGGAAAAACTGAAAGACATAATCCTTTTAGAAAGATAGACACCCTGGTCTGCCCCTACAAGAAACCTCAGACCAGCATCCGGAAAACATGTAATTGACAAGCCTGACACCTATCACAAGCTGGATCCATGAAACAAACTTCAGATATAGAACAGGATAAGCCCCCCACGAAGGGAAGGATGTGGAACCCATGGCATGGATGCAGCAAGTTTTCCGAGGGCTGCCAAAACTGCTATGTGTATCGGACGGATACAAAGTATGGCAGGGATTCCAGAATTGTTGAGAAGAACATAAGCTTTGATCTGCCCATCAGTAGAAAAAAAAATGGAGAATACCGGCATCCGGCAGGTACTTTCTTTTGGACATGCTTTACTTCGGATTTTCTTTTGGATGTATGCGATAACTGGAGAACTGAAGCATGGCAAATGATAAAACAGCGCAGTGATTGTCACTTTCTTTTCATCACCAAGCGGATTCATCGGTTTACGGTAAACCTGCCCGATGATTGGGCAGATGGTTATGAAAACGTAAGCGTGTGTGTAACTTGTGAAAATCAAGCCAGGGCAGATGAGCGCTTGCCGATATTTCGGTCGCTTCCCATCAGACACAAGTATATAGTGTTGGAACCTCTTCTGGAGCATGTGGATATAAGTGCCTGGCTGGATAGCGAAATCCGTGAAGTGGTTGTGGGTGGTGAATCTGGACAGGAAGCCAGGATATGCGACTTTGAGTGGATTCTTGCCCTTCGAGAACAATGCGTAAAGGCAGATGTCTCGTTTAGATTCAAGCAAACCGGATCTCATTTTCACAAGGATGGGATCCTTTATAATATCCCCCGCAAACTGCAGCATGCCCAAGCCAGAAAAGCTGCAATATCGTATACAAGCTTGAAGCAGAAGTCCGGAGCTATGTGAAGATGAATACCAGGATCGGCCTTCAGCCAGGCAAGGACATTTTTTCAAATCAGGATTCATGTTTTTATTCGACTCAGAGAAAAGCGGAGTTCATCAGAGGGAAGCAGCGGCAGAACCTGAAAATTCGGCTTGACAATACAGGCTGATGAAAATTCATGGCTATCTGATCATAAATCTGTATTTATTCAAGGAGATAGAAGAAAATGAAACGAACTTACCAACCTTCCAACCGGTCGCGTAAAAATACGCATGGCTTTCGTAGCCGCATGGCCACCAAGAATGGCCGCAAGGTTTTGGCACGTCGCAGAGCTAAAGGGAGAAAAACCTTAAGCGTATGAGCTTATGGTGCGCTGGATTAAATCCCACGCCTCTTACACGGAGTTTTTTAAACCTGATTATCAGATACGGACAGTGCATTTCTATGTTCCCGTTTTATGGCGGGAAGGCGAAGCCGCAATCGGCATCACGCTCAGCCGCAAGGTCGGCAAGGCAGTCATCCGAAACAAGCTCAAACGCAGGATCAGGGCTTGGTTTATTTATAAATCCGCGATTTTCCCAGCCAATCTCCGGCTTAATCTGGTAGCCAGGCCAGGAGCCGGGGAACTAAGCTGGCCGGAGCTTTGCATGGAATTGGATGAACTTAGCAAGCTACTGAGACAAAGGAAGAAGCCATGAAATCAATACTCTGGTTTCCGAATCTGTTATTCATCGGCTTGATAAGATTTTACCAGTTGGCTTTGTCGCCGCTCTTGCCCCGCAGTTGCAGATTCACACCTAGCTGCAGCAGTTATGGTTATGCAGCCTTTCAGAAGTATAATTTTTTCAAGGCTTTTTGCCTTACGGCCTGGCGTATTCTGCGCTGTAATCCCTTTAACAAGGGTGGATATGATCCTCTGCCCTGAAGGAAAATATTAATGGATAAACGCACTCTTCTCGCTTTACTGCTCATGATGATCGTTTTTATGATCTTCAATCAGTTTGTCTGGAAACCCAAGCCAGTGGCCACAGATGCCTCAAGCCCGGCACAAAAAAGCCCCCAGACTTCTGCTCCGGCACCTGCGACCACCGACACCTTGCCGGCTCAGCCTTTGGCCGACAGTCTCCTGAGTTCCACTGTCAAAGCTGAAACCATCAGCCTGGAAAATGATCTGATGAAGGTTAGTTTCAGTAGCCAGGGAGCCAGCATCACGCAGGTAGAGCTAAAGAAGTTTCAAATGCACGACGGAGAAGCCGTGAAGTTGATCCCGGGCCGGCAAAGCATCGCCAACCTTTCCCTGCTGCACTCCGATGGCGACACACCATTGCAACAGGTGGTTTTTAGTTCCCAAGTAAGCCCCGACGGTCGTGGAGTGAACTTTTTCCTGGGCGATCCGGCAAACCCGAAACTGAAGAAATCCTATAGTCTGGACAGCCGTTATGGAATTGCCCTGAACGTAGAGGCCAATAATCTGAAACCGATCACCGGAATCGAACTCGATTTTGGCAGCGGAATAGCCGATACCGAACGCGCCTCTAAGAGCAAGCTGCAGGATTATAAGTTTATCTATTATGCCGACAACGTGATCGAGAGAGTTGCATTATCAAAATTCAAGAAAAGCCGCCCGGCCGGAACCGTTCATAGCTTTAACTGGATGGCATTGCGCGGCAAGTACTTCTGTTTGGCCCTAAAGGAGAACGAGCCGGCTTTGATGCGTAGTTTCAGTACCGGGATAAATCCTTCCACCGGCAACCCCAGTTTTAGCATCGATTCCCGCCAAGGTAGCCCCAAACAGAGTTGGAGCCAAAGTTTTCGGATTTATGCCGGTCCAAATGACTGGACAATCCTGAAAGATTATGGCAAGCAGATGGACAATATTCCGGAACGCGGTGTGCGCTGGCTGCGCTGGCTGAGCGATATCTTTGCCTGGCTGCTAAAATTCCTGCATCGCTACATTAAAAACTATGGCGTAGTGCTGCTGGTATTTGCCATCTTGATGAAGCTGCTGCTGCATCCCCTCACGCACAAACAGATGGAGCATGGCTTGAAACAACAGAAGCTTCAGCCCTATCTGGAAGAAATCCGCAAAAAATACCCCACAGATATCAAGAAGCAACAGGAAGAGATGAAAGCGCTCTACAAAGAGCATAACACCAGCATGGGCGCAGGATGTTTGCCCATTCTGATCCAGATGCCGATCATCATTCCGCTTTACAACGTTCTGCGCTATAGTCTGGATATGCGCAATGCCTCTTTTGTAGGCTGGCTGAAGGACCTTTCCGAGCCAGACCCCTACCTGGTTTTACCCATTATCATGGGAATTTTCATGCTGGTGCAATCCCTGATGATGCGCCCGCCCAAAAGCGATGAAAGCAAGCTGACTGAACAGCAGAAAATGCAGCAACAACAGATGAAGATGATGACCTGGCTGATGCCTGTAATGATGTTCTTTATCTTCAAAGGCATGCCTGCCGGCCTGGTGTTGTACTGGACAGCCTTCAACATCCTTTCGGTGGTTCACCAGTATTATCTGAACAAACATTTTAAAAACAAGGAAAACCAATGACCACAATAGACAAAAGCGGATCAAGCGTGGAAGAGATAATCCGCGCCTTTCGCAATGAATACCAAATTCGGGACTGGGAACTGAATTATGAGATCCTGAAAAAGCCATCCAAAGGGATTTTCGGCCTTTTTGCCAGCAAGATCGCCCTGGTACGCTTTCAGCTTCCCTCCCCAGCCGACCGGGCAAAACTTTTTAGCGAAACCCTTCTAAAAAAGATGGGAATCAGTTTTACGAAAATCAACACAAAAATGGAAGGTAAAACCCTGTATCTGGAAATCATAGGCTGCAAGGATACCGGATTTTTGATCGGAAAGAACGGAATGATGCTGGAAACCATCCAGTTCCTGGTAAACAGGATCTTTGAAGATGACCGGAAACTGGATAAGATATATCTGGATGCCGATGGCTATCGCGAACGCCGAGAAGCGCAATTCATCCGGCCTTTCATCCCGCAGATCGCCAAAATAAAGGTACACGGCAAGCCCATGACCCTCGATCCCATGACCGCCGCAGAAAGACGCATAATTCACCGGCATGTGGAACGCGATAAGGCCCTGCGCACCCTTACTATTGGCGAAGGCGAAATGAAACGAATCGTGGTTTTCAGCGCCAAACAAAACGAGAAAGAAGCTCTAAGCCAAAGCAAATCGGCTACCCAGGAAGAAAAGGCCTCCCCACGTGAAAAAAGAGAAGAGAAGGCCGCCCCACGTGAAAAAAGAGAAGAAAGACCTCCCCGGCCCCCCCGCTCTCCCAGACCCCAGAATAAGGAAGAGCAGTCCGAAACCCGGCCAACCCGCAATTCTCGTCCTGCCAGACCCGAAAACCAGGATGCGAAGGCGGAAATCCGTGAAGCCAGGCCACCCCGGCAAGGCAGACCCCGTTTCGACCGAAATAGAAGACGCCCGAATAAAAGCGCTAACGATGGCAACGAATAGCATCCACAAAGTGATGGCTGGCCACTATTGGTCTGATGGCGGTGCCTTTATGGGGGTGCTGCCCTACGCGCTTTGGAAAGAAAAGGCCACAGTGGACGAACGTCGCCGTCAGAAACTGAACCTGAACCTCCTGCTTATCTACAGCGATGGGCGCTGGATTTTGGTTGATACCGGGCTTGGAAACCGACTTTCCGATAAGCAAAGGGAGATTTATCAGCCCAGCGAGTTTCTGCTTCCCGCAGCCCTCAGCGAGCTGGGCTTGAAGGATTCCGATATCACCGATGTGATAATGACTCACCTGCATTTCGACCATGCTGGAGGAGTAGTAACCGGTTTTGGCAGCCACGAAGCCCTCACCTGTCCAAATGCCACTTATTGGATACAGCAAAGCGAATGGGAAATGGCAAAATATCCGGACGAACTGAACAAAGCCGCTTATAGCTTTCAACATCAGCTTAGCCTCTTGGAAGACACTGGAAAGCTTTGTCTCATCAATGGTGAGAAGGATATCGCCCCCGGCATAACCGCAGTTTGGAGCGGCGGACACAGTGTTGGACACCAATTTGTGCAGATCGACTTTGGAGACAGGTTTTACATTTATGCCGGAGATATTATTCCCACCTGGTTTCATACCTCGCTGGCAATCACCTCAGCCTACGACGTTTCGCGCAAGGAAAGCTTTGAAGCCAAAAAACTGATTTATAGCCGGTTGAAAGAACGCCATGGCAGCCTGCTACTGGATCATGATCTTACGAGTTGGGAGATTCCTGTCTCATCCCTGAAAGTCTGAGAAGTAGTACCTGGAAACAGGGATAAATGGTTTAATATTTATTGACTGGGGTAAGTTAGTTGCATTTCGCTTGACACATATCCCCAAATAGTTCACATTGATCCTTTGCACATTTTACCCTTTTGGGCAGGCTATTGAAGGCTGTGGGATATTTCACAGTGCCGATGACGAAAGGAGATATGATGATAACTGAAAAATTGATTCCGACCCTCGTAGAGGCGATAAAGGAATACTGGAATTTACCGGCTTTGACAGACTATCCCGGTTCTGCGCTCAGTTATGGAGACTTTGCCGGTAGGATGTTGTGGCTGCACAGGCTGTTTAAGAGCTGTGGAATCGGCAAAGGCAGCAAAATTGCCCTGGCAGGCAAAAACTGCAGTTCATGGGCTTCCGTTTGGCTCTCCACCATTACCTATGGGGGTACAATAGTGCCCATCCTGGCTGCTTTTTCTCCTGAAGATACGCAGCACATAGTGCATCATAGCGATGCGGAATTGCTTTTCATCTCCCGCGATAAATACGACAGCATTGATCCCGACAGCCTGAAAGGGGTAAAATATATCTTTGCGCTGGAGAATTTCAGCCTGCTCTATAACCATGTCGACTCCAAAAAGGAATTGATCCCGCCCTTGGAGTCTAGTCCTGAATTTTTGAACCTGAGCCCTGAGAAGCTGCAGATAGAGGATTGCTGCTCAAACGAAGATATCGCCGCGATAATCTATACCAGCGGTACAACTGGCTTTTCCAAAGGGGTAATGCTGCCTCATCGCAGCCTGCTGGCCAATCTGATCGTAGCCAGGGAAAATCTGCTATTCCATGTGGAGGCAAAAGTGCTGTCATTCCTCCCCCTGGCCCATGCCTACGCAGCCAGCTTTGACCTGCTTTATCCTTTTACCCGCGGCAATCATCTGAACTTTATGGATAAGATACCCGCCCCCAAAGTTCTCCTCGCCGCCATGCAGGATCTTAAGCCGCACGTGGTGCTCACTGTTCCGCTTTTAATCGAAAAGATATATAAAAAGCAAATCCAGCCCCTTATCGAGACGCCCAAGATGCAAAGGATGATGAAGATACCACTGCTGAACAAGCTGGTTTACAAAAAGATCAGACAAAAACTGATCACCGCTTTTGGAGGTGAACTGCGTGAGCTGATTACCGGCGGTGCACCCATGAACGCCGAAGTGGAACTTTTCATGAAAAAGATCAAGCTGCCCTTCACCATCGGCTATGGAATGACAGAATGTGGCCCCCTGATCGGCTATGCCGGCTGGGCAATTCATCGCTTTGAGTCCAGCGGCCGACAAGTGAAATATCTGGAAGTGAAGATCGACTCTCCCGATCCAGAGAAAATACCCGGAGAAATAATGATTCGTGGAGAGCAGCTTTTCTGCGGATACTACAAAAACGAGGAAGCCACCCGCGAAGTCCTGAGAGGTGGCTGGTTATACAGCGGCGATATCGGCACTCTTGATGCAGATGGCTTCATCTATATACGTGGCCGCAGCAAAAACATGATTCTGGGGCCTTCAGGAGAAAACATCTATCCTGAATTGGTGGAACAAAAACTGAGCAATCTTCCCTATGTGGCCGAAGCCCTTGTATTGGAACGCGACCGTCAGTTGCATGCCCTTATTTATCCCGATCTGGAAAGCCTGGACGCGGATAAAATCCCCACTAATAAAATCCCCGAAATTATGGAAAAAAACCGACAGGAAGTGAACAAAATCCTGGCCGCCTTCAGCCGCATAGCCAAGATACAGATCGTTAATGAACCGTTCCAGAAAACCCCCACCCAGAAGATAAAGAGATACCTCTACAGCTAGGAATTGGAGATTGGAAGTTATCGATAAGACCCCCAAGTGACTAAAGTATTACGCCAAATGAATCGGATAAATAGAAAACCCCGGAGCTAGAAACTCCGGGGTTTGTTGTTTTGTGGGGTTTTGGAACTCAGAGCAGCTGTTTATCCAGTTCGTCCAGGAAGAGGTCCATCAGGATTCCGATTACCAGTTCGAAGAATATCTGCTCATTTTGTTCGTTGATCAGCGGAATATCCAACAGGGCGTTGATGCGGGATGCGAGTTCTTTCACAAGGGTGCTCCGGTCTGTCATGATTCCTCCCTTACATGTTGCTGGTAAAGGTTTCAGAGCCGGGAACATATGCCAGATACCCATTCTGTACGGCTAGAGATATGCTGAGGATATCTTCACCCACGGTTTGCAGATCGTTGTAGGTAACCGAACTCAGGTCGATATGCCCGACGTTTAGCTCGCTGAAGCGGAACATCATCTTTACCCAGATCGCAAAGGTATTGGGAGCCAACTGACCGGCTGGGATGTTTTGCTCGTTCTTGACGGCATACATCTTCAGCTCTTCTTTGTAGTCAGAAGCAACTGCCGCATAAACAGTGGCCAGGTTTTTCAGGATGTTGCCCATCTGGGTATTATTCTCAGTAGTGCGGGGAATCACATACTTGCGGGCGATGCAAACGCTGTCCTTGCGGTAAGACCCAAAGGTTATCTCATCGATTGTGCCCGAGTAAGTGCGGATGCCATAGTTGAATGTCACTTTCATTGTGAACTCCTTTTTTTATTTTGGCGTTTCCGGAAACATTGCCTTCATTTGTCTACCGGGGACAAAGCTCGCGGCTATGAGACAAAACCTGAGTTTTTTATACTTGAAAACAAGAAAAGTGGGGATGACTGCTAATTCCGATCAAAAAAAAACCACCATCTGATGGTTAATTTGCTCCAAAAAACGAAAAAAAATCCTTGCCGGGGAACGCTTATTGCATTTAGTGGATTTCAGCAACAATAATCCTGATAGGAGAAGGTATGTTAGTAAAAACAAGTCGCTTAGCGGCATTACTGATTGTGATGCTCGCTTTGACAACCCTGGGTTTTGCTGCCTCCGAGCGCAAGATCTCTTTTTCCAATGACGGTAATAAGGTTCAGCTTATGAACAATACCGAAACAGGTTTCGAACTTCAATTCACACTCCAGGACTTTTCCGTGGAAGAGGTCAGCACCCGCGGCGGTGTTTATGATCGTCTGGCTATAGATGGTTTTGGTTATTCCGGAAGAATAGGTGAACCCCAGTTACCAGTTTTCAGCAAGCTCATCGCTGTCCCACTGGGGGCACAGGTTCAGATTGAGTTTTTAAACAGAAATCAGCTTACTCTAAACAAAACCGATGCCCAACTGAAGAATCAGCTTATCCCTGCTCAGTTCTCGGTTTCCAAGAGTGATAATCCCGCATTGATTCCCTTTGAAAAGAAAGCTGCGCTTTACAGTGAGAATGCCTTTACTGGAGGAGAACTATTTTCTGTGGAAGAAGTCGGCATCATGCGTGCCGTGCGGGTTTTCCGTTTCGATTTCGAGCCCATCAGTTACAATCCTGTGACCGGTGAACTGCGGATCACAAATAATGCCTATGTAAAGGTAAGTTTTGTAAATCCCGATCTGCAAGCTACTCAGGCCTTGATGGATAAAACAGGTTCCTACGAATATGATCAGCTATATCAAAAAACCTTTTATAACTGGACAGAACCAACTCGCCTGAATGTAAACCGTTATCCCACAAAGATGCTGATCCTTTGCCCTCCAAACTACACGGACGAACTGCAACCCTTTGTGGATTGGAAAATCCAACAAGGGATCAGAGTAACCGTTACAACTGTTGGAACCGGAGGCACCGTTGCCAATACTACAACTGCGATAGCCTCTTACATGGCAAACGTTTGGAGTGCCGCCACAGCCCAAGATCCCGCCCCCACTTACCTGCTAATCGTTGGCGACACAAGTACGACCGGTGATAATATTATCGCAAATACTGGGGCAGCAGGATCGCACCCCACCGACCTGACTTATGTGCGCCTGAATGGAACCGACTATTTGCCAGAGATGTATTATGGCCGGTTTTCAGTGGCCAGCGCTACAGAGCTTACCAATATAGTGAACAAATCCATTACTTTTGAAAAAACTCAAATGCCCGACCTCAGCTATCTGGGGAAAGTGGTCATGATCGCCGGAGCAGATGCCAGCTATGCTCCCACCTATGGAAATGGGCAGATCAATTATGGCACCACACATTATTTTAATGCCACTAATGGACTTACCTCCAACACATACCTGTATCCAGCTTCCGAAACCAGCGACGCAGCAATCATTGCCAACGCCAACGAAGGACGCGGATATATGAACTATACAGCGCATGGAAGCACAACCAGTTGGGCTGATCCCACCTTCACCGTTAGCGACGTAAATGCCATGACCAATACTGGTAAATACGGCGTAATGGTAGGAAACTGCTGTGTGACCAACCAGTTTACTACCGCAGTCTGCTTTGGTGAATCCATCATTCGTAAAGCCAATGCTGGAGGTGTTGTATACATTGGTGGCACCAACAACACCTATTGGGACGAAGACTACTGGTGGGGAATCGGCTATAAAACCCCAATTCAATCAACGGCTCATGCCTATAACGCATCCACTCTTGGAGCTTACGACGCAATGTTCCACACTCACAGCGAAGCTTTCACAAACTGGGCTACCACTGTGGGTGAAATCAACGTGATGGGAAACAGCGCAGTTGAACAAAGCACCAGTTCACGCAAGCCTTATTACTGGGAAATCTATTCGATAATGGGGGATCCCTCGTTGATGCCCTATATGAAAGTGCCCACTGTAAACACGGCCACTTTCCCCAGCACAATTCTGATCGGCCAAACTTCCATTACGATTACAGCTACTGCCTATTCCCGAGTTGCCCTGACCATGAATGGCACGATTTACGGAACCGACCTTGTGCCTGCCAGCGGTTCGCTAACCCTGCCGATAACGGCTTTCTCAAACGTTGGAACCGCTACTTTGGTGATAACAGCTCAAAACAAGATCACTCGCATCGAAAGCATTACCATCGCTCCCAATTCCGGAGCATATCTGACGGTGGAAAGCAATACCTACAGCGACACCAACAATAATGTAGCAGAATATAATGAAACAGGACGCTTCAGCCCCACTTTCAAAAACGTCGGCTCAGTGGCTTCTGGAACCGCTACTGCAACCCTAACCTGCTCCACAGCCGGAATCACCATCACCGATGGAACCGAATCCCTGGCTGCTATCGCTGCAGGCGGAACTCTGCTAAAAACAAACGCATTCAGCTTCGCAGTTGCCAACAACATCGTTAATGGCCTGGTTGCAAATTTCACCATTACTATGGTTAGCGGCACCAGCACTTGGACTCATGATTTCACGCAGAGTTTCAATGCCCCGTCTCTGGCGTTTGGCAACATCACGATTAGCGATCCCAGCGGAAACAACAATGGCCGCCTGGATCCCGGTGAAACCGTTAGCATATCCATGCCAATCAGCAATAGTGGCGCAGCCACTTCTCCCACGGGTTCGGCCACCCTGAGCTGTTCCACCACCGGAATTACGATCAATACCGGAACTGCAAACTTCGCGGCCATCGCAGCAGGCGGAAGCACGAATCTCAGCTTCTCGCTTTCTGCAGCCAGTTCGGTTAGCATCGGAACTGTGGCCAACCTTGTCTTTGCCGCCACTTCCGGATCATACACCGCAAACAAAACGGAAAATGTAACGGTTGGTATAATCCTGGAGGATTTCGAAACAGGAAACTTCAGCAGCTTCCCCTGGATCATGAGTGCCACACCCTGGTCAGTAGTGAACTCTGGAGCTTATGCCGGGACTTATGCAGCAAAAAGCGGCACAATTACCCACAGCCAAAGCACTACAATGGAAACTACCCGCATCCTCAGCTCTGGCGGAAACATTAGTTTCTGGTATAAAGTCTCCTCTGAGTCGGGGTATGATTTCCTGAAGTTCTATGTGGACGGAACCGCAGTACAAAGCTGGTCAGGAACGGTCGATTGGACTCAATATACCTACGCCCTAACTGCCGGAACCAGAGTTTTGAAATGGGAAT
>Ga0302252_1001557_pt1 | contig 12911 bp, 4 predicted proteins | sample AAG_RA_Leu_MG_FD_193511 | JGI IMG/M metagenome (GOLD analysis project Ga0302252, IMG submission 193511) | Enriched activated sludge microbial communities from anaerobic digester in WTTP, New Holstein, Wisconsin, United States - AAG_RA_Leu | ecosystem: Engineered > Bioreactor > Anaerobic >...
AGGGATAGCTTTAACGCTGCTTGCCAGCCATGAGTTTTTCAGAGCAAAAAAAAGATTTAAGGTTCTTGCCAGATTTTACGGCGGAAGAATGGCGTCTATTATCCCGCAGGCTTTGTCGGTAAGCATTTTTTTCGGCGGAACTATAATTTTGTTTTCTGGCGTGACAACCGTCTCTTCATCAATAATAAAACAGCTTGTTGAGTATATCCCGTCCATTATTTTGGATTTGCTGCATTTTTTGATAAGCATTACCGGTATTCTTCTTTTATTTGTCTCAAGAGGATTGATTTTAAGAATAAAAAAAGCTTATTCGATAGCGGTAGTTTTGCTGGCTCTTCTTTTCCCGTTGGCGCTTGTTAACGGGTACGGATATGAAAAAATAATCGCCTTGATAATTATATTGTCTCTTTTAATGCCTGCAAAAAAATATTTTTACAGAGAATTGAGCTTAATGACTTTGAGACTGAACATATTGTGGTTTTCAGCAATAAGCATAGTTTTTGTGACTTCGGCGTGGCTGGGATTTTTTGTTTATAAGCAGGATATTTATTCGTTTACGAATTTTCTCGGAAGTCTTTTCAGCAATACCGACGCCAGCAGATTTTTAAGAATCTGTATGGGGATGGCTGTAATTATGGTTATGGTTTTAACGGCTGAAGCATTCAAAAGGTACAGATACCGTAAAACGAAAGTCAACGCTGTAAATGTTAAGAAAATCGCCGATGCATCGAAATATGTTTACGGCAATTATGCTTTTGAAAATAAAAATATTTTTGATATGAATACAAATTCTTTTATTATGTATTCTCAGATGAACAACAGCACGATAGTCTTCGGAGATCCGGTAGGCGACGCCAAGTCCAGCAGAGAGCTTATCTGGAATTTTAAGGAAATGACAGATATAAAAAATACAAAACCTACTTTTATATATCTGGGATATACAAATTTAAAAGTATACGACGATATAGGTCTTGATATTGTTTCTTTCGGAGCCGACGCAAATATTCCGCTGGAGAAATTTTCTGTCAATGAACCGTCTCTAAACGAGATAAAAGAAACGGCGGAAAAAATGGAACGGGAAGGATATTCTTTTGAAGTTGTCGAAAAAGATGATTTTTTAAAGGTGAAAAAATATACGGGATTTGTTGATTACCAATGGGAACAGGATTTTGCAGGCATGAAGAATAAAATGTTTGATGTTTCGGCATCAGGCGCAAATAAGTTTATAATCGTCAAAAAAGATAATTTTATATCGGCGTATGCATATCTTCTGCTTTCAGACAGCAGATATGAATCGTTTGTTTCAAATATCAGATATACAAGCGACTGCAGCGGTAAAATAGTAGAATTTATTTTATTTAAAGCTGTTTCATGGGCAAAAAACAACAAATATAAATGGTTTAATTTAGGATTAACGCCTAACGATAAAATTATACTTGATGATGATTTTGTAAAGAAAGCGAAAATTTTTGTTTTTGCGGAACATTTTAAATATGACATGAATGCTTTGATAGAATTCAAAAACAAATTTAATCCTGTTTGGAAAAATAAGTATGCGGCTTTCTATGCGGATAAGCATATAAGTCAGTTCTTATCTGATTTTTTCTATATTTATTCTTAATGTTTGTGATGCAAAAAAGCAGGATGCGTTATTATAAATCCGCATCCTGCTTTTTTTATGGAATGTTGCTTTATTTATGCTTTTTGAAATAGCTGTTTATTCTTTCCGATACGTTTTCCTGTAAATTATTATAGAAGAACATATAATCATACATATGCAGAACTCCGGCAGGAAAAATTATCTGGCTTGCATTATATTTTGCTGTATCAACTTCGACTACAAGCGCATTTGTATCTTTTTCAAGACAAGCGGTTTTCAAAGGTTTTGACAGAGATATTATTTTGTTGCTTCTTAAATCAAATATAACGGCGCCTCTGTATTGCTTTTCCTTTGACGGTTTATTGTTCGTTTTCCAGCTTACAGGGTTAATTGCTTTTGAATTCTTCTTTAAAACTGATGAGTATCCGTTGTTTGGAATTTGTGTATTGTAGGAAATAATAACCCCGGTATCATCTGCGCTTTGAGCCATTTTAAGGTAAGGATATTTTGCCAGATCTTCATCCGTTACGGAATAACCTATTATGTATGCCGCTATGAGTTTATCCCGTAAATCTTTATCATGAAATTTGCTTTTTAAAAGATCCAATATTGCCATTGATCCCTGGCTGAATCCGGCTAAAAAGAACGGTTTCCCTTTATTATAATTTTTCATATAGTAATCAAAAGCTCTTTTCACATCCTCAAAACTTGTTATTGTCGCATCTTTTGATGACTGCAAAAGAGCAATTGAGGCCTGTCTGTATAAAGGGGCGTATATATTTGCCTGGTCTTTAAATATACCGGTATCAAAAGAAGCCTGATTTTTCGCTCTTTCTTTAAGCTCGGCGTTAGTTACATCCATATATTCAGGCCCGTTTCCCATGAAAATCGTCGGATAAACGTAAAAGACGTCTACTTTTGCATTTTGTTTTTCCGGAAGCAAAGCCCACCTTTCCTGTTTGGAATAGTCAGGCTGTGGAGTAACGGTAACATTTTCTATTGAAAAAACAGCAGTCTGTGAAGAAGTCGTAACAGAACTTACGGCAATGTTCTGTGAAACTGTAACGCTTGATGAGACTACGGCCGTATCGGACGAGACGGAAACCGTATTTTTTAGCGTATCGCTGCTGACATTTTTAACATGCGTCTGCGAAGAAACTGTTACTGTCGCGGAATGTGAAGATATTTTCGGTTCGATTTTTACCGTATCGGACGAAACGATACTCTTTGCGGTTGCCGATGAGATTTCCGGCAAATTTGTTGAAACTGCGGTTGTCGTATCTGATAAAACAGTTTCTTTGCCTGTCTCGGCAAATGTATTTGCGGCATAAATGAACTGCAGCGCAAACAGAAACGTCAAAAGAAAATTTTTGAACTTTAACATTTTTATACTCCCGTTTGTAAAATAACTCTATAATAAAAATACAAAATCTTTTTTATTAATACAACAGTATTAATTTTTAAGCGGCTGACAGTACCTGTTTAGTCAATCTTAAATCATACTGAGTGAAAGAGATATCCATTACGTCTATTTGTATATCGGCAGCTTCCGCATAAGGAATCAGCATAATCAAAGTATTAACGGCGGCAATATCCGCATCCTGATTTTCTTGGAAAGCCCTCTGTGATAAATTTATTATATTTGAATCAAGATATTTTTGAAGCATTTTTTCTTTAGTGAGTTCATCATAGCTGCCGTATAAAATATCTGCGGCCTTTTTATCGTAATTCTGCAGTTTGTTATCCGAATCAGCAATAAATTTTACTTTTATTGCTTTTGCCAAAACCGATTCATACTCTTTGTTTTTTAATCCTATTTCTTTCCCGTGCTTCATCAGTTCAAGAGCGGCTGCGATTCTGTATGTAATTTGTTCCATAAAATCGGCGTTGTTTTCCGCAGTTTTTTCATAATTGTCGAAAGCGTATTTGTTAAAATTAAAAAATTGTTTAAGTTTATCGTTTTTCGACAATATGCCCGCAATTTGTTCATAGCCGGTCTGCTGTTTATCCAAACTCCATTTTTGATAAATTGCCAAAAGCTCTCGGACATCTTTTTCGGTAAAGCTTTTTGAGAGACTTTCAATACTGTAAGTTTCCGTTATTTTTTGCATAAAACGTTTTTCTTTAACTTCAGATATAATATTCGAAATTTTGCCGAATGCAAAAATATCTTTTAATCTTCCCGACAAAGTGGTGTCCTGCTCCGCATTGACGGCTTTTGTTAAAAGACTGTTTTTGAATATTATCGGCTGTTTTGATATGTTGCCGTTGATTGCCGAAATAATTTTTGTTACCGTATCGCAGTTTAATTCAAGTTTTGCTTCAGTGTTTTCGCCGGTAAGTGAATCTGTCACAAGACAGTTTGTTTCATCCGTCATTTCGACAAATCCTGCAATCAATTTATTTCCGGATATAAATTCTTTCTGGGCCGCGTTTGTAATAAAAATATGTATAGATATGTTTTTTTGTTTTGTCTGTTCCAAAATGGATTTAAACTGTTCCTGCCCGAAATCTTCGCTTAATTGGGCATAGGCGTCATAATCTAAAATCAATTGGCAGCTGATATTTTTCTGTTGGTCGATCATATTTTTAAAATCTTTCATTCTTTCTGTTTTATCTTTGGTTTTTATTGCAAAATCATCCATATACCTGAAGATACTTTCTCTTACGGCAAATCCGTATCTTGTTGTAACGTCATTATAATCAAGAATAACAGACTGCTGGCTGTAAATATCGGAGTTTGTGTATATGGTTACGATATTGCCGTTCTGCGAGACTGAATTATTGTCGCTTTGAACTATTTTTACAGGAACAAAATCCGTTTTATCAGCAGATAAGGCGGTTTTATTCAGCGCATTAATGTGTTCAATAACTTTGAGGCGTATATCCGCGTTGTTATTTGCCGCATTTATAATGTCGTCAAAGCTTGTATTTTCTGCGTACAGATAAATGATATTGCTGAAAACACTTATATATGTTTCATTGCCGTTTATTCTTAAACCGAGAGGCTGTAAATTAAGTTTTTCCGCAGTCGCGGCATCAAGATTGTCTTTTATAATGCAGATATTATCGTATAAAACGGCATTTCCGGACGTTGTCTGTTGAATGTTTCCAAACAAAGCGGCTGTATTATTTATTTCATTAAGCGAAACGGCTCTGTAAATTATTCCCACTTTTCTGAAGACTCCGTCTGTTTGTTTTGAGAAAATACCTGTTATTGATTTAAAAAACGATAAAACCGAGTTGTAAAAGTTTTCCGCTTTCATGGAATTATTTATGATATTTGCAGATTTTATAATTTGTATTCCGGCGTTTACGTCATCCGGAGAAATAACGGGAGCCGTTTTAATTTCTTTGTTATCCGGGTCATAAATTCTGTCGCTGTGAACATATATGCCGGTTTTTTTCAAAAAGTTTTTTGCCACGGCTTCCTGTTCCCACTGAGGAGTGGGATTGTTTAGCTGGCAGACAAGGTCAAAACCGCCTTTTTCTTTCTGCCATGCAATCCAATTGTCCAGATCAACATCGTCAACATGATTGAGAATAACATATTCAATATTAAATCCTTCGGTATTTACCCTGACTTTTTCCCCAGTTCCGTCAATGGTGTCTTGCCCTGTAAATTCAGACGCTATTTTTGCCGTCAGTTTGTTATTATCGGTTCCTACGAAATCAAATTGCCATTCCGATAAATTTTCTCCCATGCTTTCAAGAGCTTTTCTTACCAGCCAGATAAACGTTCTTAATTCTTCTCCGGTTGAAGAGCCGCATGACCAGAACCTGAAAGTCCTGTCATTATTTTTTATTTTTGTTTTAAGCATTTCCAGAACAAACCCGTATTGAGGAGAGCCGTCTGCTCCTTTTGAATATTCGAACAAAGGATTTAAAATTTTTCTGCGCACGTCTTTTTTAAAGAATTTTGTATAGTAATGGACGTTTTGTTTAAGGTCGGTTTTTATATAATCCGTAACAAGCCCTTTGATTCTTACATAAGCTTCTTCTTTTGAACTGGCGGCTGGTATAAACACAGTTTCGGTTTTTTTAAATAAGCCTCGCTTATAAGATGCAAACAATCCCTTATCGCTTTTTATAAACATTATGCGTTGAAATTTTTTAAAACTGTATTTGTGCTCTTTTTTAAAGAGTTGTTCAGCGTATGATAAGTTGGCATCATTTATTTTGCCCGACGCATTATACAGTCTGTGTATTTTTGCGGCGGCAATCTGCCCTGATATGAACAGACCTAAAACCGTGAGCGCCGGAATTAACGGAGCGGCTGACAGCGCTGAAAAAAATATTAAAGCCGTTACTGCCGGAAATATCGATGCGGCTGTAAACAAAGTCCCCGAGCCGAACAATTTCTTCTTTAAAGCTTTATTTGCCGAAGAATGAGCTCCTGCAAATAAAAAACCTTTAACTGATGAATAAACAACAGATGTTAATATTACCAGCGGAAAAATTCCGGAAAATAATCCGTAAGATATTATGCCTATTGACGCGATTGAAAATAAGGAGTCAGCCAAGACTGTAATTACAGGATGCTTCCCTTCCCCGATTTGTTTATTAAAAAGTTTTTTCAGTTCAAAAGGATCGGTTCCTGTTTTCTTTGCAAGGCTTTTTATTCCGGTTCTTTTAATAACCGATGATATTGCCGCTGAAAAAGGCAGATTGTAAATCCATTCCCATAAGTGAGCCGCCTGCTGAAAATCTGAACCGAGTACGGAAGCTCCGCCGTCTTGCTGCGCTTCTTTGAAAAAATTATTTATTATTTCTTGGATTCTTGTCTCTTTATTTTCCCGGTTTAAAACGCCTTCGGAAATTTCTTTATCCGCCTGTTTGCCGGCAAAAGCCGTCAGAATATCTTTTAAAGTAGTTTGTATGTCTGAAGATTCGCGGTTAGCCGATAAATATTCGAGAATTGACTCCTGCAAAAGATTTAATGAATCTATGCCGCAGACTTCCTTTGTTTTCATCATTACTACAAACGCAATATCATACTCGTCTGTAGCATTATTTATTTCTCCGAGGCTTACATTTGTTTTTATATGCGATGATAAGCCGAAATCGTTTACGATGTTTTCTTCGCCTAGATAAGCGTATAATTCCGCAGTTTTTGAAGCTATGGTTTCAAGCGACCATCCTAAAATATTGAGATATTGTATGTGTGACATTTCATGAGCGGCGACAAATATCGGGGCCGTCATGTTTGTACCGCTTTGAAAAGCGTACAATAAACCGGCATTTGAAACTTTAACGGCGCTTGCTTTTACTATTTCGGCATTTTCAAATATGTATTTAAAATTTTCTTTAACCAGACCGATATCAGAGTTGCCGTTTATAAGAAAATCAGACATTCCGCACATAACCTGCCATTCGTATCTGTTTTCCACGTCGGCAAAGGAGATGTCTTTTGTTTTGCCGTTAGCGTCTTTCGTATAGATAAAATAATTATCTTTTAAATATTTTATAATGTCGTCTTTTTTTAACAAAGAAGAAAAGTCGTTTTTATTATATTGGTAATCGTCTTTAGCAGATAAAAGCATATAAGCGTAGAAACGATATTTCATATCAGAGTTACTGTTGACTGTTTCAATCAGACTGCCGCTGTCGTATTGATTTGATGCAATTTCAAGGAATTTTTTTTCTTGTTCTCCGTAAACGGAATTAAATTCTTTTTTTAAATTTTTGCTTTCGTTTATAGTATCGAGATTTGTACTGACAATATCGTCTATTTTATTTAATACGTATCTGTAAACGTCAACGTAATGAGAGTCATCCATAGACGCCATTAAAGTTCCGCTTGAAGATGTGATATCTTTTCTTATTTGAAACAGACTCATATAGAATGATTCTTCGGTGTCTGTTTTTATGGTGTGCTGTATGTATTTCTGCAAGTTGTTTGTTTTTGTAATGTCTTGCTCTGTCAGTTTGCCGCTTGTAAGCCATGTTTTTATTATATTATCAAAACTTTCAGCTTGGCTTATCCTTAAATCCTGCTGCATTTGCGTAATTTCAATATTGCTTTGATGTATAGTCTGAAATGTATTGTATCCGTAAATGCCTGCGGTTAAAATAATAATGACGGCTGCGCCTGTTATTATTGCTTTTTGGATTTTCGATTTTCCTTTTTTTGCAAACGGAATAACGTTTGCAGGCAGTTCTTCTTCAAGCGAATAAATTTGTTCTTTGTTCCATTTTGAATGTGAAATTATGTTTGTAATTTTTGCAGCAAGCGAAGCTATACGGCGGCTGTTTGTTTTTGAATAAAATTTGTTGTATATCCGAGACATAGAATCGATTACGGAATATAAGCCTTGTCTTAAACTCTCCTGTTCCTGTTTTGATTCTTCGTCTTCATACCGGAATTCTATATGCTGCCGTAAAAACAGTTCGGGAAGCAGAGATGATTCCATCGGTATATTGACTTTTGCCGTATTGTCGAAAATTTTGTTTATCATCGGAGCTTCTACAAAAGGAGCTATTACTATATGATAGGCAAGAAGAAGATAATCTCTTACTGTATCGTTTTTGATACCGGTTATTTTATCAAGAAGCGGCGTGCTTACTGTAAGAAGATGAGGACCCTGTTGATTGATTTGTTTAATTTTTTTTGTAAAAGCTTCCGCCGATTCTCCGTCAATCTGTGCAATATCCGAAACCTGCGCGGCATCGAACGTTTTACCTGTAGAAGCGTATATATATTTCAGCAGCGAAACAGTGTAAGCGGCTTGAATTTCGGTAATATTTGTTTTAAGCAGATTCTGCAGGCTTTTCTCAAGAGGGATAATAAATTCGTCCGAGTCTTTTAATCTTGAATTTATTATTTTGACGAATTCCGGCAGAAGTTCGGAATCAAATTTTTCAAAATCTTTTGTTGCCGCAATTTGTTCCGTAAGCATATCTTTAAGTTCTTCATAGAGCTTGGGAAGTTTGTCGTTTTCTTTTAAAATAGTTTTGCGGTTTATTTCTTCTTCGTCTTCAAGCTGTTTTTGCACTCCTTCCGGAAGACGCGTATAAAAGAAATCCTGTATAAAAGAAGGGAGCCTTGCTATTACGGCAAGATCTATGCCGTCAATCTCTTCAACTTTGAATTTTTCTATGTTTCTCAGTTTATAACTCAGTCCGTTGGCAAAACTCAGTGACGGATTTTTTTCAAAAAACTCGTTTATGAAAGAATTGCTTTTTAAAGGAGACGGTTTTGCTGTTTCCTCCGCTCCGGTAATATTTTCAATTTTACCGTCAACATTTTCAAGAATTATTTTTTTGTCGTTTATTGAAATGACGGTACGCTTGCCGGAATAAATTACGGACATCGGTTCTTTTACGATTGCTTTCATTTCCGCCACGACTTTGTTGATTAATTCCTGTGAGTATGTTCCGCCGAGAAGGTTAATACCTGCGTTGATAAGATTGTTAAACTGTGTTACATCGTTAGTGCAGGAAGCTATCGTAAAACTCAAAGCATTGGTATTGATTGCAAGCTGCTCTTTTATGATGTTTGAATATTCTTTTTCGGATTGGTTTATGTCTGAGTTTACTTCCGGAGTGATTGTCACACAGCTGATTTTTCTGTCCGTCAAAAGTTCGGTTAATCCCTTTGTATGGTATCCTCCGCTTATGACAACCTTTATTTCTCTTGCCTGTTTAAAAATATCTCCGCCGCCGTTTTCACTTTGTCCGAGAACAGTTCCGTTTAAAATATTGCTTAAAAATATTTCATTTCTTTGGTTGTTTGCAGAATAATAACGGTCTAGCTTCTCTATGTCTTGCGATAAAAATTTCATTCTGTCAACCGGGCTGTATTTTGAATATATATTGATGAATTGGCGTTCTTTTGACGAAAAATATTCATAATTTGCCGCAGTTAATTTGTTTGTCATAAAATCTTTGAAAACGGAATAAAAATCGGTAAGAAAAGATATTTCGTATTCCGTTTCGTTTGCAGAAAAAGCCTGCCGCAGACTATTTAAGAGAATTCTTTCTTCTTTAAGAAGTTCCAAAGGGTTGATTGTATTTGCCAGCGCGTTGCTTTTTAAAAATTTTGTCAGTTCCGGATAAGAGGCAGGCATGTCAATTTTGTATTCTGAACTTAAGACGTTTATGCGGCTTATTAATTTATTTATATCGGAAAAATTGTTTGTTTCGTTTACTAAATTATTATATTCTTCAAAAGAATTTTTCCATTTGATGAAAAGCAGAAAACTGTTAATTTCCGAAGACAATTTTTTGTTGTTTATACTTTCAGTGCTTAAATTCAAATATTTGTTTATATTTGTTAAGCTTCCGGTGTTTATAGGAAAAAGGCTGTTGTATTTCTGCGGATCGTCATTGATTTTAGCCGCCGTTTTAAAAAGCAGCTTATAAAATTTCTTTGTATCGGTTTTCCCTGACGCATATCTGTCGACAAGTTTGGTTAACTTTAAATTTTCTTCGGATGAGTATTTCCCGCTTATATAATTTATATCGGATTTAATCTTTTTTAATTCCGCATTAAAAAAATCCTGTTTGTCTAAAATTTCAGATAATCTTGCAAGATTTTCCTTATGAATTTTTTCATCATCCAAACCTTTTAGAATATCCCGTCTGTTTTCTTTATATGCAAAATATTCTGCTCCGGTAAGTCTTCCCATAGAAATAAGTTCGTCGGCAACCCTGTCTCTCAAATTTTTGTCTTCTATGCTGTTAAGCCATGATGTATCGATGCTGCCGTATCCGCCTTCAACAAAAATATTTTTAATCCCGTAGCGCAAATCAATTTGTTTAAGAATGTTGTTTATGTTCGACTGAACGGATTTGTTTGAATGAAGATCCTGAATGTTTATTACAAGCAGCCCGCTGCCGGCATTATGTATTTCCGTTATTTTCCCGTATCCAGCAAAAGGTGCAGGATTATCGTTTTGTTGAAGAGAAGCATCCTTTACGGCTGCCGTTAAATTGACGCAAGTTACTGAAAAGATAAAACACAGCCCCGTAAAAACGGAAATAATTTTTTTGATATTCATCTTGATTCCCCTTATAATAAAATAAAGCATACAAATTTATATTGTACGCTTTGTTTTATTTTATATATATAATTTAAAAATATAAGCCAAAAAACACGCAACAGACCAAGGTATTTTAATAAAAACGTAAAAATAAACAAAAAAAGCGCCAATATGATGCCGCCAAAACAAGAATAATATAAAATTTCTTTATCTCTTTGGATAAGAGGCAGCTTAACGTTAGAAAAACCTCGGCTTTCCTCTGTTTTAAGAAATAAATATCCGCCGGTAAAAAACAGTTTTGTTTTTTCGCTGCATAAAGCGCTTATTGAACTTATGCTTTTGGCGATAACATCCGGCATATTTATTGTTATCTTTTTAGTCTGTTTGTACAGATTATACTGTACTTCAAATACGGTTGAAATGCCGGAAAAAAAGCTCTCTTCGGCCTGATGTCCGGTAAGTGATTGTAAATTCAAGGCAGGTAGAAACAAAATAAATGATAATATTACAACTATACTTTTTTTCATGTATTCCGTTAGTATAATATATCGTTAGATACTCATCAACGATTTGTCGTAATTTTACAAATCTTTCACATGCTCTGCCGCAGGCATTTTAAGAAAATTTTACTACGTCTTCGTTTGCCTGTTTAACAGGCGCTACGGTATTGCATCCGCCGATACATCCGCCTTTGCATGCCATCACTTCAATTAAATTTGCCTGACAGTGTCCGTTTGCGTAAGCGGATAAAAGCAAAACGTTCTTTTTATCCAAATCGGTTATCAATTCAGTTTTTATTGAACCGGGTTCAGCGGAGCTGTAACTTTTAACGGCTTCGGCAACTCCTCCTCTTACCGCAAACCTGCGGGCGTATTTTGTAGGCGTTTTTGACAAAGCTGTTTTTGCGCATGACGAAAGATCTATTTCTTTAGCCGATATCATGGCTTTAAGTTCCTGAAAAGTTAAAACATAATTTACCAAATCGTCTTCCTGGGCTTCTTTTCTTTTAGAAAGACACGGACCGATAAATACAGTTAAGCAGTCGGGATGCTCTTGTTTCGCCGTTTCGGCCGTATAATGCATAGGGGTTAGGGTTTCTGACATAAACTGTTTCAGTTTCGGAATATGTTTTTTTATTAAACGGACATATGCATGGCAGCAAGATGTCGTCATAAATTCCTGCTTTTCATCAATTACTTTTTCTTTGAATTCGTCGGCTTCTTTTTGCGCGGTTACGTCTGCTCCGAGCGCAACTTCGTAAACATATTCAAAGCCGATATCTTTCAGGGCTGTCGCAATGTTTTCAATCGGAACTCCGAATTGTCCGGTTATTGAAGGCGCAACCAATGCGGCGAGTTTTTTGCTTTTTAAAAGCCTTAATACGTCCAAAATTTGTCTTCTTTCCATTATAGCGCCGAAAGGGCAAATGGAAATGCACTTCCCGCAGCTTATACACAGGCTGTGGTCTATATTTGCTCTTCCTTTGTCATCTTTTTTTATTGCGTTTACGGGACAAACGTCTTCGCAAGGAACGACTATTTTCAATATGGCGTTGTAAGGGCATGATTCAAGACATTTACCGCAGTTTTTGCATTTGTCCTGATCAATATGGGCTTTATGATTTGAAATCGTAATGGCGCCGAAAGGGCATGAACTTTCGCATTTTCTCGAAAGACATCCCTGGCAGATTTCGCTTACCATAAATCTGCTTTTGACGCATGCCGAACAGGCGGATTCAAGAACCGTCAGCAGTTTTTTGTTGGTTTTATATTTTTTTTCTATTTCAGGCAGCAAAAAATCGGTTAAAGGCAGAGCTTCGTCTATTTCGTTTACCGAATAGCCGAATGCCGCCAGAGTTCTCAGTTTTAAAATGGCTCTTTCTTTATAAACGCAGCAGCGGAAATGGTTATCGCTTCCTCTAGGTATTATGTTAAACGGCAGATGATTGACGTCTTTGTCCAAAACGCCGTTAAAAAACATCCGGCATATTTCTTCTAAAACTTCCATTCTGAAATGTTCTGAATAATTAGTATTTTTTTTCATAATTATTAATTTTATCATTTTTTAAGCAGGAAACATATATGTTTAATTCTGCTTATTAAAAAAATTCTTGATTTATATGTCGTTTTTCGTTATAATAAAACCTAAAATATATTGAAAAAATAATGAAAAAAACAGAAAAGCAGAAAATAAAAGTTTTGATATCCGAAGAAGAAATAAAAAGACAAGTTTGCAAACTCGCAAAACAAATAAACAGAGACTACAAACAGAAAAACTTATTGGTTATTTCAGTTTTGTCGGGAAGCATAGTGTTTTGCAGCGATATT
>Ga0302252_1001561_pt1 | contig 12892 bp, 8 predicted proteins | sample AAG_RA_Leu_MG_FD_193511 | JGI IMG/M metagenome (GOLD analysis project Ga0302252, IMG submission 193511) | Enriched activated sludge microbial communities from anaerobic digester in WTTP, New Holstein, Wisconsin, United States - AAG_RA_Leu | ecosystem: Engineered > Bioreactor > Anaerobic >...
GGCTCCATCGGATCGGTGCTCTTCAATTCGCGCATAATCACCGAAGAGGACATCAATTCGGCCCTTGATGAACAGCGCGCTTCCGGGTGCCGTTTCGGAGAGGCCCTGGTCAAGCTGGGAATAGTGGCGCAGGAGGACATCGACTGGGCTCTCTCCAACCAGTTGAACATACCCTACGTCCGCCTCAACGAAAAGACCGTGGACGCAAGCGCCGTGTCTCTGGTCCCGGCGGAACTGGCCCGAAGATATAATCTGATCCCCATCATACGCACCGGGGATGAACTGCACATAGCCCTGGCGGACCCCATGAACATGGCCGCTGTGGAAGCTGTGGAAAAGGAGACCGGATGCCGGGTCACCGTGTCCATGCCGATTATCCGCGAGCTGCGGGATATGCTGGATCTCTTCTACGGCCCGGCCCGGGGAGAAACCTCCTTCGGACTCTCTTCAAATTCCTTTACGCCGGGAATCCTGGAAAAGATCAACGAAGACATGAGCGGGGCGTTGCTGCTGAAATATCTCATCCTGTTTTATCTCCAGAACGGACTGAGCGCCCTCTCTCTCCGCCCCCGGGGCGCGCTTGTTACGATCTCCGCCCGAAAAGGGAATACGCGACGGGACATCGGCGCCTTTCCCTCCGCGTCTTACCAGAACCTGCTTCTCCACATCCGCGGGCAGGCCGCCATCAAGGTTTCCGGTGAAATCGCCTCCGAAGGCCGCATCCAATTCCACTACAAGGGGATGACCGTCATGATCGCCGCGTTCCTCATAAGGCTTACGGAAGGCGAATACGTGACCTTTTCCATGGGCAGGAACGACCCTTTTCCCTCATCGCTGGAAAAAATTGGGCTCGGCTCGGCGGCAAAGGACGATTTCCAGGCCCTGGCATCGGTCTCCGGTGGGATGATTCTATGCGTCTCCGGAAACAGGCGTGCCCGGCTGGCGCTTTTGGATATATTCCTGGAACAAGGCAGCGCAAAGGGAAAAAACATCCTCCTGGCTGGGAAAGGGATGGGCGAGCGGACCTCCTTTCCACGCATACCGCTGCCGGACGGTTCTCCGGAGGATCTGGAGCAGGTGATGGCCGCCCTTCCCCACCATGACGCCGACCTGATCGCGCTTGCGGACGTTACCTCCGGGCGGATTTTCCTCACCGCATGGAGAGCCGCCCTGCGAGGCCACATGGTAGCGGCGGGAATCGATTGCGACGGTCTCGGCAAGACCCTGGACTATCTCATGGCCGCCCGCCGGGACAACCCTTCCATTGCCATGGGCATCGCCGGCATCGTGACACTCACCGCGGCGAGAACCCTCTGCCCTTCCTGCCGGGAAGCCGTCAAGGCCCCTGTTTGCATGCCCGGACTTCCGGACACGGATCGACTCTACCGCGCGCCGGGCTGCATGGAGTGCGAGTATACCGGCTTCGGGGGAACCAGATACCTGGCGGACGTTCTCCCCTTCGGCCCGGATGTCCGGGAATTGTTCGCGCATGCCGGGAACGGCCGGGAGATGCTGCGGAGGCTGGCGGGCAAAGGATACCATGGCGCCGCCGAGGAACTTGAAGACCTGCTGCTGGCAGGCGGCATATCGCCGGAAGAATATCTGGCCGTGAAGGCACAGTGACGGAGAAAAGATAAATGGCAAGAATCGACGCGCTTTTCAAGATGATGCAGGACCAGGGGGCCTCGGACCTTCACCTTTCCACCGGCGCCCCCCCCATATTCCGTTTGCACGGCGACATAGTCCGGCTGAACTACAAGTCCCTGTCACATGAGGAACTGAAGGCGATCCTGTTCGAGATCCTCACCGAAAAACAGAGGGCCGACTTCGAGGCGCGCCACGACCTGGATTTCGCCTATGCCATACCAGGCTTCGCCAGGTTCCGAGGCAACCTCTTCCTTCAGCACAAGGGAATCGGAGCGGTCTTCCGCATCATCCCGGGCAAGATCCTGACAGCGGACGACCTGGGACTTCCCGAAGGGGTGCGCAGGATGACCATGCTGAAAAAGGGGCTCGTGCTGGTCACCGGCCCCACGGGTTCGGGAAAGTCAACGACCCTGGCGGCCATGATAGACCTCATCAACTCCACGAGAAAGGAACACATCCTCACCCTGGAGGACCCCCTGGAATTCATCCACGAAAGTAAGGAGTCCCTGCTGAACCAGAGACAGATAGGCGAACACTCCGAAAGCTTCTCCGCCGCCCTCAGGGCGGCCCTGCGCGAGGACCCGGACGTGATCCTGGTGGGAGAGATGCGCGACCTGGAGACCATAAGCCTGGCCATGACCGCTGCCGAGACCGGTCACCTGGTATTCGGCACCCTCCACACAAACTCAGCGGCCAAGACCATAGATCGCATCATAGACGCCTTCCCAAGGGACGGACAGGAACAGATCCGCACCATGCTGTCGGAGTCTCTGAAGGGGGTAGTCTGCCAGCAACTGCTGAAGGTCGCCGAGGGAAAGGGGCGGGTGGCCGCCATGGAAATAATGGTGGGGACTCCTGCCATAGCCAACCTGATCCGGGAGGGAAAGACCTTTCAAATCCCTTCCATCATCCAGACAGCTCGCAAGGACGGCATGCAGCTCATGGATCAGCACATTCTCGACCTGTTGAAGACCAAGAAGATAACGCCGGAAGAGGCATATCGATGCGCACTGGAGAAGAAGCAGTTCGAGCAATACCTCCCCTCCCGGGAAACAGCGGCCGTGGGATAGAATAAAAAAGACGGGTAACTATTCCAGAAGGGTTTTCATTTGAAAACCATGGATGCCCGACAAATGCACTCGGGCATGACAGACGCTTGGTTGACAGTTTTTTGTGCTGAATAGCAACTCACGCCGCGCGGCGGCGTCTTGTCATTGAGTAACTTCAACAAATGCAAAGAACGGTATTTCAGGCACTTATCTTGAAGTTACTCAGAAGTTACAAAGACGGATTGTGACGGAGTTATTCCATGTATCAAGCAACCCAGAAAGGGCTTCCCGGCGCTGAGGGCCGGATCCGGCGGCATGCCGCCCGCCGCTTCGCGAAACCACCCCGTCCGGCTTTTCCCCTTCTGCTCATCCTGTTCCTCTTCTTCCAGGTGCAGGCAATTCTTCCCTTTTCCGCCGAAGCCGCCATGTCCGCTGAAGAGTATCGGGTAAAGGCCGCCTTTATCCTCAATTTCGCGGGATTCGCCGACTGGCCCGACTCCGCCCTTCCGGACGGCATATTTACCATCGGCATCCTGGGCAGCGACCCTTTTGAGGGCGCCATGGACGCCCTGAATGGAAAATCCGTAAAAGGAAGGAAAGTCCGCGTCAGGCGCTATAATGATGCGGAAGACGCCCGGGGCGTGGACATCCTGTACATCAGCCCGTCGGAAAAACGGGCGCTGCCGGCAATTCTCAGGACGCTACGCAACAGGCCGATCCTCACCGTGGGAGACCATCCCGGATTTGCCCAGGCAGGGGTTATGATAAATATGGTCGTGATAAAAAAACGGGTGCGCTTCGAGATTAACAACCATACCGCGCAACAGTCCGGCATCAGGATCAGTTCCCAGTTGATGAAGCTGGCAAAGGAGGTGATCGACCAATGAATAAACTCTCTCTTTTTATCACTTCCTTCAGCTCATTCCGCTCCGACTCGAGGCCGGCCCGCAAACCTCTCACTGAAACAGGACGGGCGCTGATCGCCGGCTTGATCATCGCCGCTCTGCTTGCCCTATCCCCATGCCCGACCCGGGCCGGAGAAGAAGTCTCCGAAGCCCCATCCGAGGACCTGACGACTCTCACCATCGAGCAGTTGATGGAGATCGAGGTGGATACCGTCTCCGGCGCTTCACGTTACGAGCAGCCAGTCACCGAGGCCCCCGCTTCCGTGACCATAATAACGGCGGAAGAGATCAGGATGTTCGGCTACCGGACCCTGGCTGACATTCTGCGAAGCGTTCCCGGATTTTCGGTGATTAATGACAGGAATTACCAGTACACGGGGATACGGGGATTGGGCATACCCGGCGATTACGGCACCCGGATGCTCCTCATGGTGGACGGCGTGCGCCAGAACGATACCGTCTACCAGTCCGGGTATACCGGTTATGAGCTTATCGTCGATGTCGACCTCATCGAGCGTGTCGAGATAATCCGCGGACCGGGCCATACCCTGTACGGCGCCAATGCCATGATGGGAGTAATCAACGTCGTTACCCGGCGCGGCAGGGATATGAACGGGGTCGAGATCTCAGGCGCCACTGGAAGCTTCGACACCTACAAGGGACGCATCAGTTTCGGGAAAAATTCTTCCAAAGGTCCGGAGATGCTCGTCTCCGGTACCTTCATGGACAGCGGGGGGCAGGACCTTTACTATCCCGAATTCGACTCCCTTTCCACCAACCGCGGGTGGGCGAGGGGAACCGACATGGAAAGGTCCGGCAGCGCCTTCCTGAAAGCATCGTACCGGGACTTTACCCTGGAGGGGGGGTACGTGAAGAGGGACAAGGGCCTGCCCACCGCGCCCTGGGGAACGGTCTTCAACGACCCCGGAACCAGGACCATGGACAGCAGCATGTTTCTTGACCTGAAATACCGGCGTACCATGGAAAGCGGGCTGGATGTAATGGCCAGGCTCTCCTGGAACCAATACAACTACGATGGCTACTACATCTATGAAAAAGCCGGAGATGAAGATGCGCCCTACCGCTACACCAACATCGACAGGGTACGCAACTCCTGGCTCGCGGGCGAGGTTCAACTGACCAGGGAACTGACGGAAAGCCACAAACTGGTGGGAGGCGTCGAATTCCGGGATGCGATTCGCATGGTGCAGCAGAATTATGACACCGAGATGTACCTGGACGACAGGAGAAGCGTCTGGAACGTGGGAACATATCTTCAGGACGAATACCAGATCCTGGACAACCTGATCCTGAACGCGGGGCTGCGGTATGATCACTTCGACACATTCGGCGGTACCCTGAACCCCCGCGTCGCCCTCATCTATTCTCCCTTCTCCAATACAACCCTGAAAATGATCTTCGGCACAGCCTTCAGGCCTCCCAACGGATACGAGCTATACTACAGTGACGGCTACAGTCAGAAATCCAACCCGGATCTGCGGGAGGAACAGAGCGTCAACTACGAGCTCGCGCTGGAACAGCAACTGGGCAGACGCCTCCGCGCCACCGTCAGCGGATACTATACCAGGGTGAAGGACCTCATCACCCAGACCATCGACCCGGCCGACGGCATGCTCGTCTTCAGGAACATGGACAAGGTGGAACTGAAGGGGTTTGAGCTGCAACTGGACGGAAAATGGGAGAACGGAATCCGCGCAAAGGCAAGCTACTCATACCAGGACGCAAGTAACGCCTCGACTGGAGAGCGGCTCCCCAATTCGGCAAGGAGCCTGGCAAAGCTGAACCTGCTGTTTCCCCTGTTGCGGGAAAAAGTGTTTCTCGGCCTGGAAGAACAGTACACCAGCGGTAAAATGACCCTCAAAAGAAATGAAGCCAGGGACTTTTTCATCACAAACCTGACCATATTCACCCGTGATATCCTGAAAAACCTTGAGATATCGGGAAGTATCTACAACCTTTTCAATACCGGCTACTCAGCGCCGGGAGGCGGTGAGCACCTGCAGGACACCATCCCGCAGGATGGAAGGATGTTCCGGGTCAAGGTGACCTGGAGATTCTAGGGGCATTCCGGCCCCCCCGGAAGCGGGCCCGCTTCACGGGTATGGGGCAACCCTCTCTCGGAAACAACACTGGTGACGAACATGAAGCAGCTCTTCCGCACACTGTCCATCAAAAACAAGCTGATGGCGATTATGCTCCTGACGAGCGCAACCGCGGTGTTGTTCGTCACCATGGCTTTTCTCGTCAACGAGCTGGTAACGTTGCGCATGGGCATACGGCAGCAGCTTGACATTATCGCCGACATAATCGGAAAAAACAGCGCCGCCGCGGTTGCGTTCAATGACCCCCAATCCGCCAGGGAAACACTGGCCGGGCTGAGCGCCAAGGAGTACATCCTCGGCGCCTTCATTATTACCAATGACAACAAGGTCTTTGCCGATTACATCTCTCCCCGGGTGAAGTCGCTGCAAGGCAAACCTGTTTTCGACATAAAATCGGTTCTCACGAAACTGGAACATGATTCCACCGTACTCGCGGATCTGGACGGGACCTTCGAAGCAGTGGCGCCAATTGTGGTGAACGATCAGGTGATGGGAAAGATTGTTATCCAGTCCGACGCCGCCGAGTTGTACACCCCGCTGCGGTGGATATTTATCATCGTCCCCCTCGTGCTGGCCGGCGCCTTCATGGTGGCCTTCTTTATCTCCCGCAGATTGCGGGACATAATCTCCGGGCCGATACTCAATCTGTCGGAAGTAATGAAGAGGGTTACCCTGGAACATGATTACTCACTTCGGGCGGAGAGCGAGAGCGAAGACGAAACCGGAGCCCTGATAAACGGCTTCAACGAGATGCTGGAGCAAATACGGGAAAGGGACGCGCAACTTGAATTTGCCAATGAGCAACTGGAAAACATGGTGGCGCTGCGCACTGAGGAACTGAGCGATACCAATATATCCCTGCGTCAGGCGCTGGACGAGGCCAACAAGGCCCGTGAGGACGCCGATGCGGCGAACATGGCCAAGTCCCAGTTCCTCGCCAATATGAGCCACGAGATCCGCACCCCCATGAACGGCGTACTGGGCATGACTGAACTCCTGATGGCCGGTCAGCTCTCGGACAAACAGCGAAAATACGCCGAATCGGTATATCTGTCCGCGGAGTCGCTCCTGAACGTCATAAACGATATACTGGATTTCTCAAAGATAGAAGCGGGAAGGCTCGAACTGGAAAACGTCACCTTCAATATCCGTGAAATCATTTCGGAGAGCATGGATCTGTTCCATCTCAAAACAAGGAAAAAAGGTGTCTTGCTGTCCATTTCCGTCGGTGAAAATGTCCCTCTGCTGTTGATTGGAGACCCGACGCGCCTTCGCCAGGTGCTGCTCAATCTGGTGGGAAACGCGGTCAAGTTCACCGAGCGGGGAGAGATCTCCGTTTCCGTTTCCTGCATAGAAGAGACCCAAAACAGGTTCCTCATCTCCGTTGAAGTGCGGGACACCGGGATCGGAATCCCCCACGCGTCTCTGAATCAGATATTCGACTGCTTTACCCAGGCTGACGGGTCCACGAACAGGAAGTACGGCGGCACCGGCCTGGGTCTCTCCATCGTGAAGCAACTGGTGGAAATGATGGGTGGCGGGATCAGCGTTGAAAGCACCCATGGCAAGGGGGCCGTGTTCCGCTTCACTGTGCGCATGGAAAAAGGGATTGAGGAACAGGCAGGCGACCTCGTAACCGCATATTCCGGCACCGTGGTCGATGACCTACCAGGCCTTCCGGATGCGCCTCCGGCCACTCCATCACCAGCCGCCGCTTCCACCACCGGCTGGACCGGATCAGGGCATATACTGGTGGCGGAGGACAACGAGGTCAACCAGGAAATCTGCAAGGCCATCCTCGAATGCCTGGGGTGCACATCGGATATCGCCGCCAACGGCCGGGAGGCGGTGGAAGCCGTAAGGCGCAGGGCCTACGACCTGGTTTTCATGGATTGCCAGATGCCGGAGATGGACGGCATCGAAGCAACGCGCATCATCAGGGAGAACGAAAAGGGGTCCCGCACAACGATAATCGCCCTCACAGCCCATGCCATGGAAGGATACCGGGACTACTGCGTCAAGCAGGGAATGGATGATTACCTGTCCAAGCCATTTACCATGGAAGCCATGAGAGAGGTCCTGGTCCGCTGGCTTCCGGCTGGAAAAGGACATTGACACACTGAGTTATCCGGATCCTGTGACTTTCACCATAGACTGTTGGCCGTTTTTGGCAAGAAAGGCAAAAAGGCGAGCCTGACACCGAAAAAAGGGGCCTGGCGACTGCCTGACCCCTTCTTGATATCTGGTCGGGATGACTGGATTTGAACCAGCGGCCCCTTGCTCCCGAAGCAAGTGCGCTACCAGGCTGCGCTACATCCCGAAGAAGGCTTTTTATAGCCTTTCACGAATTATTTGTCAACAGGATATCTCCGCCCGGAAACCCTCTACTGGAAGGCGTTTTCCAGAATCCGTATCACGTCTTCCTTCTTTGGATTCCGGGGATTGAAGATGGTGCTTATCTCCGTCAGGGCATCGGAGGCGACCACGTCGAATGATTCACGGGAGACCCCCGCCTCCTTCAGCGTCGGGATGCCGATCCGCCGAGACAGATCGGCAATGGCGGCTATCGTCATCTCAACGGCTTCATCGTCAGGGAGTTGCTTTACCGCAAGGCCCATCGCAAGGCCTGTATTCCTGATTTTCGCAGTGACGAAAGAAGAGTTGAAGCGCATTACATGGGGCAGGACCGCCGCATTGCCCACCCCATGGGAAAGACCGCAGTGAACGGTGAGAGGGTGAGATATGGAATGGGCAAGGCCCAGGATGGCGGAGTTGTACGCAAACCCAGCCAGCATGCTGCCAAGCTGCACCGAAGATCTGATTTCAACATCAGCTCCGTTTTCAACCGCCTGTGCAATATTTCCCGAGATGAGCTCTATTGCCTTCAACGCGTTGATATCCGTCGCCACCGAAGCCGCGACGGACAAATAAGCCTCAACGGCATGGGAGAAAGCGCCCATTCCCGTCTCTGCCGTTAACAATGGGGGCATGGACACGGTCAGGAGAGGATCAATGAGGGCAAATCGAGCGCCCACGTTCTGACCGCCGATTACCATTTTTTTTCGGCGCGAGGAGTCTGCCACTACCGTAAAGGAGGTCACCTCGCTGGCCGTGCCGGCGGTGGTAGGAATGGCAATTACGGGAGGACCCGGAATCTTGACAAGATTTATGCCTTCGTACTGGTTGATGGGCGACTCGTTTGCCATAAGTATGGAAACCGCCTTGCCCGCATCTATGGCGCTCCCTCCCCCAACGGCCACAATGGCTTCAATCCCGGCTTCACGCGCCAATCCCGCGCACTCTTCTATGACGCTATCAAATGGGTTTGAGGTAATTTTGCCATATTCCGTCACCTCGAGGCTCGCGGCTTTCAGAGACGATGCGATTGCATCGGCTATGCCCGCGCTTTTGACCCCGCTGTCATAGATAGCCAGCACCTTTTTCACGTCCAGTCCCAACACCAGATGCCCCACGGTCTTGGCGCTTCCCGGGGCGAAAGCCACTGAACTGGGTAGAGAAAATTGAAATTGCATGAATAGATTCCTCCTGTCCCAAAATATCTTGACGTATTAAATTGAATACGAATAAAAAACCCGCCTGTTCCGGGGAATGATACCCTCAACGGCCAGCAGTTTCAATAATTTTCAAGTTCCTGAAGACGGGCCGTCGGGCCCCGCCCAGCCCCCCACGTGACTGAATCACGCGATCATGCTTGAGATTATGAACTTTTTACGAAGCTGACCTCTTCATTTTATTGTTGACATTCCCTTGATCCATATTTAGAATTAGCGGCTGTTCGCCGGTATAAGGCATGAAAGAGGCTGAAAAATACGATAAACCCTTCTCGCGCGCAGATGGGTGACGGATCACGATCTTTTAGTTATAGTAAAAATCCTTCCTGATGTGGAAATTTGCCTTACGGCGCACCAGCCGTTAATCACGGCGATTTTCTCCACCATTTAGTTTAAAGGAAAATGCCTGCCGAGGATTTGTTTCATCCCGTGCGTACCGATGGTCGGCTACGCAGTGGCTTGAAGTACATGAACCCAGAATCTGGGGAACCAACGTCGAAAGGAGAAGGCAGAAAATGAGTGCACCACTTCCGTACAAAAAAGGAAACGTAGTAAAGTATGCAACCGGCTATTGCGCAAACGTCATGAACGTGCTTCCCAACGGAATCATCGTTGACCAGGACAGCTCCGGTAATTCCGGGATGTTCAAGATTGAAATCGACCCTGACAACGTAGCCGCCGCCGGACTTACTGTAATAAGGTAATCTGCATTGTATTGAAGCTTCTGAAGGCATGCTGGAAGGTATTCTTCTCCTGTCAAAAGAGCAAGGCGTCATCCATGGAGTGAGCCGTACGAAGCATAATGAAAGACCACCGGCCAAGGTGGTCTTGACATAGATGTACGCATAATCGTGCCGGGCCCCGACAACTGTTGTTAAAAGAGCGGTACGAGACGCAAACAGCCCCCTGACTGGAATCTCAGGGGGCTTTTTTTAATTGTAAATAAAATGTGGCGCGATAATCCTGTAACCGTGATAAGCGCCAAGGCGCCCGATCACCTTCCATCCGGAAACGGGTTCTTTTGAACCTGAAAAAGACAGGGTCAAAATCTAGTCTTTGAACATCGGAGCGATATTTCTGTCATGGAGGAAATCCATGATAGCCGTTACCCATTCCTGAGGCAAATCAACAAAGCTTATCCCCATTCCCGAAGGGAAGGCGGGTTTTGCCGGAGAGTCAGGATTATTGGTCCATGCGACACGCGCAGCGCACTCAATCTCGGTATCGGAGGCCGGCAATACAAAATTCACCGATATCACTGAAGAAACCGGTAAAGGATTACTGATTTCCAGAAAAAGTCCTCCGGTGCTTATGTCATATGCCCCGCTGGCAACCGCAGAACCGTCGGGAAGCGTAAACCGTACATCAAGTTTTCCCTTGAACCGAGGGGCGTTTCTCTTGTCCAGATCGACATACTTTTTGACTGTACTGAAGAACGTATGACGATCAACGGGTTTCCGTAATATCTCGTCGCATCCAGCCTGATTGCATGCCTCGAGCTGCTCCATGCTTCCTGAAGTAAGGGTCAGCACTATGGGAATCATTTCCAGAAGAGGGTCGTTTTTTACCGTTTCGCAGCACTTGAGACCGGAGAGCCCATGGAGAGCGGCCGACATGAAAACAATGCCTGGTTTCTCATGCCTGATAGCGCTTAACGCCTCTTCTCCGCTGTTACATGCAATAATCCTTGCCCCTGTCTTTTTCAGGTAGATTTTCACCAGTTCAAGGAAAACCTGGTCCTGGTCAGCAAGTAATACTTTGATTTCATTTTCCAAAGGCCGTGCCCTCCGAATGCGGCATAAAAAAATCTTGAATTATCAATCCTTATGCCTCTATTGTACTTGGAGAATCCTATTATACAAGGGATGCCGGAATCCAACGGTATCCCGGCCAGGCAACAAGAGTGACGGAACAGAGGGAGAATCCATGAGCATGAAAAGCATCAGGGTCGCATGCGCCGTTATCGAATATGCCGGAAAGGTTCTGGCTGCGCAGAGAAGCGGCATAATGACCATGCCTCTGAAGTGGGAGTTTCCCGGAGGAAAGCTGAAGGAAGGAGAAAGCCCGGAAAAATGCCTGGCCCGGGAGCTGGAAGAAGAGCTCTGCATCAGGGTGAGGATCAAAAGAGCATTGCCGAGAGTCTACTACAGTTATGACGATTTCGACATCGAGCTCATCCCCTTTGTATGTACCCTGGCGGGAGGAAGATTCATTCTCAGGGAGCATAGCGCCATCGCCTGGCTTTCCCCCCACCAGCTACCGGAACTGGACTGGCCCGGCGCCGACATTCCGGTTATCGCGGCATATCTGGCTTCAATCGAGGGAGAAAGGGCCGTGAGACTCGATTATCACGAGAGGTATATTCGGGTTTCATCATAATCCGTGAAAACGGCGCTTATGCGCTTCCCCGAGCAATAACCATATTTATGTTGCCCTCACTGTAACAAAAAGTGTAAGGTATTCAAAGACGAACACGGAAAGGCGAGGATACACTCTTCGCCTTTCTTCCGTTTTTGCATTATCGCCATCCCCCCCAGGAGAAGGTATTTGAAAAAGCATAACGAACAGGAAATAGACCGGAGACGCACCTTTGCCATTATCAGCCACCCGGATGCCGGAAAGACAACCATAACGGAAAAGCTCCTCCTCTTCGGCGGGGCCATCCAGCAGGCAGGCGAGGTGAGAGCAAGGAAGAGCGCCCGCCATGCCACTTCAGACTGGATGGAGATGGAAAAGCAGCGCGGGATTTCAGTAACCTCTTCGGTGATGAAGTTCAATTACCGGGACTACGAGATAAACCTGCTGGACACCCCGGGGCACAACGATTTTTCCGAAGATACCTACCGGGTCCTCACAGCGGTTGACTCCGTGCTTATGGTCATCGACTCGGTAAAGGGCGTTGAGAGCCAGACCAGGAAGCTGCTGGAAGTCTGCCGCCTGCGCAACACACCAATCATGACCTTCATCAACAAGCTTGACCGGGAAGGAAGGGACCCCCTCGATCTGCTGGATGATATCGAGAAGAATCTCCAGATCCGGTGCGCCCCCATGACCTGGCCCATTGGAATGGGGAAGCGTTTCCGGGGCACCTATAACCTGTCCGCAAAGGAGGTCGCCTTTTTCAACCCGGAACTGGAGCAAGACTCCGGAGACGTCCTGACCACGACCGGCATCTCGGACCCGGAACTTGATCGACTTCTTGGCTCCCAGGTGGAGGAACTAAGATCCGATGTAGAACTCGTGGAAGGCGCGGCCCACCCCTTCGACAGGGATGCCTACCTGTCGGGCCTTCAGACCCCGGTCTTTTTCGGCAGCGCCATCAACACCTTTGGCGTTCAGCAACTGCTGGACTCTTTCGTCGAAAACGCCCCAGCGCCGAAACCCAGGGAGTCTCTGACACGCACCGTATCCCCCTACGAAGAACCATTTTCCGGTTTTGTCTTCAAGATCCAGGCTAACATGGACCCGGCGCACCGTGACAGGATCGCGTTCTTCCGCATCTGCTCCGGCAGATTCACGCGCGGCATGAAAGTGCGCCACATCAGACTCGGCAGGGACGTGCAGATCGCCAACGCAACCATATTCATGGCCCAGGA
>Ga0302252_1001562_pt1 | contig 12889 bp, 13 predicted proteins | sample AAG_RA_Leu_MG_FD_193511 | JGI IMG/M metagenome (GOLD analysis project Ga0302252, IMG submission 193511) | Enriched activated sludge microbial communities from anaerobic digester in WTTP, New Holstein, Wisconsin, United States - AAG_RA_Leu | ecosystem: Engineered > Bioreactor > Anaerobic >...
CAACTTCTGCATCGGAGAGGACCTGTGCGTCCTGGCGGTCCTTTGAGACCTCGGCAATCTTCGTGCCATGGTCACCGTCGGCAATGATCTCCACTTTCTTGTTTGCGATGTAGGTGTCTGTGACCGTCTCCTTCCGCTGGTCGAAGACATACTTGTCCGGTGAGACTGTTCCCGAGACAACGGCCTCGCCCAGGCCCCATGAACCCTCGATGATGGTCTCGGGCTCCCCCGTGATGGGGTGGGACGTGAACATGACGCCGGCCTTCTCCGAGTGGACCAGCTGCTGGACAACGACCGCGATGTTCACGGTATGGTCATCGAATCCCTGCTTTGCCCGGTAATAGATGGCCCGGGCGCCGTAGAGCGAGGCCCAGCACTTCTGGACTGAAGAGACGAGTGCTGCCTCGCCTTTGATATTGAGGAAGGTCTCCTGCTGGCCGGCGAAACTTGCGTCCGGCAGGTCCTCGGCCGTTGCGCTCGAACGGACCGCAACGATCAGCTCGTCGCCCATCTTCTTGTAGGACTTTTTGATATCGTCGCGGATCGCTGCCGGCATCTTCGCTTTCATGACCAGGTTCTTTGCATTGTCGGCAGCCCTCTCCAGCGCCTCGTTGTCTTCCACGTCGAGGTTCTCAAAGGATGAAAAAATCTTCTTCTCAAGACCGGTCTCGACTAAAAACCTGCGGAATGCCTGGGCTGTGACCACGAAGGCTTTGGGGACCGGAAGGCCGATGGAGGCCATCTCCCCAAGGGAAGCACCTTTGCCCCCGACGGATATGATATCCTCCTTCCGGATCTCCTCGAGCCAGAGTATATTGGGCACATCTTTCATTGCTCGCACCACTTATGATCTTGCCGGCGCCCTGTTTAAGGGTTATGATGTCCGGCGCTTCCGGTGCATGGGTCCTCCCCGGTATCTCATGTCACAGACCGGATTCCAATAAAAAAGCGCCAGCCAAAAAAAGAATAATCCTCTTTAAGTACGGTGCCGATATTGTATGGGTTTTTATGGCAAACGCGAGAGTGCTCGTCAGCGATCCGCTGGCGGAAGAGGGGCTTGCCATCCTTCGGGCTGCCGTTGACGTGGACGTCAGGACGGACCTGAAAGAGGACGAGCTCTGTAAAATCATCGGGGATTACGATGCCCTGCTGGTGCGGAGCGGCACCGATGTCAATGCGAAGGTTATCGCGGCAGCAAAGAAGATGAAGTTCATCGGGCGTGCCGGCGTGGGTGTCGACAATATCGACGTGGACGCGGCAACCCGGATGGGGATCATTGTTGCGAACGCACCCGAGGGAAACACCCTTGCTGCAACCGAGCACACCATGGCGATGATGCAGTCGCTTGCCCGGAACATCCCCCAGGCGAACGCGAGCTTAAAGAAGAAGGAGTGGAAGCGCTCGAAGTTTATGGGCGTTGAACTGAACGAGAAGACGCTTGGTATCGTCGGCTTCGGGCGGATCGGCCGTGAGGTGGCAAAGCGGGCAAAAGCCATGGACATGAAGTGCGTGGCATACGACCCGTTCATCACGCAGGAACGGGCGGCCCAGCTCGGCGTGCAGATGATGTCGATGGCGGACCTCTTCAAGGTCGCCGATGTCATCACGGTCCACACCCCGCTCATCCCCGAGACAACGCATGTCATCAACGAGAAGAGCATTGCCACGATGAAAGACGGCGTACGGATCATCAACTGCGCCCGCGGTGGCATCATCGACGAGAAGGCGCTCTACGATGCGATCAAGTCCGGCAAGGTTGCAGGAGCAGCGCTCGATGTCTTCGAGCAGGAACCGCCAACCGAGTCCCCGCTTCTCACTCTCGACCAGGTCATCGTCACCCCGCACCTCGGGGCAAGCACCGTCGAGGCCCAGCTGAACGTGGCAGTCTCGGTTGCAAAGCAGTGCATTGATGTCTTGAAGGGCGGCTCCGCGAAGTACGTGGTGAACGCTCCCATGATCCCTTCCGAACACACGGAAGCCCTCCAGCCCTTTGCCCATCTTGCCGAGAAGATGGGCCGGTTCGCGGTCCAGGTCGCGGGCGGCAGGCTCTCCTCGGTGGAGTGCATCTACGGCGGGGAGCTCTCGGCCTATGCCGGCAGCATGAAGTTCGTCACCCGGCTTGCCCTCAAAGGGCTTCTCGACCCGATCCTCCAGCAGCCGGTCAACATTGTCAACGCGGAGTTCGTGGCAAAGGAGCGCGGCATCCAGGTCAGCGAGACCGTGACGGAAGAAGCCAGGGGCTTCAAGAACCTCATCACCATAAAGATCCGGACCGACAAGGGCGAGGAGTCGGTCAGCGGCACGGTCTTCCAGAAGGGCCGGAGCCGGATCGTTGCAGTTGGCAGCTACACGATGGACCTGATCCCCGAAGGCCATCTGCTGGTCTCCAAACATGTGGACCAGCCCGGCGTCATCGGGCGGGCAGCAACCGTGCTCGGCAAGAACAATATCAATATCGCGGGCATGCAGGTCGGCCGGTTCAACCCGAAGGAGCCAGCGCTGATGGTCTTAAACGTTGACAGCCCCGTGCCACAGCCCGTGATCGAAGAACTCCGCGGCCTGCCCGGAATCTCCTCAATGACGTTTGCTAAAATATCGGATGAGAAGATCTGAGAATACTTTTTTTTTTAAAAAGTTAGGAAGGGGATCATTTCAATTAGAGATGATTATTGCTCAATTAAGATGACAGTACTTTTTACATCACAATTTTCCTTACATGCAATAGCTATTATAGAGTCCGTACTTCCATTTGATGTACGAACAATTCGTATACTGTGCATCGTGCATTTCAGTAGAGATATTATCCCACGATTTCCCCGATGAAGTTAGTGGAATCACGATAGGTTGTGATTGGAGGTAATTGACACCATTATTAAAATTCTCATCGTAATGCAATCTCATTGTAGTAATCGCAGGGAAATTTGTTTCCACTAATGTGTAACCTCCGTTTTCGCCATACCAAGATTGTCGTAAATTTGTTGCTATACCCACGGTCATGTGATTTTCTGGATAAAAAGTTAGTATTGAAACATTATATCCAAGTTTTTTCGCAATTGCGGCAAGCAATAGCGATTTTTCTTGACAAACACCAGTATCTGTATATAAAACATCAACGGGATATTTTTGCGATCTAGATCCTAAATTATGAGAATAGGGTGTATCGTATGGGATATGCTGAACCATACTAATTGCAATCCTCAATTGGTCGTCATCATTCGAAGTCTTATTTTGAATTTCAAAGGCTAATGCCTCAATATATTGCTCGCTTATTGGATCATTGATATAATCTTGGAAGCATTGCCCGCATGATTTGTTTGCTGCCAATGGTTTTTCCTTATTTTTATAACATTCATCGCACCCATTTGGAGTAGGTCGATTAAAATAGGCATCAGAAATATTTATTGTGAGATCGATTTCTCCATTCTCTCCATTGAGTGTGTAATCATACGCTTTTTTAATGGATTCTGGTTTATCTACACATGCAGTCATAAATATTGCTGCAATAACAATTAAAATCAAAATCCATTTCATGAATAAGTCCTCAATTAAAATCCATGACCGATTTTAGTTAATAACATCAATACAATTATTGATTATATTATTGATCCTTTCTCGGTCTCTACGCTTTTCGAACTTGCCACACTCTATCGCCGTAAATTCGATCGATCAGATCCCACAGAAATTTTTCGCAGGAGTTTTCGGCACGTCACCCTCAGTGGATCAATTACCCGTAATGCCGGATGAAGGTAATGCAGAGGCATCACCAGCGCCCCCAGCCCCCGCGGGGGCAGGGGTGGCGCAAAGGGGGGTCGGGCGGTGTACTTCAGCTACCGTATCCTGATGCAGGATCGAATGGCACTCTCTGTGAATTGTGATTTTTTCTGACTCCCGCTGCACCGATTTTCATTTAGTACACCGCCCGACCCCCCCATAGGGGATCGCAAATCTTCAACAAAACAAGCCGGATTTCTCTCGAAGCAGGCACAGGAACCCCGCTGGTGGGCGTGGGGGGGGTCGGACGGTGTACTTCTTTTCGGGCCAGGGCAACTCGCGATCTCCTCCCGCTTGCGGGACATAACCTTGATTATCGTGCCGGCATCATACTCACCCATCCAGATCAAGGCACCAGTCATATGCCGCCTGCCGACCTTCTCTTCCGGCCCCCAGCGGATATCGGGAACCTGATTGACGTACGGGATGTTCCGGCGCTTGTCCGTTGCCTTTCAGAACCGGATCCGGTGATAAGGAAGCGTGCCTCTGATGCTCTTATTGCCATTGGCACTCCGGCAGTACCATACCTCCTTTCAGCCCTCCAATCTCCCCGGACCCTCATGCGGCTCGGCGCCATCGAGGCACTCGCCGGTATCAGGGACCCGGCATCAGCCCGGCCGCTCATCGCCCGCCTCCAGAAAGAGAAGCACAGCGAGCTTCTCTGCGCTGTAGTCTTCGCCCTCGGGGAGATCGGATCGCCTGAGGCCATACCCTGCCTGGTCCGCCTGCTCTCTGACAATGCAAAATTCCTCAGGTATGCAGCCGCGGTCTCACTTGACCGGCTCGGGTGGGAACCGGAGAATGAACGCGATCGCTTCCGGTACCGTATCGCCCGGTGCGACTGGGACGCAGTCAGGATGGCCGGCCCGGCAGCGGTGCAGCCGCTCTGTGATATCTCGCACGATCCCGATCCTGCTATCCGGTCCCGGGTTGTCACTCTGCTCGGGGAGATTGGTGCGGGCGAAGGGTGCCGGGCCTGCGAGGCCGGTATCCGGGACCGGGATCCGGGAGTCCGCTGGGCATCGGTCCTTGCCGCGATGAACTGCGGGATCACCCCGGCCCGCATGCCCCTCTTTCTGGCATCCCGCGAACGCACCGGCCCCAACCCTGTCGCCGCCGGTATCCTGAACTTCCTCTTCCTTGGTCTCGGGTACAACTACATCGGGAAGTGGTGGGGATTTCCGGTCTTCATGGCCTACATGTCGGTGATCGTCCTTGCCCAGCTCGCAACCGGCCCGTTCCTCCCCTATCTCGGTGCCTATCCCGTCACGGCGGTACTAGGCCTGCACACGTACTATCTTGCACGGAGGATCTCTGATCAGGGGTGATGTCGACGGTGCCACAGGACCTGTTTTCGAGACCCGTACCGGATATCGCATTGCTGGAGGAGCGGCGCGACATCCCCGCTCTCATCCGCCATCTTGCGTCACGCGAACCGGACATTCAGGCAGCGGCAGCGGAAGCACTGGCCCGGATGGGATCACCTGCAACCGGTCTTCTCATCGCAGCCCTTACGACCCGGAACCGGGCCCGACGCCTGGGGATCATCGCCGCACTCGGACAGATCGGGAATGTGCAGGCACTGGATGCCCTGGCTGGCCTGACGAAGGACCCGAGCAGCGAGATCCGGTGGCAGACCTGCATCGCTCTCGGGCAGATCGAGGGTGGAGGGGCAGTCCCGTTCCTCATATCCTCGCTCCGCGACCGAGACAAGTATGTCCGGTACGCGTCGACCGTCTCTTTGTCGAAAGCGGGGTATGTACCTGAAACGGACGATGACCGGGCGTGGTTCTCAGCCGGGATGCAGGACTGGGAACAGCTTACTGCACTCCGAAACGCCGCGGTTCCCGTGCTCATCAGCCTCCTCTCCGATCCGGATGCAGACCTGAGGCGTAAAGCAGCACGGGCGCTTGGCGCAATCGGGAGCAGCGATGCGGGGCCCGCCCTCCTCCACGCGCTGGGGGATGAGGACCGGCAGGTGAGGTGGGAGGCAATGCTTGCTTCGCAGAAGTGTGGTGTCCCCTCAATGCACCTCCCGCGTGGACTGTGCCGGCGCCCGCGGCTCCGGAAAAATCCCCTCATTGCCGGGATCCTCAATTTCCTGTTACCCGGGCTTGGCTACGGGTACCTTGGCAAATGGTGGGGGATCATGATCTTCCAGATCGACATCACCGCAACGGTCTGGATCTTCAAGTACTATGGCGAGGCGAATACCTACGGCATCCTCTTCCCGCTCTACATTATCCTTGGACTGCATGCATGGTATATCACAAAGAAGATGCCGGAGGAGCCGCCGTGAGGGCGGGCTGATTTCAGGATTTTTATCAGGAGATCCGGTGATCCTGAAAAATGAGGATGAAAAAAAACCGTCAGGTTTTTTCGAAGAATCCTGACGGATTCTTCTCATTTCTCGGGTTTGAGAACCCTCGAAACTTCGAAGTCCGACAGGCTATCAGGCCTGGAGGATGAGAAGAAGCCATCAGGCTTCTTCGAATCGGTGAGGGTCATCAGACCCGAACCGCGAGAGGAACTCTTCAGAGTTCCTCGTAGATTTTCACCGGCACCGGGAAAATATCCGGCCGCTTGTCGGTCATGAAGTACACGTAAGGCGTCACGTGCACGTAGTATTCCAGATATCCCTTCACGACGTTCGATAGACTCTCGTTCCTCCTACCGAGGATCAGGATATGGATCCACTGGATGATGAGGCAGATAATGGTAATAATCCCATAAATCCAGAGAACGATGCCAATCAAAATCCAGTATACGATACGGATGAGCAGTTCGAGACGGCCCGCGTCGTGCTCGAAGGTAAAGAGTTGTGTTTGTCCAGTCATGGCAGACCATTTTTTTGTGGGGGCGTGCGGAAGATAAAGCACACGGAACAGATCCTGGTCAGAAGGCCGCGGATTTACGATCGGTTACACTAATTTTTAATAATACCAGAGCAGATGTTATAGAGCATCAGACCAATCGAGGGCTCGTGGTCTAGTTGGCTATGACGTCGCCTTGACATGGCGGAGGTCCTGAGTTCGAATCTCAGCGGGCCCATCATCTTTCCTTTTACTGTTTTTGTGGAGAGCTGGAGCGCTTTAGAGGAACTGCCGGTAAATGAACAGCCGGTCCGGAGAAATGCGGCAGTCCAACTAAAGTCTTCTCGTGGTTCGGGTCTCGCGACCCTCACCAAGTCGAAGGTCGGCTGATGCCTCCCTTCTCCAGCCTGCCCTTCCTGATGGAACGGCAGTCTTTCAAAAGAACCTCTTCCTCCACATGAACAGGCCGAGCAGCACCGAGATCATGACAGAGAACATGAAGATGATCTCGAACGCAAGGGGGACTCCCGAGAGCGGGAGATCGGCTACGTTCATGCCGTAGAAGCTCGCAATCATCGTCGGGATAGCGATGATGATCGTGATGGAGGCAAGGAACTTCATCACAATCCCGAGGTTGTTGGAGATGATGGTGGCAAAGGCCTGCGTCATGCCGTTTAAGATGTGCAGGTAGATTTGCGACATCTCCATGGCCTGCTTGTTCTCGATAATAACGTCTTCGAGGAACTCGGCATCGTCCTCGTACATCTTCAGGGGTTTGGTGCGCAGGATGCGCTCCAGAACAGCCTCGTTGGACTTGAGCGATGTCGAGAAGTAAATGAGGCTCTTTTCCAGTTCCATCATCTGGAAGAGCTCCTCGTTCTTCATCGAGCGGTGCAGCTCCAGTTCGATCCGGGAGATTGACTTCTCGATCTGGCGCAGGTGGTGCAGGTAGGAGGAGGCGTTGCGGTAGAAGATCTGGAAAAGGAAGCGGGTCTTTTTCACCGTGTGGAAGTGGCGGACCTTTCCTGCGATGAATTCGTCAAGGATGGGTGTCTGGCGGTTGCAGACCGTGACGACCAGCTTCTCGGAAATGACAATGCCAAGCGGCAGGGTTGTAAGCGTCTGGATCCCCGCCACCTGGGTGACCATCGGGATGTCGAGGACGATTAAGACAACGCCGTCCTCGGCATCGATGCGCGGCCGCTCCTCCTCATCGAGCGCTGCGCGAAGGAACTCCGGCGGGAGACTGCAGGAGGATGCGATCTCTGTCAGTTCCGCATCCGTGGGGGTGGTCATGCGGACCCATGCGCCCTCGCAGGGAGCGTCGATGAGATCGGTAACGGCCGGTTCGATATCCTTCCTTGAACGGTAGATCTGTATCATCGCATCGCCACCCCCTGCCCGCGCCGGGCCGGAGAATATGATCAGCTAATGGTATTCGCACTGTCTTATAAGCCTGCGTTCCGTGTGCGGGGAGGGATACCTGGTTCAGGAGTTTTTATGGATCAGCACCATTGCCCAGAGCATCGAGGCGCCGGCAGCGAGGAATACCAGTGCGTCCAGTTCTTTAGGTATCGCGAGCCCGAAGACACGGGTGCAGTTGAAGAGGACAAAAAGGGTGAACGTAAGGGCGATGAACCAGCCGTACGCTTTCTTCTTCTGTACAGCAATCCGGACCGCTGTCAGTGCAACGAATGCCTCGGCAGCGGATGCAATGAGCTGGATGATCCCTGAGATGTCCATGATCGGCAGGTGGTACGGCACTCCTGATAAATCCTGTGAATTGCAGTCCCGTCTACTGTGACTTCCAGAGGAGCCACACGCCACCGACCATCGAGATGCAGGCGATGAGAAGCACTAGCGCGTGCAGCTCGGCCGACATCTCCAGCGAGAAGATACGCGCAAGGTCGAAGACAACGAAGAGGGCAAACGTAATCCCGATAAACCAGCCGTAAAGTTTCTTCTTCTGTACGGCGATCAGGAATGCAATCAGGGCAACAGCCACTTCTGCAAGCGTTGCGACAAGCTGGATTGTTCCGGAGATATCCATGATACGTTGGTATTTTCGGCCCTGATGATAAATCATGCGAAAAAACCGGGAAATATGGGGAGGATCAGAGATGGCAGCGCCCGCCGCCCCTCTTTTTGAAGAACTGCTGGTGGTATTCCTCGGCGCGGTAAAACGGCCCGGCCGGCTGGATGGTGGTCATGATGCTGCGCGATCCATACCTCCCGGAGAGCTCGATGTCGAGTTTGGACCGCCGTGCAATGGTTCCCTGCTCGGCATCGTGGAAGAAGATTGCCGAGCGGTAATTCGGCCCGATATCCGGTCCCTGACGGTTGAGCTGGGTCGGGTCGTGGACGGACCAGAAAACATCCAGCAGCTTCTCGTAGCTGACGCGGGCGGGATCGTACGTGACCTGCACAACTTCGGCATGGCCGGTCTCACCGGTGCAGACCTGCTCATAGGACGGTTTTTCAACAAATCCGCCCATGTACCCGACAGCGGTGCTGATCACGCCATCGATTGTGCGGAATGCCTCCTCTACGCCCCAGAAACAGCCGGCCCCAAAGGTAGCAAGCTTACGGGTACTTACTGTATCAGCCATACCGGTCTATTCTCTTTCTTGGCGTCCGGGACATAAATCTCACGGTTGTTACTTTTCGGGATGCAGATGCGAGGATTAATGCCCGAAGATCCCCATTCATCCGGTATGAAACAGCTTGTCCGCCCGCAGCAGGGCCGCATGATCGCCGGAGTCTGTGCCGGGATCGGAAACCATCTTGACACCGATCCCACGGTCATCCGCCTCATCTGGGCCGCGCTCACGCTCCTCTCCTTCGGCACCGGCATTATCGTTTACCTCGCTGCATGGATCCTTATTCCCGAAGAGCCCGGCGGCGAGACCCCATAATTCATCATTCATCAGGACAAATTTGTCCGGAAGCACAGGCATGAAGATCCTCTTTGTGGTCTGCGGTGAAGGGCTGGGACACTCGTCCCGGTGCCTCCACCTCGGGCATTTTATGGAAGAACAGGGGCATAACGTCCACTTCGCCGGCTACGGTAAGTCCTATGACTTCATGAGCCAGCACGGGTGCCGGGTACTCCACCGCGTCCGGCGCGAAGTCTGCCTCCAGGGCAAGGGCGGGTTCTTCAGCATGAAGCGGACCCTCTGGCACTCGAAGTTCCTCCTCATTGACCTTATCAGGTCCGCAGGGCGGGTCGCCCTCCTCATCCACGAGCACCGGTACGACTGCGTTGTCTGTGACACGATGTATGGCGGCGTGCTTGCGGCACGGCTGCAGGGCGTGCCGGTCGTCTTCATCACCAACCAGAACCAGTTCTGCGGGCCGAACGGGAAGAAGAACCCGCTCTGGCGGCTCCTCTCCCGCCTCGTCCGCGGGTACCTCCGCCTTGCAAGGAAGGTCATCATTCCCGATTTCGCCCCGCCCAATACGGTCAGCCAGTACAATATCCGGATCCCCCGCGCCGAAGAGAAGCGGTACCGGTACACCGGCCCATTCTACATGCTGGACCCGGGCCAGTACGTCCATGAACAGAAGACCATCTTTGCCAGTTTTGGCGGGGAACCCTACAAGCTCCCGATGTACCTGATGCTCCGCGAGGTTGCCGGCCGGCACCCGGACGAAACCTTCGCGGTCTTCTCCACAACCCCGGGGCTCCCTGAATCGTCCGGCAATTTCCTCACCCACGGCTATGTCAAGAACCTGTACGAGCACATGGCACAAGCAAAGGTCGCGATCGTCCACGGCGGCCTGACAACGCTCCACGAGACCCTGAGTTTTGGAAAGCCGGTCCTGATCATCCTTGACCCAAAGCACCCCGAGCAGCAGAACAATGCCCGGAAGATCGTGGAGATGGGGGCGGGAGTCTCCATCGACGGCAGGAGCCTTACCCCGGAAACCCTGGAAGAAAAACTCGCCGAGACAATGAAGATTTTACCGCAGCCCTTCCATGCAACCAAGAGCCCTGCGAACGGCCGGGAGAAGGCCATGGAGATCATCCTTGCGGTTGCCGGGCGCAGGCAATGTTAATTCAGCAAAAGATCCTAATCCAATCTTTAGTCCTATGACAGCTCCCGGGCCCATCACCACGGTCAAAGCAGCAGGCGAATTCCGTGTCTGCCCGGCCTGCGGGTACGAGCTTGGGTTCCATACGTCGTTCCTTGCCACGAACGCCGACAAGGGCAATCCCGTCAAGTCCACCCGCGAGGTGTACCGTGTCATCCTCATCTGCCCGGAGTGCGGCGCCCGCTACGATGTCGGCTGGCGAGTCTCGTTCTCGGAGCTGGAGAGCAAGTTCGTAAAAGCACCGGTCAGGGCTGTGCAGGAACCGGCCTCTTCCCCGCAGGTCACGATCATCACCGGTCCTCCGGCTCTCCCGTCCCATGACCCGAAAAACCCGGATTAATTCACCTTCTGGTCCGGTCTTTCATCAAGAGGTGTGAATACAGCGATGATCCGGTGTGCCGAGTGCAAGGGAAAAGGCCTCTGCGGGCTCCCCCGCTGTCCCATTGTGAGCCGGTTCCACGCGCAGGCAGCTGCGCTGGCAAAACCCTCGGCAAGCTATCAGGGCAGTTCTCCTTCAGTCTTTATTGGCAGTTTCGGCTATCCCGATGTGCGGGGCGGCCCATTGCTGGTCAACGATTCCGACAATCCCCCGGACTGGCTGAAGAGAAACCTCGGTATGGACGAGATCGTTGGTATCCGGGCCCGGACGCTCCGCGGGAGCTCGACCCTCATCTCTGTTGCCGGGGACCTGCAGGAGATCGCGCTCTCCTCCGTGCCGCTTGACGTTGACGTATCCTTCGAGCGCCCGGTCTCGTTCTCGCTCACCTTCGACGGGACCATGGCGCCGGTCGGGTTGACCGGTTCCGTGAAAACCCTGGACGTGATCGGCAGCGCACGGGTGGAGCGAGTGGTTGACCGGATCACCTCAGATACCGACCTCCCTGCAACCGAGGCCTGCATTGCGCTGGCAAACGAATCCGTTGATGTGTACCAGGTCTCGAAGCTGATGACCGCCGGGCTTCTTGGCAAGCGGCGGAAGTTCGTCCCAACCCGGTGGGCAATCACGGCTGTCGACGACACGGTTTCGACCAGCCTCAAGAAGGAGATTGCCCGCTTCCCGCCTCTCGAAGAGATCCTCGTCTTCTCTGGAGAGGTCTTCGGCAACCGCATTGCCTGTATCCTCGTGCCGGGTGACTGGAAGTATGAGATGGTCGAGGTCTGGGGGGCGCACACGCTCTGGGGCGGGGAAGAGGAGATGATCGTGCAGGACCGCGAAGGGATGAAAAAGCAGGGGTACTCCCCCATCACGGGCGCGTATTACTCCGCACGGCTCGCGGTTTGTGAGTTTCTGGCCCGCATCCGGCGGTGTGCCCGTGTCATTGTGGTACGGAGCGTCTCGAACGAGTACTGGGCTCCGCTTGGGACATGGGTGATCCGGGAGGCAACAAGGAAGGCGATGGCTGCTCCGCCGCTTGCATTCCCGACGCTCGATGCCGCGGTAGCCCACACGGTCTCCGTGATCGGCTCTGACAGCTGGGTGCGCCACAGCACGCTGATCCCCGAATTACGGACGCAGCGGACGCTGGGGCAGTTTTTCTTATAAAGCAGGATTCTTTCTCATTACGTTTAACTCCCTCTTGGCCATCCCAAAAGTTTCAACAGGATTCTGATGAAGAAAACATGGGTCCGCGTTCTCCGAATAATACCGTTTACCTGTTTGAGCCGGTGCAAATGATCTGTTCTGTTGAAATCATCATTCGTAAGATGGGGGCTGATGCCCCCATACCCCCGGTTGTGATGAGTGGCCGCCGCCCCGAAGGGCGCCCCGCGGCGGCATCAATTACCTGTTCGATCTTTTGACAATTTCTTTTACGAGTAATACAGAGGCATCATCTGCGCCCCCGCCCCTCGGGGCGGGCTGGCGCAAGGGGGGCGATCGCAGGAAGACAAGAATTATCCAGAACAGAACAATCTGCACTCTTCTTCATCTTGCCAGTAACAAAGAAAAGACACTGGCAGATTTACTTATTCTGATACGCCTGCGCCATGTTCGCCTGCCGCTCGTACCGGGCCCGGATGCTCTCGATGGTCTCGATGTCAGTGATGTCCTTGTCGTCCCGGATCCGGATGAACCGGGGGAAGCGGAGGGCAAAGCCTGCCTCGTAATTCACGCTCGCCTGCAGTTCCGCGTATCCGACCTCGAAGACGAGCGTGGGCTCGAATGTGACCTCTTTACCCGCCTTCCGCTCAACAGTGTCCTTGAGGAGATC
>Ga0302252_1001576_pt1 | contig 12777 bp, 13 predicted proteins | sample AAG_RA_Leu_MG_FD_193511 | JGI IMG/M metagenome (GOLD analysis project Ga0302252, IMG submission 193511) | Enriched activated sludge microbial communities from anaerobic digester in WTTP, New Holstein, Wisconsin, United States - AAG_RA_Leu | ecosystem: Engineered > Bioreactor > Anaerobic >...
TTCTAATTGTTATTTTTACGGTTGCGACATTGACATTCATCATGGCTCATGCTATACCGGGGGGTCCTTTTACCCGAGAAAAACCGTTGCCTCCGGCAGTCAAGAAAAACATTGAAGCACGGTATAATCTTGACAAACCGGTGCTATACCAATATGGGGACTACCTGAAAAATCTGATCAGGTTAGATTTGGGCCCCTCGTTTCGGTATGAGTCATTAACAGTGAACGACATCATCCGACAGAAATTCCCCATTTCAGCCATACTAGGGTTGGTAGCCATCCTGATTGCTTTACTGTTCGGCTTAATTGCCGGTACTATTTCAGCGTTATATCCCCATCGATGGCAAGATTCATTGTTCATGTTCCTGGCGCTGCTTGGGGTATCCATCCCAAGCTTTATTCTTGCTACTTTTCTCATGTATGCAGTTGGTTTCAAGTTAGGTTGGTTTCCGGTGGCTGGTTGGGGTACCCCGGCACATATCATACTTCCGGCGTTTACTTTGGCTGCTTATCCGATGGCTTTTATCGCTAAAACTATTCGAACAAACATGCTTGAAGTTCTGAGCCAAGACTATATCAAAGTTGCCAGATCAAAAGGATTACCGGAAAGAACCGTTCTTACTCGGCATGCCATCAAAAATGCAATTCTACCGGTGATTACCTATCTGGGTCCTTTAGTTGCTTCTATCTTTACAGGTAGTTTTTTGGTGGAGAGCATTTTTGCGATTCCCGGTTTGGGCAAGTACTTCGTATCTTCCATATATGACCGAGATTACACTGTCATATTGGGAGTGACTTTGTTCTACTGTGTTTTACTGGTATGGTTGAATTTTCTTGTGGATATTTCGTATTCATTTGTGGATCCGAGAATCAGGATTGTGAAGCAAAATGAATAATCCATCGCTGTTTTCTCCATTGCCCAAAGAATCGGTACATCAGGTAGAAAAAGCGAGGCCATCCCTGAATTTTTGGCAGGATGGCTGGTCAAGGTTACGGTGCAATAAAATCGCGATGGTCGGACTGTTTATGATACTACTCATCTCCCTCTTTTCGTTTTTGGGTCCTTTTTTGGTACCGTATACTTATGAAAAGACTGATCTGACGAATACATTTCTCAGCCCAACCTGGCAACATTGGTTTGGAACAGATGAGTTGGGACGTGATGTACTAGTCCGTGTGATGTGGGGTGGTAGGATTTCACTGGCAGTTGGTTTGGTCGCCAGTTTTATCAATCTGGTGATTGGCGTTGTCTATGGAGGAGTTTCAGGCTATTTTGGCGGAAAAGTCGACGAATTTATGATGAGAATTGTCGATATCATCTATAGTATTCCTATTTTGTTAATCGTCATTCTGTTAATGGTCATACTAAAACCTGGATTAGCCAATATATTCCTTGCCCTTGGTATCAGTTATTGGGTAGGTATGGCTCGAATAGTCAGAGGACAGATACTTTCCTTAAAAGAGCAGGAATTCGCATTAGCTGCCAAAATGTTAGGTGCAACCAACTTGCAGGTTCTGTTCAAGCACCTGCTGCCAAATACCATCGGACCCATTACGGTTAGTGTCACCCTGATGATCCCGAATGCTATTTTCTTTGAAGCTTTCCTGAGCTTTATTGGTCTTGGGGTTAGCGCACCGATGGCATCCTGGGGTGTATTAGCCTCCGATGGGATCAGAGCTATTCGGGCTTATCCTTATCTGTTATTTTTTCCTGCTTTTTTTATCTGCTTGACTATGCTCTCCTTTAATTTTCTAGGGGATGGTTTACGTGATGCTTTTGATCCAAGGTTAAGGAAATAATGCCTACTCCTCTTCTTCGTATCGAAAACCTTCACACCGAGTTCAGGACGCTATTTGGCGTCGTGAAGGCTGTCAGGGGTATCTCTTTTGATGTGATGCCCGGAGAAACCATAGGTATTGTAGGAGAATCAGGATGTGGCAAATCGGTTACCGGACTCTCCATACTGAACCTGATTCCTAATCCACCGGGACTAATCACGGACGGTGCCGTATGGTGGGGTCAAGAGAATTTACTGGCTGCATCAAAACGAAGATGGATAGATATCAGAGGCAATAAAATAGCGATGATTTTTCAAGACCCGATGTCTTCATTGAATCCTGTTTTAACCATCCGTACGCAGCTGGGTGAGATATTGCAGGTTCACACTGGTCAATCCTCTTCACAGATTGAAGCCGAATGCATCGATCTGCTCAATAAAGTTCGTATCCGCAATCCAAAAGAAGTGTTGCGCCAGTATCCCCATCAATTATCAGGGGGTATGCGTCAAAGAATCATGATAGCTATAGCCATTGCCTGCAAACCGGACTTAATCATAGCGGATGAACCGACCACCTCTTTGGATGTAACGGTACAAGCCCAAATGATAGATCTATTGCGAGAGATACAAGCGCAGATGAATACGGCAATTCTATTAATCACTCATAATTTAGCGGTCGTGGCGGGCATGTGTGAACGTGTACTCGTATTTTATGCCGGTAAAATTGTGGAGGATGCATACATCAATGACTTATATACACAACCATTCCATCCTTACACGCAGGGATTACTAAAAGCGGTACCTCGGTTAAACAGCTCTGACCAGGAACCTTTGGCTACTATCCCGGGTTCTCCTCCTGACTTGATTGCGCCACCGAGTGGTTGTGCTTTTCATCCGAGATGTCCTTTGGCGATGCAAATCTGTGCAAAAGAAGAACCAGGCTTGTTATCGATCAAAGGTAGAAAAGTAGCTTGCTGGTTCTATGACCCAAGAAGAGCAGGTAATAGCATAAAATGAAGCCTATACTGGAAGTGAAAAACCTGACAAAAGTATTTCATGTGTATTCCAATCCTTTTTTACCCTTTGCTGCGAAAGCGATTCCGGCTGTCAACCAAGTTAGCTTCTCTGTTCAAAAAGGGGATACACTTGGTATAGTAGGCGAGACGGGATGCGGCAAATCGACTCTTGGCAGGATGATCGTAAAGCTATACCCCCCCACCTCTGGAGAAGTCATCTTGGATGGAGTTCCTGTCTCGTCAATGACAGAAAATGAATTCAGGCCATTGCGAAAGAAAATACAGATGATTTTTCAGGATCCGTATCTTTCTCTTGATCCAAGGATGACTGCTGGCGAGATCATTGGGGAGTCCTACAAAATTCACAACATGGCTGGACAAATGAAAGATTTATGTACATTAGAGGCCGAGATGATGCAGATGGTTGGGTTGAATTCCGAGCAGCTGAACCGATATCCACATGAGTTCAGCGGAGGACAAAGACAGCGAATCGGTTTGGCAAGAGCATTGGCTGTGGGAGCGCAGGTGATTATTTGCGACGAGCCGGTCTCTGCGTTGGATGTGTCAATTCAAGCCCAGATTATCAATCTATTTAAAGAGATTCAGGACCGGTTAACGCTTACCTATTTGTTCATATCACATGACCTGGCTATGGTAAAATATATTAGTACACATGTCGCTGTGATGTATCTTGGTAGAATCGTGGAAATGGCAACAAGAGATGAATTGTTCGCGCATCCGGTTCATCCCTATACTCAAATGTTATTACAAGCGGTTCCGGAGCCTGATCCGGCAAAAGAAAAAGCGAAAAAACACGAGATATGGACCGAGATAGCGGAAAAACAACCTTCTCCTTGTTCTTTTTTCGCTCGGTGCAAACGATCAGATAGGTCTTGTCACCAGGGTTTGCCAGGATTACATGAGATCGGTCCTGGGCACCAAGTAGCTTGCTGGAAGGCCTGATTAATGAATCAATGACAGCAACACACCCGCGACTACAGCAGAACCAATCACTCCCGCGACATTAGGACCCATGGCATGCATGAGCAGGAAGTTCTGCGGATCGTATTTCTGTCCTACTTTGTTCACTACCCTTGCTGCCATCGGTACTGCCGAAACACCAGCTGCGCCGATCATGGGATTGATTTTCTCTTTGGAGAACCAATTCATGATTTTTCCAAAAAGCACTCCCCCTGCTGTACCAACTGAAAATGCAAATAGGCCCAGAATCATGATACCAATTGTCTCCAATCGAAGAAATTGGCTGGCTTGCAGTTTCGAACCGACTGCCAAACCCAGAAATATGGTGACAATATTAATGAGCTCATTTTGAAGCGTTTTTGACAATCTTTCTACGATTCTGGATTCTCGGACCAGGTTACCAAACATTAGCGATCCGATCAGAGGGGTAGCGGACGGGAGCAAAAAGATACATAACAATAAACAAACAAGCGGAAATAGTATTTTTTCAGTCTGGCTGACCGGTCTGAGCTGTTTCATTCGGATCAGCTTCTCCTCCTTGGTTGTGAGGATTTGAATAATAGGGGGTTGAATAATCGGTACGAGAGCCATGTAGGAATAGGCAGCGACTGCAATTGCTCCTAACAAATGAGGAGCAAGCCTTGTGGTGACATAAATGGCGGTAGGACCGTCAGCTCCTCCGATAATCCCTATCGAAGCGGCTTCTTTGAGATAAAAATCAAAACCAAGGTATTTGGTTAACAATAAAGCACCCATTAAGGAGGTAAAGATTCCCAATTGGGCAGCGGCACCAAGCAACAGGGTCTTCGGATTCGCGATTAAGGGTCCAAAATCTGTCATGGCGCCAATCCCCATAAAAATCAAGAGAGGGAATACACCACTTTCGATTCCAAAAGAGTAAACCAATCCTAATAAGCCTGAAGGACCTGCTATATCCGCAACGGGGATATTTGACAGAATTCCTCCGAAACCGATCGGAATCAATAATAAAGGCTCAAATCCTTTTTTTACTGCTAGCCATATCAAAAGTAAACTAACTCCGATCATGGTCAATTGCTCCCAGCTAATGCTGGCTATTCCTGTGGTTGACACAAGCTGTTTTATAATCTCTACGAAATTCATCTTACTTCCTCTGGGTTTGCCATGATTTCCACTAATGGCTGGTCAGGTTTGACTATTTGTGCGGTTTTTACGAGTACCTGATGAACTGTTCCATGAAAAGGGGATTTTATCTCAATTTCCATTTTCATAGATTCCAGAATCATGAGTACATCTCCCACTGCGACTTTATTTCCATTCACCTTTTTAATAACCATGACCTGTCCCGGGATCGGAGCCAGAATGGTTTCATGATTACTTTGAAATGATGAGGCATCTGAATCGTGACTTAAAGAACTTTCACGGATATCCATAGGATAAAGCTTGCCATCAACGGAGATGGTTTGGTTATTCACCAAAACCACTTCGTAGGAACGTCCATCCAGATTGACGCTATATTGGTTTGTTTTTTGTTTATTTATGCTACTCTCTGGGGTGTTTTTTCTGATTTGCGATGAGGTATTGCCTTTCAGGAATTGTATTCCTTTGTCCTCACAAGTAGCAACAATAAAGATATTTTCATCGTTAATGGGTAGATCATTTTCTTTCAACTGGTCGATAAAAAATGAAAGCTGTTTTTTTGGATTCTGGCTGTCTCTTTCCAGAGGAGGGATGTCGGTCGGAGAAAGTTTCAATTGATCGGATGCAATTTTTACTACTTCGGGATCAGGCTGGACGGGTGTTTTTCCAAAATAACCAAGTACCATTTTACCGTAGCCATCGGCTATCTTTTTCCAAGAGCCGAATTGCACATTGTTAAAAGCTTGCTGGAAATAGAACTGAGAGACCGGAGTGACAGACGTGCCAAAACCACCCTTTCGAACAACCTCTTCCATTGCTTTGATCACTTCAGGAAATTTATCAAGGATACCATTATCTCTCATCATCTGCGTATTAGCGGTTAATGCGCCACCTGGCATCGGAGAGAAAGGTATTAATGGAGAAACGACCAACGCTTCAGGTGGGAAAAAATAATCCTGCATGCATGTTTTGAAAACTTCTTCTGCTTGGAGAATTTTCTGACTGTCTATTCCAAGGTCCCATTCGGTATGCTTCAAAGCGTGAATCATAGTCAGAATATCCGGTTGCGAAGTACCGCCCGAGACTGGACTCATAGCTAGGTCGATGCCGTCTACGCCTGCTTCAATAGCTGCCAAATAGCATGCTATCGATACTCCGGCTGATTCGTGCGTATGAAAGCGGATAAAGGTATCCTTGGGGCATAGCTGGCGTGCTTTCTTGATTGTTTCAAACACTTTACGTGGATGGGAAGTGCCAGAGGCATCCTTGAAACAGATGGAATCATAGGGAATACCGCGGTCTAGTATCGTCTTGAGTATTTTTTCATAAAACACTGCATCATGAGCTCCTTCGCAACCTGGTGGCAAGTCCATCAAAGTAATGCCTATTTCATGTTTCAAACCATGCTTTTTAATGCATTGAGCAGGATATTCCAGATTGGTGACGTCGTTTAACGCATCGAAATTGCGAACAATATCCATGCCATGCTTTTTGAACAGTTTTGCGTGTAATTCAATCACATCTTTTGACTGGGAATCCAACCCGACGACATTAATTCCCCTGGAGAGAGATTGAAGCTGTACGGAAGGACCGACGACAGATCTTACCGTATCCATCATATCAAAAGCATTCTCATTGCAATAAAAGAAAAGACTTTGAAACCTGGCGCCTCCTCCCACTTCAAAATGTCGTATCCCAGCTTTAATCGCAGCATCCAATGCCGGCAGAAAGTCCTTGGTGAGTACCCTAGCTCCGAAAACAGATTGAAAACCGTCTCTGAAAGAAGTGTCCATTACCTGGATTTTTTTGATCGACATTTGATGACTCTCCTGAAAAAGGTCTTTATCTTGACTTTTGCTGCTGTTGATAAGTGAGAGCAATAATACCAGCTAAAACATCGTTAGGTATTTCCGCTGGATTGGTTGTTTTGTTACGAGAACCAAATTGAAGTAGCAAACTTGTGATCTGGATACATACTACAATCAGAGCTAAAAAACCGAACACAACCAGTAAACCAACTACCATTATGATGAGGCCGTTACTTATCATCTTCTACTCTCATTTCTTTATCCTCTATTATCCATCAAATCCCCTGAAATTCAAACCACACTACCACAAATCTTCACCCCATCCCCCTTTTTGCCCTCTTTCCCCCTCTCATTTTTAGTACAGGGGACAGTCCCCTGTACTAAAAATGAGAGGGGGATTTCCGTATTCATCCGCCGGCGGAGGTGTAGGAGCGGAGGCCAAACTCCCAGAATCCGATCGAGAAAAAGAAAAAAATAAGACAACACAATGGGCTGATCAGAGCAAACCAACCTGGGAGTCCGATTGGATCAGGTTTGTTCAAGATATAAAGCCATGGATAGTAAGAGACACAAGCTAGCGGGACGACAAAGGTGAAAAACTGCCGAAGAAAGGGCGGATAGATAGATATCGGCATCCTCCCTGCTTCCACGCCTCCATAGGTCAGCACATTACCAATCTCAACTGATTCCACTGTCCAAAAACAGGTAGTGGCTTGCATGATGAAAATACCGTTGAAAAGCGCTACTCCACTGATGTAAGCCAACAAAAGTAATCCCGCCTTCATGATATTCCACTCAATTCTCAATTGAGACAGTGCCCAAATGAAAATCATAAGACCTTGTAGAAATCTTCCGCTTCGGCGAAGGGTGAATTCCTTACCGGCAATTTGAAGCAACGGATGTACCGGACGTAATAAAAACCTGTCCAACTCGCCAGTTTTGATCAATTGGCTCATTAGATCGAATCCTCTTGAATTGGCATCTGATAAAGCAAAAATCATATGAATCCAACCATGAAACAGAGCTACTTCTGCTAAATTCCATCCTGCAATGGAATGGAAACGGTAAAAAAGAGCCCACACAGCAAGGAATTCGATACCAGTAATCAGGAATTGCGCAATAGACTGCATGATAAAAGAAGTTTGATATATCATTTGTGTTTGAATGGAATACTGAACTAATCGCCAGTATATTTTTAGTGAAAAAGAGATATTACCCTCCTTGAATCACGATTTTTTTGGTGCTTTTGTTGTATAAAACCTGACAAACCCCTAGCAAAATAAAAATCCAACTTAACTGAAAGAGGACGGTCATAGGTAATTGAGAGAGGGATAAAGTACCGATATAGTAGCGGTTAGGGAGATCCACCATACCCGAAAAAGGCAATAAACGGAGAATGAATGCGATATGGTCAGGAAATATCTGCAATGGAAGAATCTGACCCGAGGTGGAGTAGATCAACACCGTCATCATATGGGAGATACCTTCCCCTGATATAGTCCAGAACAAAGTTAAGCTCATGAGAAGGGATATCACAGCGCTCAACCATAAAGCTAGGAATAAAGAAACGAACCACCCAATACATCCGCTGATTGAAACAGGCAGCTTCATGCCTAGAAATAGCAGACTGATGATCATCGTGGGGAAAAAACGGAGCAGTGTCGGTGCTAACCGTTTCGCCAAGTATCTTGCCATCCATAAGTGCAACAGCGAGACGGGTCTGACTAGTTCGAAACCAATCACCCCTTTGCTCATCATTTGCTGAATTTCGGTATCGATACCAAATGGGATTAATCGAAAGGTTGCTTGTACCAGCCAGGTGTAGATGATGAAATCCTGTATGCTCATCGGAGCTGAACCGGGAGAGGAAGCACAAAAAGCTTTGTAAATAATGATGAGCAAGATGCCCCAGAAAACCTGGGTGACGATGCCAGCAAAAGCAGCAATACGATATTGCAGGAGCGTTTTCATATAAGCATGGAAGATCGTGAAATAGACTTTCATCCTGTAGCACTTTGGTATAGTTTCATCACAATTTCTTCGATTGAAGGACTTTCAATTACCAGGTTATCCACAGACACCTGACTGGTAATTTTCTCAATCAGGTCAGTGATGGCGATTGTTTCCGGATGGAAACTCAATTCGATCCTATTTTCTGACTGATTAATCAGTGTTGTTTCCGGAATCGGATGAAAATCAGAGGATGGTTCAATCTCAAAACTAATCCTTTTCTCATCCAGAAGTTCTTTTCTAACCCGTTCCAACGTGCTATCTTTCAGGATCTTTCCATGGTGTATGAATAAAATTCTCGGGCATAATTCCTCTATATCGTTCATGTCATGTGTTGCCAGCAAAATAGTCGTCTCCAATTGCCGGTTGATTGTTTTCAGAAACTGCCGCATTGCCAGTTTGGTAGGGATATCCAATCCTATGGTGGGTTCATCTAAAAAGAGGATAGCGGGTTGATGCAGAAGCGAAGCGACCAGATCCGCTTTCATTCTCTCTCCCAGACTAAGTTGTCTGACAGGTCTCTTTAATAGGGATTCCAAATGAAGAAGTTGGATTAAATTAGTCAACTGTGACTGGTATTGGGCTGTGGGAATCGCATACATATCCTTCAGGATGGCAAAAGAATCTTGTAACGGAAGGTCCCACCATAACTGTGTTTTTTGCCCAAAAACAACTCCAAACTGTTTTGCATTTTGAATGCGGTTTTTCCATGGAACTAAGTTCAGAACTTCACAAAGACCGCTATCCGGCACAAGTATACCGGTCAGAATTTTAATCGTGGTAGATTTTCCTGCACCATTGGGACCGATAAAACCGACAAATTCCCCTTTGTCTATCGTGAAATGGATGTGATCAAGCGCTTTGACTTCATTTTTCCTACCGGAATGGAAGGTTTTGCATAGATTCTCAATTCGGATCACTGACATAGCTTAGTTAATCGATAAAATGAACCGATCGGAGGGTTTCTTCATACACATCCTCATAAAAAGCACCGATCAATTTGGTTTGAATCAAGTTATTACGATCAATGAAGAATGTAGTGGGGCTGACCGTAACCTGGAAATACTGAAAAGTAGCCCTATCCTGGTATTGATTGTACACTAACCAAGTGATTGGCAGTTCTGGGTGCGTCTTATGATAAGTTTCTACCGTATTTTCCACAATCTTACAATTATCGCATAATCCCGTTCCTATCACGATGATTTTGGGGTTATCTTTCAGTAACACCTCGCGGATTTCCTTGGCAAGGGTAGGGTAAGCGGGGTCTACCTGGCGAAGCGTTTTCGAGGGGAATGGTTTGCATGAAAGTCCATTCAATGAGGACAGGATCAGAAAAGCTATCATAACAAAAACAGCTGACCGATTTCTTATTATCATAGCACCATCTTAATACAAAATCGGGAATCCGAAAACAAAATCAGTCTAAATACTGATAGATAAACAACGCTTCTTGATAATGAAAAGCCTGTCCCTGAGGTGTAGGAACACCATGACCCGCTCCTTTCACTGGATAGAACTGATAGGGTATTTTTGCTTTTCTGAGTTTTTTTACCAACACTAAGCTCAATGAAAAGGGAACGGTTGTATCTTCTGTGCCATGAATGATGATGACCGGGGGTTCTGAAGAATCAATCTTAATGTTGTCCAATAAAGCGCCCCATAGATCGATAATGCCTTTGATGCCAGTTTTATTCCAGCCATCATCCTGGTAGGCAACATGCAAAGAGGTAATCGCACCGGCGGAAGAACCTCCGATAAAAATCCGGTCGGCATTGATGCGATACTCTCCTGCATGGCTCCTCAGCCAGTCGACCGCGCTTCTGGCATCTTCCACGGCGTGGTTGACCGCGGTTTTCATCATATCGGTCTCTTTCCAGTTAGATTTTTCTTTTGCGCTTAACCGGTATTGAATGGTGACCGCGACAAATCCCATTTTAGCATAAGCCTCACATCTGGCTAGCATTCTTTCCTTGTTTCCTGTATAAAAGCCTCCGCCATGGATCCAAATCACCAAAGGTCTTTTTTCAAGTATGTCCCCCTTGGGTTCGACTACGATCAACGAGAGTGAGATAGGGTTACCATCCACATCCTTTGCCTCTTTATAGACAATCGATTCCGATGAAATGGTTTCGGTGAAACATGGCATCAGATAGCGGACACAATCCTCTTGAGCAGATGAATGGGGTACCCATAGTAACAAGCTGATCAAAATAAGATGGATAGAAATCATGATTTTTCTCATATGCATATACATCTCTCCTTTTTTCTCACCACCAGAGATTTTAGGCTATATTCTCACTCTTCATTTTTAGTACAGGGGACAGTCCCCTGTACTAAAAATGAAGAGTGAGAATATACATTTTATGGAGAATATACTTTTGCCAACGTAAAGTTACAGGCTGGTTGATCCAAATTCCAGCGATAATCCAAATCAAACCAATCCAGGAACTCGGATGAATCGGTTCCTTCACAATGAAGTGTATCCAGAGTAATGAGGTGAAAGGGCTTAGAAAAATCAGATTGGTCACGCTGGCAGTGTTTTCTGCTTTTTGCAGCGCCATAAACCAGAAAATAAACGGAATGCTCATCTCAAACAAGCCTGTATACAAAGATCCTATCAAGCCGGGTAGATTTACAATGCCCTGCCAGGGCAACATCAGGCATAATACGGAGCCGATACACCATTGAAGTGTTAGCATCACTACTGGATTGTGATGTTGACGAACATTCAGGATCCAATAGAAAGACCAAATCCACGCCGTACCGATGGCTAACAAGATTCCATACAGGTTAGTCGGTCGGTACTGAAAAAAAGAACCTTTCGTCGCAATAATCACAATTCCGATAAAGCTGATCATAACAGCGATGATTTGGTAAAGATGAATTTTTTGCCTTAACAGCCAACCCGAGAGCAAAATGATCCCGATTCCCCAGGTGTAATTCAGCACCATCGCTTCCTGTGCCAGTAATACATGATATGCTTGGAATAAGACGGTATAATAGAGAAATGGATTCAAAAAACCTAGAACCAGCACGAGAAAACGTTTTTTTGGATCTTTCAACGTTTCCCAAAGGACCGGTATTTTTCCAGTAATCCAGCTAATAACTAAAAGAATGATGGTGGAGAACCAGGTCGAATAGCACACCAACTGGTAAGGGGTGATGTGTGATAAAGTCAGTTTAAAAGCGGCGCCGACGGTTGACCAGCAAGCGACCGCAAGCAGGGTGTAGCCATACGCAAGTTTGGTTGATTTCAGTACCCTTAACCTCATTTCTTGTTTGAGTTTCATCCATAGTATACTGGAAAATAGTAAAGAAAAGATATATGTTCGGTCGTTCTTGGTTACAATTAAGATAGAAATGAAAAGGGAGGAAAGAAAAATGATCAATCAAAAGAAAATCACCGGTCTTTGTTTAGCTTTGAGTGTATTATTGACTTGCGCGTCTCCTTCTTTTGCAGAAAAAACTGATTCCATGGAAATCACTTTGTATCCTGGCGAAACAAAGGTATTGGAGTTAGATGGATCCTGGGGAATTCAACCGGATCTTTTTGTCATCAATGAAAATATACCTGGTTGGCTAAGGGACGAGATGAGACAACAACTCGAATCTATCCAGATGAGACCGATCGATGTAGTGGCGGAAGCTTCTGTCGGTGTTGGTGATGTAAACAGGGATGATTACCAGGATATTCTAGTAACCGGAGCTAAGGGATCTTTAGATCTTTTTCTGTATTCATCAAGACTGGAAAGAGCAAAATTTATGTTGTTTCAGACTATTTCATTCCCTGGATTAGATACTTTTCTTCACCCTGTTATCGGTAAGGAGATGACCAGAAAAATCCTATTTTTTTCCGCCGATGCTACGGTTTACCAATGTGATTATGAGTGGGAAAACGATCAGTTTAGGTGTTCAGAGCCGTTTCCCATATACGAATCGACGATTGCTAACGATGTGTTGATCCCTGCTTTGTTCCGATTGAATCGGATGGAGCTGATATTGGGTCATCTAGATGGTACTCTTTCCTTGATCCAGGAAAAGCAAGAAGGGGAGAAGTGGGTGGAA
>Ga0302252_1001579_pt1 | contig 12755 bp, 11 predicted proteins | sample AAG_RA_Leu_MG_FD_193511 | JGI IMG/M metagenome (GOLD analysis project Ga0302252, IMG submission 193511) | Enriched activated sludge microbial communities from anaerobic digester in WTTP, New Holstein, Wisconsin, United States - AAG_RA_Leu | ecosystem: Engineered > Bioreactor > Anaerobic >...
CCTTCCCAATGGCCAGCGCTATAGCTTTTTGACTGCTTCCCTGTTGCATCACGGCCTAAATGGTGTACCTTTGCGCTACGGTTAAGTGCTTCATCTTTGTAACTTTTTGAGAGAAGGAGGCAAAGTAAGGCATTTACTCCGTCAGGGCAAGGGGGAAAAAATGCTTTTTTCTCCTTTGTTTCTTGAAAAAGTTTGTTTTTTTCGTCTGCCCCTTAAACTAACGCCCCAAAAAGTTACATTTGCAATGAAAATCTAAGTATTATCATTGCACCGATTTTGAAAAATCGTTAATGGGCTCTATGATTTTTTTGAAATCAAAAGTTAAAAATAAATTTTTAGAGCCCACCTTAAAAAAATTCAAATAATTATGAAAGAAAAAATCATTTTACTATTGTTGGTTTTAGCATTCACAGCTTGTGAAAAAGACTATGAAAGTCAAAGAGTTGTTTATGAGAAAAAAAGTATGCTTGAGTTTTCGAATGAGAAAGAACTTTTGAAGGTTATTAAGAATGAAGTTGCTTATAATCCATCTGAAATACCAAACTTTAAGAGTCTAATGGCCAAAAATAGCATTTCAAAATCTGACAGTTTAAACAGATCAAAATATGAAAATGATGGTTATGATACTTTAGTGCCAAATGAGAATCTAGCAAAATTATTAAACGAGGATGCAGAAATTAAGGTTGGTAAGTATATTTATAGGATTTCAAATGCAGGGACTTTTTACTATACGCCTGATAAGGCATTGAGATTCAATGACCTGTTTAATAATAAAGAAAATTTGCAAGGCGTTTTGATTACAGATAAACTCTATAGGGTTGAGGAAGGTATTTTTAGATATGATACTTTTCTTGAGAATTATAGTTGTGAAAATGGAACTATTTTAGAATCTAAAAATGATGATTTTAGTAATGTACCTTTTGATAGTTTTAAAACATTTAATGCAGATCCTCATACTTGGGTAGGAAAGGGATGGGCTGCATTATTCGGTGAAAATATCTCTTATAAGGTAGAACTTAACAGTAATAGAAGATTAAAAGGCAAATTCTACTCCTATGATTATGTTTTTTATTCTGAGATTGGCGTTTTTGGTGAAATGCAAAAGAAAAATTGGATTGGTTGGAGCGGAACAGAAGCTGATGAATTAGGAATTGGATGGAGATATGTACGATTAAAGGTTGATTTGTCTTTTGATATTACTAAACATATACCAAAAGATTTGCCTCCACAGTTTTTAGGTTCTGCTTACACCGAAATACCTGGTTTAGATGATAAAGGTTGGAATGTTTGTGTTTTAGGTTATGATGTTTCTGATGAAGAAATATTTCGAGTAGCAAAATTAGGATTAAAACCTTTAGTTAATTATTTAAATTCAATTACCAGAACGGGAGCTATTACAGAAGATAAATTAAATGCAGTTACTGTATTTAATAAGGCAAGTATAATTACTATTGTTCCTATGGGAGGTAGAAAAAGATTTAATGCAGAAACTATCAGAGAAGTATTCAATTCTGATATACATGGTGGAATTTCATTAAACCTTTATAATATTCCTGGCAGTCTTACAGAATGGGCAAATGCGTTATATCAGGGAACCGCAAAACTGCCTAGACCAGAGCTTACAAATGGAGAGGTATTTGTTTATGGCCGTCTGGGGTCTAAGTATGTCGGAATGAAAATTGTAAAAGATTAATCATATGTTTATTTTGTTTTAGTAAATAAAAGAACAACTTAAATCTCATTAATTAATAATTTTTTATTATGAAATTAAAACTTTCTTTATTGGGGGCATTAATTTTTGCCACCTATGATCTATTTGCCCAAGATTCGTTAATGGTACAGAAAAACCACTCAATAAGCATGGAAGTAGCAGGTTTAACCTATAACTACGAAACTCCTGTTGCCAATAAAATTACATTAATTGGACGTTTAGGCCTGCAGGCTGGCGTTGGATATAGTAGTTCGTTTGGCTCATATTATGCCATTAGTCCTGCTGTTAGTTTGGAGCCCCGTTTTTATTATAATATCAGCAAAAGGAAGAGCATAGGTAAGAATATCTTAGGCAACTCTGCTAATTTCCTTTCTATTAATACGATGTATGTTCTTGATCCAGTAATTGAGCATAAAACTACAAGTAGCGATTTTTTTGTTGTAAATCCACAGTGGGGTATTCGAAGGGTTTACTGGAATCATTTCCTGCTAGAGGCTGGTGCTGGGTTTAGTTACTTTTTTAACACACATGGCGATAATGATTTTGGTCTAATGTTAAACCTGAGGTTAGGGTATAGTTTTTAAATAGATGAACTTGTTGAGAGTATTACTGTGTTTAATAAGCCTTTCTTTGTTTGTAAGTAATGTAACAGGCCAAGGGCTGTACCAAAAATCTTGGTTGGTAGATGTTAGTGCAGGAACCCCGTTGCTTGAGAAAGGTGGAACTATACCTATACAAGCAAGAATATCGGGTGGATATGAAATACAGTTTACTGAGTCTGGAATTTTGGGACTTGCAATTCGCGGAGGATATGCTTCAACAAGAGGCCATAGAAGTCTTACAGATGAAACTGGTGTTGTTTATGATGGAGGCGAATCGCTATATAGCTACACTGGAAATAGTTTGTTTGTTGGTGTATCGCCTATGATAATTTTTGAGCAATACGATAGTAATTTCGATAGGTTATTTATTGAATTGGAATTAGGATTGGCTAGCCATAATGTTGATATGAAATTTTATGAACCCACCAAAACTAGCACTTCAAATTGGGTCCACTTTAATGGTTATTTTGCGCTTAAGGCAGGTTTTAGACTTGCCTGGAAGAAGGAGGAGGGCTATTTTAGGGCAATGTCAATTTGGGGTTCTTTACACAATCAAAGTCCAATAAATGCAATAGAGAAATCGATTCCAAAGAATTGGCCATATGAATTTAAAGAGGATTTGAAATCGCAATGGCAAATTGGTATTTCTGTTTATATTTAACAAATAAGTTCGTTATATTTTAAAACGCCGCTAATATTTAGATTAGTGGCGTTTTTTTGACATTGAGTTTAAAAATTAAACCCATTAGATCTTGTTGCAATTTGTTTTTTAATTGGTTTGTATTAGTTTTATCTGGAATCAATTTGCTATATTGAACGCTGTCAGGGTATAGAACCCTGGCAGCGTTAGGATAAATAAGTTTAGACTTTGTATAAAATCATTTTCTGAATTATGGAAGACTACGTTGAGTTACCAATTTGCACCATTCGCTACAGGTTAAGCGGACAAGGCCCGGCGGTTATTCTTGTCCACGGCTATCTGGAAAACCTTGAGATTTGGGAAGATATTGTTCCCGATTTGGAGAAAAACTATACCGTTCTACGGGTCGATTTGCCCGGTCACGGAAAGTCGGCTTGTAATCATCAAACCATTAGTATGGATCTTATGGCCGATAGTATTAGCGCTGTTATGACCACCCTCGACATTAAAAAAGCCTTTATGGTTGGACACTCAATGGGTGGTTATACCACGCTTGCCTTTGCAGAACGATACCCTAACTGGTTAAACGGCTTTTGCTTGCTTCACTCATCGGCTAACGCAGACTCGTCGGAAAAGCGTCAGAGCAGGATGAATGACATTGAAACCGTTAAAAATGGTGGAAAGCGCGACCTTGTTTACCTAAGTATTCCTCGCCTTTTCGCCAACCAGAATTTAGAGAAAATGGACGACATTGTTGATAAATTCATCAAAATAGGACTAAGTACACCTGACCAGGGAATAATCGGGGCGCTGAACGGAATGGCAAAACGCCCCGATAGGAATTATGTTATTGAGAATGCAAACATTCCTGTTTTCTTCATCTTTGGAAAACACGACAACCTGATTTCTATGGAGGTTGCAGAGGCCTTAATGGAAAGGCACAAGAAAGCCCGAACCGTTATTCTAAACAACTCGGGCCATATGGGTTTTGTTGAGGAGAAGGATCAAACAACCGCTGCCATTACATCGTTTCTTACCCAGGTTTATAGCTGAGCCTGATTAAGCACACGTGAATTATCACTCCTATGAAGAGCTGAGGTTGTAGGTTGACTAACGCTTTGCTCCATTAGCCCAATTGCTTTTAGCAATGTTTCGTCTATATTCCTAATGTATGGATAAAATCCTTCATTATCAATAATATTGCGGGCGATAGTTGCTTTTACTTGTGCATCCAGAATCTTTTTTGAAACTGATATTTCCTTTTCGTTTCTGGGCACACCGTTTTGCTCGGCAAACTTTATAAAGTCGGAGAGCAGGTCAAATTTATTCAGGAACCTATCAACCGAGGTAAAGTCCTTTAAACCTCGAGTTTCTTTCCGATGCTGATCGGTGAAGTTGAAGGCAAACCGGTAAATGAGATTTCTTCGGGATACTTGCTGCAGGTAGGGGGTAATTCCGTTGGTATCGAGTGGGACAAAAATATCGGGCATAATGCCTCCTCCTCCATAAACAGTCCTTCCGCCTACTGTGTAGTATTTTAGCGAGTCGGCGAACTGTATGCTATCTGCAACCTCAAATTCTCCATGCAGGTATCGGCTTGTGATATCGTTGAAGTAGTTATCGTCGCCAGGTGTGTAGGGTTTTTGAATGCATCTACCCGATGGGGTGTAGTAGCGGGCAATGGTGAGCCTTAGGGCAGATCCATCGGAAAAAAATATCTGCTCCTGAACGAGGCCTTTCCCAAATGAACGCCTTCCAACTATCTGTCCCCTGTCGTTATCCTGTATCGCTCCGGCAAAAATTTCACTTGCCGAAGCGGAAAATTCGTCAATTAAAACCTGTAAAGGAATATCCTGGTACTTTCCTGTTCCAGTAGAGTAAACATCCTGACGGGTTCGGCTTTTACCCTGTGTGTAAACAATCAGCTGATTTGGCTTTAGGAACTCGTTGGCAATTTTGGTGGCAGCATCCATGTACCCTCCACCATTGCTTCGCAAATCAAGTATAAGTTTTTTCATTCCCTGGCTTTCGAGCTTAGCCATTGCATCTAGAAATTCCTTATAGGTTGTTTTGGCAAAGGTTGTAATTTTAATATACCCTATCTCGGGTGTTACCATATAGGCAATGTCCACGCTACTTATTGGAATTTTATCCCTTGTTATCTCGAAATCAATAAGCTCGTCAACGTCTTTTCTTTTGATTTCAACCTTAACCTTTGTCCCGGTAGGGCCTTTCAAGAGAATGGGGATGCTGTCCATCGGAAATTTTACTCCCGCAATCAGCTTTCCGTTGACCTTTACAATCCTGTCACCGGCCAAAATTCCGAGCCTTTCCGAGGGGCCTCCCTTTATGGTATTAACAACTACTGCTGTGTCATTCGACATGTTGAATTGAATTCCAATTCCGTCAAAGCCCCCTTCGAGAGGTTCGCTTACAGATTGCAGCTCCGAAGCTGGTATGTAAATGGAGTGTGGGTCTAGGTTTTTAAGTATAGCAGGTATAGTGTTTTCGACCAGGGTAGATACAGAAATTGAATCTACATACTCCTCTTCTATGTAGCTTATCACGCTGCTCAGCTTATCAGTTCGGTTATAAACCAGCGTTCCGGGCTTTTGGCTTTTCCCATTAAATCGTTGACCAATAAGTATTCCTGCCGCCAGCACTAGGGCTATGACTATAGGATAGTAAATATCCTTTTTGCTATTTTGGTATGCCATTCTATTCAAGTAATTTATTCTGAAGTTATTGGTATTAAAACCATCAGGTTGTACTCTTTTAGAAATATAACTTTAAAAAGCCTAAAGTTCCTCTATGTCGAGTTTTACCACATCAATTCCTGCTCTACTCAAAAGCGAAAGACCATCGGGATTGTGGTATTCGTCGCAGAAAACTACCCGTTTTATGCCCGCCTGAATGATTAACTTGGCGCATTCCATGCACGGCGACGAGGTTACGTAAAGGGTTGCTCCTTCTGAGCTATTTCCTGATTTAGCCACCTTGGTAATTGCATTTGCCTCGGCATGAAGAACATAAGGCTTAGTAAGACCATTCTCATCCTCACAGATGTTTTCAAAACCTGAGGGTGTTCCATTGTACCCATCAGATATTATCATTCTATTTTTGACAATAAGCGCTCCCACCTGCCTACGCTTACAGTAAGAGTTTTTTGCCCAAATTTTAGCCATTTCCAGATAACGTCTGTCAAACTGAAGCTGTTTGGGGTCATTAAAACTGGTCGTCTTATTCATGAAGGGCTAACGTTTGCAGCGTTTTTGCTACTATAGATTTGAATTATAGCTGTACAGTAAACGGAGAAAATGAAGCAACTTTTAAGTAAAACTGGTGGTTGGATAAGTACCCGGGGCCGGGATCGAACCGGCATGGTATTGCTACCACTGGTGTTTGAGACCAGCGCGTCTACCAATTCCGCCACCCGGGCAATACCGTTTCAAAGAATTTGAGGCTTCAAAGATATAAAGTTTATTTCACAGCACAATAACAGGGCTTATTCTGTAGCCATTCTTAATTTAAAGTAATTGATTCGCTGTTGCTGACCTTTAAATTATGTGATGGATTATAAACCAACTGGTTGAATTGTTTAACATTTGCCTGCAGAACTAAAGAGCCTCGCTGATTGGTTTAAACCCCTCGCCAAGAATCTCGTTGGCATCAATAACTGTAATAAAAGCCTTAGGATCTATTTCACGAATGTAATCCTTAAGCATAAAAACCTCTCTGCGGGAAACGTTCGTGAAAATCAACTTTTTTTCCTCACCGCTATACATTCCCTTAACGCTAATAAGCGTTCCGCCTCTTTCGAGATCGTTGATGATTTTTGACCTCACCTCCTCGTAACGGTCGCTAATGATAAACAGGGCTTTATCGTAGCTGGCTCCCTCTATGGTCATATCTATCACCTTCCCCGTTATGTAGATCACCACCCATGAGTAGAGGGGGATTTTCCAATCCTTAAATGCTACAAGTGCTATTAGAACGATGGTAGAGTCAACATAAATCATCAGCTGTCCTAATGGTAACCTGGTGTACTTTGCAATTATCATAGCAATAATGTCGGAACCGCCACTGGTTGCCTTTGATTTAAAAATCAGCCCAAGCCCGAAGCCAATTAGAACCCCTCCAAAAATTGACGAAAGTAGCATATCGTCCACAAGAGGATGGTAGCCATAAATCATGTGAAGGGTATCTATAAAAACCGACGACAAAATAAAGCCCACCACCGTTTTAACACCAAAACGTGGCCCAAGAATTTTAATTCCTAAAATGGTAAGCGGAATGTTGAGTAGCAGGCCTACCGTCCCAATCGGAAATCCTTCGGGCGCCCAGGAAAACACGCCCTGGGTAAGGTAGTGTACAATTATTCCGATTCCGTAAACACCTCCAGGTGCAATTCTATGGGGATCGATAAATAGCACGAACCCAGCAGCTAACACAAATGCACCAATTGTTATTAGGGTGTAGGCTTTAAACCAAGCCTTACTAAACAACTTTTCTTTCGTAACGTACGACATACAATATTTATTTTGCTGCAAAGGTAAGTAAAAAACACCATGCAAGTGGCTGTGGCATTAAAACTTGCCCGCTTAAGTAAAAATTAAAATATTTTTATTCGGGTTATTTTCTGGTTGTTGTGATTTATGATTAAATATTTACTACAGTGTTTGAAAAGCTTATCTCCAATATTTACATTTAAAGAACGGGTAATAAAGGTGTTGGGTTAATCGCTGGTTGAGCCACTTAGTGCGCTATCCATCCATTCAGAAATTTTAATTTTTTTGTGGTAACCCTCGAACCGTAATCCCTCCGTTAGTTCGATTATATGAGCATCCCGTCTGAAAGCGTTTTCACAAAATATTAGCACTTTTAAACAATACCAACCATGGTGGTGATGGGTAAACTAATCAGAAAGACAACGGAGTGCTATAAATCATAATTACATTATAATATGCTCATAACCTGTAATATTAACATTTTTATATGATGTTTGGGTTCAGATAATCAATATTTTTCTTCTCATTTATATTAATTAAAGTTATATATCTCTTTATCATTCAACAGTATAAAATTAAATTTAACGATAAACCCATTCAGCTGTCAACTTTAGGCTAAATCATGGATTTTTCAAATTCTTCCATATCTATCAACCACTGAATTTACCTTACTAATAATCATTTCGGGGGTGATTCGGTTTAAACATGCGTAGTCCTTACGGAAACAAGGCTTGTTCCCATACACCGAGCAAGGGCGACAGGACAACTCAACTTCTACGGTGTTATCGGCGTTCTGCTTCCACCCGTAAAATCCCGCAAAACGATGGGTGGCGCCCCAAATGCTCACAACCGGAGTGTTAACAAGCGAAGCAAGGTGCATATTGGCAGAGTCCATGGATATAAGCACGTCCAAATTAGAAATAATTTTAAGCTCGTTTAAAATACTGTATTTACCGGCAACTGAAAATGTATTTGTGTATTTTTTTGCCCACTCCTCCAGCAACTCCTTTTCAAAATTTCTACCACCAATAAGCACTATCTTATAACTCTTATTTGCTGCCAATCTCGACACAACGGCTTCCATCAGGTTGAGCGGATATATCTTCCCTTTATGCTTTGCAAAAGGAGCTACACCTATCCAGGTGCCACTTTTATACCCCAGGTATGCACTAATATCATCAGGCAACCGGGCCTCGTCAAATAAGTAATCGAAATCGCTACTAACGACCAGGTTCAAGTGACGAAAAACATCTGCATAGCGTTCGGTAGTAGGCTTCAACTCTACCAATTTTTTATTCTTTACGCTACATAGTTGTTTTTTCTCCTTTCTTCCCTTGTCTATTACCTCATAGCGTATTCCACCAATCCTAAACAAAACGCCAATAACCCGGCTTCTAATTACATTGTGCAAATCGGCTACAGCATCAAACCTATCAAGATTTTTAAGCTCCCTGAAAAGTTTAAAAATCCCCCAAAAACCCTTATGGCGATTCTTGGTGTCGGCTTCATAAAATTGAATTCCAGGAATTTGGCTAACTATGTCGCGAGCAAAGCTCTGCGATACAAAAGTAACGCGAACGTCAGGGTTGTGCTTTACTACCGACCAGAGAACAGGAACGGTCATGGCAACATCACCAATGGCGCTGAGGCGGATTACCAAAAGTTTCTTCGGTTTGTTCTCCTTAAGGGTTGGTTTCATTCTTGCCATAAAGAATGGGGTTCAGAGAGGGATCGTTATACATTTTCATTTGCCTGTATACCTTCATATACTTTCTGCCATTGGCAATGTCGTCCAACAACTGATCTATTGCCATGGAGAGATCTTTTCGTTGCTCCAGTAAAATAGTTAATTTTTGTCGGCAAGTAGCCACATGATCAGCTGAAGCATTAGTTCTGCTAACCTCCTGTTCCATGTGGTAAATTTTTAGGGCTAGAATGGAGAGCCTGTCAACTGCCCATGCCGGGCTTTCGGTATTGATTGTAGCCCCATTTTGGGGGCGAACATCCTTAAAGTATTCTAAAAAGTAGCTGTCAATTTGCTCAACCAAATCGGTTCTATCTTGATTTGACTTGTCGATTCTTCGTTTTAGCAGAAGCGCTTTTTCGGGATTGATGTTCGGGTCGCGAATCAAATCTTCCAGGTGCCACTGAACTGCATCAATCCAATTCTTAATGAAGAGGGAGTGCTCGATGGTGTTACTTTTATAAGGAACGTTTGGGTTAGCATCCACATTATCCATAGTGTGGTAGTATTTTGTGCATTCATCAAAAATGTTATTGCACAACTCGCTAAAATTCTTAACCATAGTTAATTTATATTAAGTTACTTAATGATATATTTAAATAAATTCAATGATTAACAATTCAAAAAGATCTTTTGTGGTTATTACAATCACCGATTTAAGCAATGTGCCGAAATCCTTGTAAAAATCTTTAAACCATCATCTAAAATAAAAATTTCAACTTGAGCATTTATAATTTTGTTTATCAATCATGTATTGATGTTTCTGAAAATATCACTTAAAACATTCTACCCATTCCTAAGTTAACGCTTGGGTGGTATAGGCTGCAATCAAGGATTAGAATAAATAATCCTGTAAAGCTTATCGGAGCGACGAACCTTTGATGGGACAGGAATAGAGCACGGAAGTCCCTTTGGAGCAAAGCTGGCCTGCTGGTTATCAACACGGATTTCGGATACCAGTGTTTCAATAACGCCGGTAGTAGGCCCTATTATTAAAACCTTATCATTAAGGTATAGCTCCGTTGCCTCAACGTTTAACTCGGCAACTCCCATGTCGGAAAAGTAGTTGCTAATTTTTCCCACATACTGCTTGCGTTCCGTTGCGATATTTCCATAGGAATTGCTCCACTCCCCCAACTTGCGCCCAAGGTAGTAACCATCCCAAAAGCCCCTATTGAATACCGATGTAAGCCGTTTAGTCCAACCTTCAACCTTGTCGGGTGTATATTGGCCTGAAACAATTGCTTCAACTGCCTCGGCATAGCAGGATGTTACGGTTTTTACATACTCGGGACCCCTAGCGCGTCCTTCAATTTTAAGCACCCTAATGCCCGCATCAAGAATTTGATCGAGAAAGGAAATAGTGCAGAGGTCTTTAGGTGACATGATGTATTCGTTGTCTATTTCGAGCTGCGAGCCGGTTTCGTTATCGGTTACCGTATAGCTTCTCCTGCAAATTTGCAGGCATTCGCCTCGATTGGCAGAATAATTCTTTTGGTGGAGGCTAAGGTAGCACTTCCCGGAGATGGCCATACAAAGTGCTCCATGAACAAAAAGTTCAAGCCTAACCTTGTTCCCCGAGGGACCATTAATGTTATGCTTATGAATTCCTTCCGAAATTAATTTGACCTGCTGAAGGTTGAGCTCCCTGGCAAGCACTACCACATCGGCCCACTGCGAGTAAAACCTTAACGAGTGGGTATTGCTTATATTTAGCTGCGTTGAAAGATGAACTTCGACTCCTACCTGACGGGCATACTCCATTGCGGCCTGGTCTGAAACAATTACCGCGGAAACCCTGGCCTTTTTGGCAGTGTCAATTAACCGGTGCATGTCGTCTATGTCCTCATCATAAAGCACGGTATTTACGGTCAGGTAGGTTTTAACATTGCTTGCTGAGCAAATGCGAACAATTTCGTAAAGGTCGTCTTCAAGAAAGTTGACGCTGGATTTAGCCCGCATATTTAATTTACCGACTCCGAAGTAAACTGCATCGGCACCCCCTTGAATTGCAGCCATCAGCGATTCAAAGTTTCCCGCAGGAGCCATAACTTCTATATCCGAACGTCTCATCATTAAGCCCTTGTTTCTGCAAAAGTAGGTATTTTAACTGTTAATACCTTTAAGCTATTTGTATAGAAAGAAATTCAATGTTTAAACTTTTAGTTTAATTGCTGATTCTATGTGGCTATACATATGGACTATATCGTTATTATTATCAAATTATATTGCAAAAAATATCAAAATTCGAATGGTTGGTTTACCATAGCTGTGCCATAAATGCTACTTTTGTCAACCCTAAAAATTTAAGTTTGTAAAGCATACCATGATGAAGCCAACGCTAATTATCCTGGCTGCCGGAATGGGCAGCCGATATGGTGGTTTAAAGCAGGTTGATGGTCTGGGGCCATACGGCGAAACCATAATTGATTACTCGGTTTACGATGCCATTCGGGCTGGTTTTGGAAAAGTTATTTTTGTTATCCGCCGCAGTATCGAGGAAGATTTTATGAAAATTTTTGGAAACAGGTTTAGCCGGGATGTTAATTTTGATATAGTCTTTCAGGAGCTTGACATGCTTCCCGATAACATTACCTGCCCTCCGGGAAGGGAAAAACCCTGGGGTACAGCTCATGCTGTTTGGGTAGCCCGTAAAATGGTTAACGAGCCTTTTGCCGTTATAAATGCTGATGATTTTTATGGTTACGATACATTTAAAACTCTGGCAAACGAGCTCTCAAGAAGCAATCTTAAAAACGGCCAATACTTTATGGTGGGATTCAGGCTCAACAATACACTCTCTGAACAAGGGTCTGTGTCTAGGGGCGCTTGTGAAGTTGACAACGCATCATTTCTTAAGAGTATTGTTGAGTTTACCAGGATTCAAAGGGTTGATGGGAAAATATTTAATATAGACGACTCGGGTAACCGCATCGAGCTAGACGGCAGCATGCTGGTATCGATGAATTTCTGGGGGTTTACTCAGGACTTTTTTACCCTTACAGAAACATTGCTTAAAGAGTTTTTAAACGGGATCCCCGATCACAAAAAATCGGAAATATATATACCAACAGTTGTCAACCGTGCCATTCAGGATGGATTGGCAACATGTAAGGTTCTTTCTACTACTTCCGAATGGTTTGGGGTTACCTATCCTGGCGATAAAATTCATGTGGTTGATCAGCTCAGGAAGCTAACGCTTAATGGCGTATATCCGTCGCCCTTATGGTAAAAAGAGGTTTTCAGGAGCCTAGCCCAGGGATAAAGCAACCTTTGGCTAAATAAGCGCTTTCTTCAATTATATAAAAAAAACTTGTTCTGTATGTTCTGAGACTTAAAAGTAGCTTACAGCACGACCATAAATATCTGAAAGAAGGTTGTTTGCCAGTCTGCTTGCTCCCAGCCTGAACAGGTCGGGGGATAGCCAAGACGAACCCAAAACCTGTTCAACGATGGTATAGTAAACCAGGGCTTCGGAAGAAGTTACAACGCCGCCGGCAGGCTTAATGCCAACTTTACGGTTTGTTTTTTCAAAGTACTCTTTAATTGC
>Ga0302252_1001580_pt1 | contig 12740 bp, 14 predicted proteins | sample AAG_RA_Leu_MG_FD_193511 | JGI IMG/M metagenome (GOLD analysis project Ga0302252, IMG submission 193511) | Enriched activated sludge microbial communities from anaerobic digester in WTTP, New Holstein, Wisconsin, United States - AAG_RA_Leu | ecosystem: Engineered > Bioreactor > Anaerobic >...
TTGTTATCGATCTTATTGTAAATAATCGGGCCATAACTCTTCCTGAAATTTGGAGCCATCCAGACATTAAAGAGCTGGAGGATGCAAGGGCAGAAGCTATCCGGGGCGGCGCGGTGGAGCTGGAAGCCCTGGAGAAGCTCAAGAGTGCGTTGGAGCCACATTTGCGCGATGAGGAAGGGGTATGCGATAGGGCATTTTTCCCGCACAGATTTTGGACGGGGAATCCTGCAAGAGTCAGTGAGATGCAGGGGAGGGCATAATTATGGAACCGGCTGAATATCAATATCTTGAACAGACGCTTACAGGGCGACGGCAACGTGATCCTGCCTTTGAATCGCGATTGAGCGATGTTGTTGATTCACGAGCTGCAGAGCGTCAGCGCCGGCTCGATTCCAAAACGGTTGAGCAACGCGAGATTGAGCAAAGGCAATTTTCTTTGCGCGTTTATGGCCGCGAGCATATGAAGCGATACGCGAATCCCATCGTTTCAGATCGGCCACTCGGGGAGCTGGCAATTGAAGGGGATCAGATTCGGAGTGATACTCCTCAGATCAAAGGCCACAAGGCAGAGTTGGTGGTTGAGCCCTGCAGGGATGCCAATGGCAGACTCCGACTGCAGAATCATGCAGCCTGTCCAATACGGCAAGTCTTGAAAATCATGTAGGGCTTAATTCGCCCTAATTTTATAATTCACAGAATCGATTTTAAAAGCTGTTATTTTTGGTGCACGATCAAATCCCTTACGGAGATTGTGTTTCGGCCATATTGCCGGGGCTGATAGGGCCTGCTCGTGGTTGCAGGAGGCTTGCGCTTCAATTTTGGAATGTTGAAGTAGGTTGCATCATTTTCGTCAAATTCCACAGGCTCTCTGCGATTGAAGACGCCTGAGATTCTGACGTCTCTCTCTAAATGTCGATGTTCTCGATAGGGATGATCGACAGTGCAGGGGACCAGGGCTGGCAATGAGCGCTCCAGCTCTTGCAGGGCGATCTCCTCCGCAACCAGCTCTTCGCGCAACTCTGCTGCAGTTTTGACTATTTCCTGCTGCAGCAGCTTTTCGTCTTCGAATAGCTGCTCTGCTATCTGTTTTGTTCTCTTTGGGACGGCAGCTATTGGTTCTTCTGTGGTGGACGGCTCTTGCTGTTGATCTTCTTGATCAGGGGCCAAAAGGCAGGTGCTAGACCCATTCATGATTCTGTAAATGTGAGCCTGAAGGATTGAGGAACCTGTAGGGCTTCTATAACCGATTTCTGTAAGCTTCTTAGCTGCTCCACTTTGTCCAAAAGTTTGGACATAAGAATCAACGAGGTTTTTCGTATCTTCCAGAGATAGTTTTTGCATGAAATTGCAATAAAACACATCAGATAAATCATTTTCTGCATATAGCGATGCTATAACGTGCTATAGCTTGTTTGTATTTTCTGGAAAATTTTTCAAAAAAATTTGGGGATAAGTCTTTTGCAAGTTCATTAACAACTTCAATTAAGCTATTGTGTCTATATGTCTATTTTTATAAATATCATTAGAATACTATGTAGTATATGATAAAAAATATAGATGTTATAATATGAGTATTTATATAGTATTAGTCTATTTTCTGAGGATGTGCGTAGAATGGCAATGGGGCTCGGGACTCCCCCCCTGCCAGGGTGCCCTGTTTGCAAAAAACCCCTCCCGGTACCGGTATTTCGATTCGTGCCGTCTGCTGCCATCGAAAATACCGGCTGACGATCTATATTCCAGGCAGGATTACTACGTGCAACCTGCGATCTTCTGAGGTCACAGATGGAGGCGCTTATAAGGCCCTGCATTTTTATAAATATGCTTTCAGCTCGATAACCATAGGTGTACGCGATAGGGAACAGGGTTGTAAGAATCGCTATCAGTGACCGGAGGGGATCGCTATGAGAGGGTCGATCAAGTGCGCTTGTATGGTGTTCCAAACACTATGGAATGGCCGGTTAGGAGAAAGAGCTTTTTCGGGTTGTTAACTGCAAGGGTGCAAGTTCTATTTTTTGGTGCGTGCAACTTGCAGAATCCAGGGCCCGAATGCGATCAGATAGAAGAATGTGGCCACAGATAGCGAATTCGGGCAGGGGTTGAGAGGGGTGAGATTTGTGGAGGGTGGAGTGGGCCCGCGCCTTGCATAAATCATCGTTTTATGTCTTCTGTCTCTGCCAAATTGCTTTCAATGGTCTGCCCGATAAAAGGCGTTTTGGGCGACTTACTTGCAATTATCATCCCACTTCCATGATTTGATGTCGCCTGTATGCGTTTTGCTTTTATGAAAAATGGCAAACCATATCATTAAAATGGTTCGTCTGCTATTGTTTTTCTCCAATACAATGGCTCTTGATATTGTTTTATTAAGCGATATGTCTTGCGGATATTGTTTTGGCCTTCTCTGACGACGATAGAATCTGAGCGACGATAGGTTTATTTTCTATCGTCGTCATTGGGCACGTCTTTGCCGCTATGGATTTGTGCTCCTTTACGACGATACTTTCTATACTAATGTGTGTGTAAAAAAAATAGACGTCATGTATATTTTTCTATATTTATACGAATGACGTGGATGACGTGACCTTTTTGGCACCCCCTTACTATATATTTATATCTACTCTCTTACTTCTTCTACTTCTTTTCCCTACTACACATATCATTGAAACTACATTTAGATGTAAGCTAAAAAGCCACGTCATCCACGTCACCTCGGAAATAGAGAAAAGTAATGTTGTCAAAATGATTACAATCTACAGCTTAAGATAAAACATTCTGATAAATTCGCTCTGAGGACCCCAAAAATCATTAACATTTTTTGCTCTCTTAATGCAGGTCTTTACTTCCTCAATAAAAGAACAGAAGTTGATAAGATAATAAAATCAGGTTGATGCCATTTTTTCAGCATCAATCGGCTCATTTTCTCTATTTATTTCGTTTATTCGTTCCCTCACCTTTTCCCTAGAAGCATTAACCAACCTAACATAAGCGTCGTCTTCACAATTATGAACAAAAGCCAACCCTTCAATCCATGCTTCATTACGATCTCTAGCGGCTTCTGATGCAAGCCCTTTTAGCCATTTGACTTTAAGCTTAAGGTCTTCTTTTAAGGTGCGGGTGACTTTATGGGTTGAAGGTAGGCTTAAGCCCCGCATGAAGCATATCTCTTCCAGCACCACCATGAACTGACTCATCTTCATCATGTAGGCCGGGCTCCTTATGCAGAGCTTGGTAGCTACTTCCTCGATAACATCCATAGGAGCCGTGAATTGTTCATGTACTCTGATCCTATCCGATAAATCCGCTTGATGGCTAAATTCATCATTCTTCATGAGTCTCTCCAGCCCGGCCAAAGCCCAATTAAGAACCCCGCTAAGCATCGCAGGGGTACTAAGCCTCTCCTCCCTGGAGTGATCCGCCGCCTTAGTGCCGTCACCTATGCCGAACTGATGAGGAAAGACCACAAACATGAACCTATCAAAGTATGCATCAGTGTTATCCTCCGAGCGGGGGACCTCATTAGCCATGAAGATATGCTTCAAGTAGAGTCGGGTTTTGAAGGGATGCATGAACTTAGCTTCTATCCTTACCCAATCGTCACCTGTAGCCTCTTTAAACCCCTTGCTCTCTATGATCTTTGCTTTGGGCATTTCACTTACTGAATTGAGCAACCGTTGATACATCTCATGGGTGGAAAATCGCTCACTCATAACCTGAGGAGCAACCCCGCACGTCAAATGCCCGCCGATCATGTTTGTAACCACGTTGACAAATACGGTCTTGCCGTCTCTTCCCGGCCCCACAAGGCATAATGCCTTATGGAATTTCTGCTTCTTATAGAGAATGAATCCGATATATTCTTGCAATACATCGATGTCCTTAGCCGGGTGTTCCGTACTCTCCCTGAGATGATCTAAGAAGGGCTCACAGCCCGCCGCCGGGTCGTAGGCCGCCGCCAAAGCCGATAAGGGAGGGGCTTCCCCGTCTTGGTAGGGCTCAAAGCTCAGCTTACCGCCCCTGAGATGATCCAAATAGAGCACTCCATTGCTCACGGGCAACACATAGGGGTCAATGCTCATGTCGTCTACCGTTTTATATTGTAGAGATTCAATGGTATCCTTAATCAACCGTGGTTCGACCTGATAGCCCATGCCTTCAGCCAACTCTTGCAGCATACCCTTAATCTTCATATGAGCAATAGGCCGGTAAGCCCCATTCTCCCATAGGTACATCTCACCCGTTACCGCCGTGGCAATCTGCATTAGAGACAAAAAAGTATCCCGGAGAAGGTACATCAAGTTCTTACGCCGCTCGCCAGCCGTCTTTCCCATAGCCTCGGGGATCTCATAGCCCCGCCGCCGAAGTTCGGCAAAGATCTCTTTGTAGCGGCCTTTCAAGCAACCATGCCCGGCTTCACCGCACTCAATAAGCCCCATCATCACGGCCAATAGCTCAAGGGGGCCGCCGCCGCTATCACAACGAAAACATCTCCACACATTCCTCTTGATGTTAATGCTGAAATTTCCATTATGGTTATCGGATCCATGAACCGGATGATCTCCAGCGATTTCACCCGAAGAATTCCGATTATCCTTCAAGATGGGGCTGGGCAAAGCGATGTCTTCAATTCTGATCTGATCCACCCACGCATATTCGCTTGGTTGAGCTGGCTTGGTGGCCTTCGTCGCGGGCTTATGAACCGCTTCTGCGCCTTTAATAATCGTCTTCTCCTTAAGAGATCCCAACTTCCTGTCATACCGCGCCTTGTCCTCAAAGACTTCTAAGATCTGATCAATGTTCACTTCTGCAATGGGCAGTGCATTCTCTTCTTTCCAAAGTTGGATTCTCACAGTATCCGGCGGCTCGATCTCCCTATACCGGGATGTAGGTCCTACTACCTGTTGCCCCATCCATTGCATTTCCCCCAGGTGCATGTATCCCCGAGACTCTTTCCCTCCGCTTACATAGGTCTGAGTCTTTACCAGGTCATACATTATCCTTTTTTTATCAAAATCGGCACATATATAATAAAAATGGAGTCCTCCACTCCGGGTTCGAACTGTATAGGTCTCCGGCATTCTCTCCAGAATTCCCAGCTCTTTCATTCGCTCTACATTATCGATATCTACTACCAAGAGCCCGCCTATGCCTGTACTGACTCCATAGTTCCCGCCTTTTGCAATCCAGCTCAGCAGGCTCCCTGAGCCAAAGGAATAGTTCGTTGTCTTGGTCCACCCTATCTCAAATGCCTTTTTTTCAAAAGGTTTTAGTTTGACGAATCTAAACTCCGGCTTCTGAAGCGTCTCAGGAATTGCTATCGGCGGGCATTGCTTAAGCTGTTCTTCCGTGAGGGCGGCGATCTGCTTAACGTCCATCAGATCACCGCGCCGAAATCTTTATTTATATTAAACGCGCCTCTATCCATCAATATCACCTAAAACCACTCCATTAGAGGAGATGTTAACGGGTGGGCTTTGGTCCATCGCTCCAACGTAGATCATTTTTCCACCCGTCTTCTTCGCTCGAATTTTCTCGCCACATTGTCTCAAATTCCTTCGATCAGGGCCACCTTTATTCCGGCCTGCATTACGAGGTTTTTTAATCTCAAAATGGCCTCTTCGGAGTTCTTCTAGACCTTTTTGGCAGAGTTGCCTCGTGATCTCAGCATTAGATAATCCTGCAGCTTCGGCTATTGATTCGACTTCCTCCAACAATTCCATTGAAGGCCTGAAATTTAAGAACGGTTTGGTCATTTTCCATCGCTCCACAAGTTAATGTAAATCCTAGGTATTTATATTTTTCTCATAAAGATTACAAATGTTCTCATAAAGATGCTATTTTGGCCATAAAAGAACTAATTTAGAAACTATAGTACCCTATAGTGAGGATTTAAGAGAAATGCATGATGTATTCAACCAAAAATTATTTTAGGTATCGAATCTATTCTCAATCGAATGCCAGAGTACGCGAGAAACATTTTAGCAATCAAAAAAATCGGCCCAATTTGCCCTCTCCTCAATGAGGGCGAACGGCTACCAGCAGGCCTATCAGATGAGCAGAGGCTCTACCTCACTCAAGGCCGTCTGGCAAAAGATTTTGGCATGTCAATCAAGCTCGTAAAGAATCCCTAACCCTGAGGTAATCCATTTGGAAAAATCAAAAGAAAATATTTTCGTTCTTTTATTGCCGGACGAAGAAGATTTCAGCGTTTTGGACAATGACAAGATAGCTTTTGGGCAGGCGGTCGGTATTGCTCCTTGAATTGCCCTCGGGCAGGGATCTCTTTCCTCTTTCTCAACTCTGCAATAAGTTGTAAAATATGATAAGTTTGCCAGGCTACTGTTGGTGCAGGGCGTTTATACCCCAACCTGTCAAGCTCGGCAGCAATTTTCCTGGCAGTCAGGCCTTCAAGCCTCAATCTCTTAACATCTGAAAGTATATTTTCAAGATCATTATGATGTTTTACCGACATTTCCACCACCTGCTGAGGATATCGGGCGCAAATTATTTAAATTATAACGTTCTTGTACATCTTGAAAAGAGCGATTCACCTTGCTCTTCTTTACTATATCAAAAACCAGCAGCATGGGGCGCGCCACAACCCTCCCTGCTGCTGCCAGCAAACAGAGGGGCCTTGAGGTTTCTGCCCCTCGCCTCTCTTGATTTTTCAAGATTGGCTTTTGCTGATCAACTCTATATATCTGGTCTAAAACGTTGTACATTGCTTCATGATAGAAGCAGAGCGCTATCCGATTACATAAGAGAGATTCAAAATGTCATAGAACTAATCGCTGTAAAAGTAGGGCGTATCCTGCAGGCAGCCTCTTGCTTTTGTGATCGATAGATGAAATAGTTGTTTTGCGTTATTCAAATGATAGAGACAAATGATAAATACTAAAAAGAAACAACATAACACCCTAGTAAATGAAACAAGCGCAACAAACAAGGCAAACAACGACAAATGAAGAGCAAAACTAGATGATAACATGATGTGTTCAGACATATTTGGGGAAGGAACGGTGTCGATGAAAAAACCTTCCAGCTATTTGCCCCCCGGAGAAAGATTAAGTGCCTTATCACCTAGCGAACGCAAGCATTTTCTTGATAGCTTCACATACAACAAAGATATGCTGGTAGAACTCGCTGACAAGTGATTATTCCAGCCTTACGACCATCCTTTTTACCCATTTTGCTATCGTATCTATCTCTTCACCTTCTGGACAGCTGTATTCAGCTATTCTTACCATCACACGAACTATCTCAGACCTATCACTTCTATCAAAGCGATAACCATTTTGCCTTAAAATAAGATCCGCCAGCTCAAATGCAGTCCTCTTTTGGCCGTCCCAAAAAGGATGACGTTCTGCCAAGAATAGAGCTTGAGCTACCTTTCTGAATAAGTCCACCTCACGGTTGATGGCTTCAACTGAAAAATATAATGTACCTTGATCTCGAATTCTTGGAAGACCGCCTGTCTCCTCGATGAGAAAATCATGCACTTGTTTAACCTTCTCTTCAGTGAGTTCTTCCATTGAAATCAGGCATCTGATGAAATTTCAAGGCCTTTAAGCTTCCTATAAACCGTTACATTTGGCAACGGTTCGAAGAGAGTATCTATCAGGTCGATGAAATAATATTCATTTGCTATAATAATAGAATCTAGACCGAATCGCTATTAGCAGGCCAACTAAAGCAAGCAGCAAGCACTATTATCCTGCTCGGACCGACAGAATTGAGATCGAACTTCTTTCAAACTCCAGCTTAGAAGCTTAGGGCTATTCTCCTTCCAGATCGTTGCCAAAGGTCACAATGTGGAGTATCCTGCAGATCATCAACCTTCGCGATCAGTCTCGTTGTCTGCCTACCATCATTGGGCCTATGGCCGCATCTCAGAGCAGGCCAAAGGACTTCTGCCCTCCTCATCGCTCTGATGGTCTCCTTCCTGCTGACAGGCTCTCCTCCGGCTCCTGAGAATAGGATTCTGGCTTGCTGCGAATCTATGGCTATCTCCTTTCGTTGCGAGCCTTCTGCAACGGTTGTCTTGATGTAGTCGATGATCTGGATTGCTCGGGCCTGGATCTTTGAGCAGACTTGAATCACCTTGCTCCCCTCTTGTGGCCGGGCCTTCAATGCTTCCCGGAGCTTTGCCAGTAATTGCCGGAGATAGGCAAATACGAGCATAATCTTCTCAGTGGGCGATCCTGTGGCCTTCAAGCTGGCGGATGCCTTGCCTATCCACCGTGATAACTCCCTCCCCCTGAGGATTCCAGCCTCTTGCACCAGGGCGGCGGTTTGGTTGAAGAAGTCCGTTGCCTCCTTCAAAACAAGCTCCAGCTCTGAGACGGGAATCTCTAAAATAGAATCTTGGACGGAAACCGTTATATCTTTAGTAGTACAACTATCCTGTTGTGCGGTGATACCCTCCGGTATGCCTGGACAGCCACCGGGGGCTTCATCCTTGCTTATCACTTTTGAAGCCTCCATTTTACTATTGGTTTGCTATAGCATCATATTAATTTAAAGCTATTCCTCAGTCTCATTTTCGGAAATGTCACTCTCTCTTCGAATTGATTTCTTTTTGTCTGAGCTATATAATTGTCTTATGTCAAATGGAATGCGTAGCTCGTTTAGGTTTCGTATACGTTCCTCATCTTGTGATAGGTATTTTTCCACATGCGTTTCAATCCTCTCAATACTATCGGCTATCTTATTTATTGCAGGTTTGCCCACGTCTCTTATTTCTCTTCGTTGAGAGAAATCAATCAAGTATTCGTCATTGTACCTTTTTCCAATGGCGCTTTGATAAGATACTACTATTCTAAATGGATTATTGCATTTTTGCTCAAAATTATCTGCTAAATTAGTTAAATACGTTTGTAATTTTTGGTTGGGCGCTAGATATCTTAAACCATTTTTTATGAACCCAATATCCGATAGCTTAAAACTACGTCCCTCCTCTTCAAAATCGGGGTCAACTTGAAATTGTATATTGTAAGCAGGGCCCAACCCTATATTTTGGATAATTAGATCAATGAAGTTTAGCCATTCCTCTCTTGGCTGAATAATAGCGGAGATTTTTGGTTCTGTTTGAACCTCTCTCAGTTTCTTTGTTTCTGAGACCAAGCTCCATGTTAATACGACATATGCAACTGTTGCAAGGGCTACAACCATGGTAAAAATTAAGGTTATAGCACCACTATTTTGATTTAGAAAATCTATGCACATTTGGTAAAGCCCCTCGTACCTTCTGGAGTGATCCCTTTCCAATCACTCTTTGATTTGAGGATATGGACTCTGGAGAGCCTTAAGAGTTCTGCCTGGAAGGGTGAGCGGGATTATCATGCTGTGACTGAGATGTCATTTCCAGAATGGCCATTTGAAAAAACTTATTGTGTCTTCTAGATCCTTGTACATCGCGGGTATGAGTTTGTTATCAATAAAACTTTCTCTGGCATCTAAACTGTCGAATCTTTCTTCAATTAGTTGATCTGCGATTTTTTTTATATCCTTGTTACTTGAAAGCGCCTTTAGAAGCTTAGCTAATCTAATTTGCTTTTTCTTATCTACAACATCTAAAGCCATCCCGTTTTCTAAGTCAAGAATAGCATTATAGATGTTGAATTTCGTTTCCCATTTTATCATAGCTTTGGTTTTGGCATATCCTAGATATGCACTAATGAGTGAGCCGATTATAACACCTATTAAGCCACTTATTAGGCTGGTAATGTCGATCATCCTCTCCTCCAGAACTGCCACCAGCTCTTAGCCCTGGCTTCTTCCTGACTTGGTGGTAGTGCTAGCTGACTGATCGATTGGGTGAGCTGGCTTACATGCCCCCTCAGGAAATCAATTTCGCCCTCTTTCAGCTTCATAGCCTCAATGATCTTTTCCTTCTCTACCTTGCACCGCTCCAGCTCTTCTTTGCACCGTGATAAATCGGCTTCCAGCAGGCTATTCTCTTCCTGCAGCTTAGTTAACTTGCTCCTTAGTTGCTCTATATCGGTGCTACTTTGCTCCTGAGTGCGCCTTAGTTGCACCAACTCTCTCCAGGTCTCTTCTCTTTCGGTGCGTGCTTGCTCCAGCTCAAGACGTAGATCCTCAATATTCCCTCCCTCTTGGTGCAAGATAGACTCTATCGCGGTGCTAACCCATTGAGCCCTACTGATGCCCTTTTCTTTAGCATTCTGATCTATCTGCTCCAGGGTTGGTTCATCAACTGGTGCATAGATTCTAGACATGTGGTGCATCCCCTCTTCTATTCGGTGCAATTACTACTATGGGCGGTGCAAGAAGATTACAGTTGCGGTGCAAAAACGGTGCATGGAAAAAAGGCGGAAAATTCGCGTATGTGAGCTGCTAAAAACGCTAATATGCGGCGCAATGGCCTGTTGAGGCTAAAATGCGCCATTATACTGTCGATTTTTGCGAAAATTCTCAGTAGCATTCACCCCGATAAAACTATAAGGCTGCATACTAAAAAGATATTTATGTATAAAAAAAGAGATTTTGACGAATGGTGTTCTTTTATTGCTGCCTTAGGGTTTTTATTCTTTTTTATAGGTCTTATTATATTTGTTTTTTTTTCATCCTATAACTGGGCTGTATTTTTAATTGTTGGTGGCCTTATCGTACATTATTTGGCTGACAAAAGAGCCAAGCAAAAGAGCTGGCATGAGGCTAATGAGATTGTACCAATAAGAAAATGGGATGAGGTAATCACGGTCTTGAAAATAAAGAGTACTTTTATTGAAGCCGGATATGATCCAAATGAGGCAAATGAAATGACCCGAATTGCGGTAAAGATACTCAAAGATTGGTCAGATGATTGGACTGTAATGGGTCCTACAAAATTCGCTGAGGTCATTCAGGCTGCAAAAGCATTGAGGTACCGATAGCGGTGTTCGTTTGAGTCAGTCGGATACAATCGGCCTCCTCATGCCGTCGCTCCCTTTTTGCTTCATGCCTCTATCTTCCGCCTAAGTTAGCTCGTTAATGGGCCGAATATACCGAAAAGCTTTTACCAGGCGGATACTTAGTATATGTTGTTAATAGCTCACAGGCGGCGGGGACTTTATCCCTTCGAAAACAGCGGGCAACCGCTTGCCGCCTGGTTAATTACTACCTATTATCACGCTTGATTTTGTCTAGAATTTCCTCAAGGTCAATGAAGCGATCTGCCAATCGTATCAAGTCTTTGCTGATGCCCTGACTTCTGAAGTACGCAATTTCTACGATTAATCCACGTCTCTGAATTTCGTCTATTGCTTTGTGATAATCCAGATCGCCGGATACGATTGTGGCTACATCATAAGCTCCTGTTGTTGCCAGAGATAGCATGTCAGACACTAAGGCAACGTCTACGCCTTTTTCTACATCCTTTTCGATAGTGGTAGTCTCTCCGCATTTTTCGCATTTGAATTCGAATTTCCTTTTTCTCAAAGGTATAATCGAATTCTTAAATCCTGAATATTCCAAATAATGATAATAACCCATCTCTTTGTCTATCGCCTTTTTTAATTCAAGATCATTGTTTGGGTTAGGTGGTATCGAGTTGTAATAGTACACTCTTTTTAGTTTACGCCCTTCTGCTAATACATCTCTAAGCTTAACGCAATCAACCTGTACATGGAGTTTGCGTGCTCCACCCATCAGGTTTTGGCCGTCAATAAAGATCATTAAGCGGTCTTCTGTCATTAAGATCGCTTTGTATCTTGCAGATATACAGGTTGCGGGCCATGTGGTCTAGCTGAGGGCAGGAGCAGATATCAATCTGCCTGCTCCGCCAGCTCTCCGGCCTTGATCATTTTAGAGATTACAGCGCTAGTAGTCGCCTTTGGATACCCTATCTTCCGGGCGATCTCAGCCCGATTCCTCTCCCCCGCATTCCAAAAGGTCTTGATCTTCTCTAAAGCATCTGGATTCTTTGATAATTGCTTACTCTTTTCGATAGCAGTAGACGCGCCGCATGGCTTAGTAGATTTTGAGGCTTTTGGGCTATTTCTGTCGCGAAGGCATTTAAGGACTTCCTGAGCTTCAGGGCTCAAATTTTCTAATATCATTGAGGATAGAGTATTTTTGAGGTTCTCATGCCTTACAAAGGCTTCGGCCTTCAATGCATCATATGTGTTAATGTCTAAAACAACTCTGCGAACTTCCGGCATATTAATTACAAATGCATTTTGGCTATATGAGCGTTTTTGTGCGAAAATTATTTTAAGGCAAAAATGCAAAAGGAGTAGCATGACACTTATTGAAATCGCAGAGCGAAGAGGCCGGATAAATGATCCGATCTTAAAATTTCCCGGAGCAGTTCTTGAGCTGGAGCAGGCCATGGACGATCTGCAGGGACAGATCAAGAAGCTCACAAGGATTGAGATGGGCGACGATGGAACGCCCATTGTGGCCGGATTCTCAGATGAACAGAAGGTTGCCGGGCTCCAGCAGCAGCTAAACGAGACGCGCTCACAAAGGGATGAGCTGTTGGCGATCATCGCGAGGATTGAAAAAATCTTTGAGGAGCATGGCAGGCCGGCCTGCTCTATGGAGGCGATCGACGACAGAATCAAGGAAATCGGGCAGATAGGCAGGGATATGCAGGTTAGATTAAATGGGCTTGTTATCGATCTTATTGTAAATAATCGGGCCATAACTCTTCCTGAAATTTGGAGCCATCCAGACATTAAAGAGCTGGAGGATGCAAGGGCAGAAGCTATCCGGGGCGGCGCGGTGGAGCTGGAAGC
>Ga0302252_1001581_pt1 | contig 12733 bp, 9 predicted proteins | sample AAG_RA_Leu_MG_FD_193511 | JGI IMG/M metagenome (GOLD analysis project Ga0302252, IMG submission 193511) | Enriched activated sludge microbial communities from anaerobic digester in WTTP, New Holstein, Wisconsin, United States - AAG_RA_Leu | ecosystem: Engineered > Bioreactor > Anaerobic >...
AATTAGGGAAGGGTCATCCATGTTGAATATTCTATAAAGCGTTAGGTTGATGACAAGACAGCAAACACTCCTGCAAGTCAACTTGCACAAACCCGCATGAACATCCGGTTTTTAACGCAAATTTGTAGAAGCTAAAATGGCTGTTCAATTTTCTTAACCCCGATGTTTAAAGCATTCGAACAAATGTATTTGTAACCAAAAACCAATTTTTGTACAGAAAAAATACTACAAATTTTCTGGTGTATTTTCATCCTCTTCCTGTTCCCAGCTCCAGACTTTTCTAGGTGGTCCCTGATTTCGAAATAATATTGCAGCAATTAGACCGCTAATACCGCCAAAAAGATGATACTCCCACGAAATTGCTGGATAAACCGGAAGAATTCCCCATATTAACCCACCATAAAAAAACACCACAATCAACGAAATTGCCATAAGTCTTTGATCATGCCTTACCACACCACTAAAGAAAAGAAACGAGGCCAATCCATAAATGAGACCGCTAGCCCCAATGTGGTAGCTGTCCCTGGCTCCAACCCAAACCATTAGCCCACTTGTAATCCAAATAAACAATATTACCTTATATGATAGGTCTCTATAAAAATATAGTAATCCAATAAGTAAGAATAAAAGCGATAACGAATTACTTATCAGATGGTTGAAATCTGAATGGATTAATGGTGAAAAAATTATTCCAGGCAGTCCGCTTATTTGTCTAGGAAAAACACCCAGCCTATAGAGTGAAATACCCTCAACTATTTCAAAGATTTTAATGCACCAAAGCGCTACAATGAAAATAAGCGATACAAAAAGGCTGATGCAAAAACGTTTGCGTTCGATGCTCCTGTTTTCGTTCATGTTGATGGTGTGGGTATTGGATATTTTAAGTTGTAGGGATGTTGTATCGGGGATTTTCAACAGTCCGAAAATTTTCTTAAATAATATTTGGGCTCTATACCTGAAATCCCCAAACAAGCACATCGTCGAGTTGCGGGGTTCTATTCATCCACTGCAAAAATTTCTTTTCGATTATATCTACCTTAACATTACCCTTCGTATTAGGACTATCCGCAACTATCTGCATGAATTGCTTTCGCGTGAATTTTTTACGTGATTCGCCACCAAGTTGGTCAAAAAAACCATCGGAGGATAAGTAAACCCAGTCCCCATGATTAAGCTGAATGTTTTGAAGTGAAAAGCCCGATGCTGAGTGGCTAAAGTTTGTGCCAAGGGTAATAGAGTCGGGTTTTACTTCTTCAACGGAATTCCCCTTTTGGATAAAAATAGGAATAAGCGCTCCAGAATAGCTCAGTAAAAGCGATTCGGTATCAAAAGTACAAACAGCTATGTCCATGCTGTTTTTCAGAACCTGCTCTCCTGTTGACTTATTTAATCTATTAATGAGAGTACGATTTATGAAAGTTAGTATTTTATCAGGAGAGTAAAGGTGTTGTTCGTTAATGGCTTGATTCAGAATGTTAATACCTATTGTGCTCATAAAAGCACCCGGGACGCCATGTCCAGTGCAGTCGGCCAGAGCCAGAAAAACCAGGTTATCCCTTCGGGTTAACCAGCAAAAATCTCCACTAACAATATCTTTAGGCTTGCTGTAAATAAACGCATCTAAGAAAATGGATAGCATATCGCTCAAGCTGGGTTGAATTGACTCATGTATTTTTTCTGCATACCTAATGCTATCTGTAATATTTTCGATGTAGCTCTCAATAATCTTATGCGCCTCTTCGAGATTTTTATTTTTTTGCTCGATAAAGGCCTGGTTGCTTTCTATTTTAATTTTTTGTTGTTCAATTTCTTCCTTTTGAATTTCAAGGAGCCGATTTTTATCCTCAATCTCCTTAATTTGATCGGATAGAACAATGTTTGATTTTACCTTTGTTCTCCATGCAAACAGAGAAACAATAACAACTAAAGAGCTTAGTACAAGTCCAATAATGAGAGCATTTTTCTGTGCGTTATTCTTTTCAAGTTCTTTTTGCTTTAGTGCCTGTTCTTGCAGCAAGTAGCTAATTTCCTTTTCCTTTTTTTCGGTTTCGTAAATTGTCTGTATTGTTGAAAGATGTCGTGCATTTTTCTCGTTTAAAAGGCTGTCTTTGAACCGTGAAGCGTTCTTAAAGCTAATTAACGCTGATAAATAATCTGATTTTTGAACAAAGTAATCCGAGTATGCTTCATAGGCAGACTGGAGATGCCAAGGGCTTCCTATTTGTTGGGCTATGGTAATTGTGCTGTCCAGGTAGATTTTTGCCTTGTCAATTTTTTTTAGGGCCAGACAGGCTTTAGCCAGGTTTACATAGCTATCGGCAAGAAACTTTTTATCACCTAGCTTTCTATCTATGTCAAGAGCGTTTTGGAAAAGTCTGTACGCATTTTCGGGATTACCATTAAACATTTCTATTTTTCCAAGTGCATTATAGTTAATTGAGATTCCCTTTAGATTTTTTAACTTGAAATTGATATCCAACGACTTGGTGTAGTAGTACTTGGCATTTCTATAATCTCCCATAAACTCATAAACTTCACCTATATTGTTGAAGTTCATCGCTTGGCCAAGTAGGTTATTCTGGCTAATAGATAGGGCCAGCGCCCTGTTAAAATATGAAAGTGCCTGCTGGTAACGTCCATTAAGTGAAAAAATATTTCCTAAGCTATTACAGGCAACGGAAATATTGAATGTATCCTTACATCCCTCGGCAATATTAAGTGCCCTTAGATGGTATTCAGATGCTTGGGCATGGTTGTCGAGTCTTCGATAGACAACACCTATGTTGTTTAATGTTGTCGCCTGAAGTATACAATCACCCATCTTAACGGCTAAAGAGTCAGCAAGATGATGGTATTTGAGTGCTTCCGGATATTTTGACTGATTTCTATAAAACTTGCCCAGCTCGTTATAGGTGTTGGCTAAAAGAGTATTGTCTCCAGCTGTCTGGGCTATCTGTAATGCCTCGTATAGATAATTTTCGGCCTGTATGAAATTTCTGTCATGCTGATCGTAAAAAGATGATATGTTTAGTAAGATTTCGATCCTCGACCTATCATTTGACTCCTGGTACAGCTTTAGCAGCAGGGAATCGATATTTTGTGATATGCCTACCCTGAAGGCAAATAATAAACAGAGAGAAACTATCCGAAATTTCATAAATCTTAATTTTGCTTTCCTGGCAAATGCTTCACGTTGATATTCACCTAAAAGAAACAGGTAAATTTATATATTTTAATCGATCTACAAAGCACATAATAATTTCTTATAACCTTTTAACAGTTTCAGACGACCGAAAAATATACCACTACCTAAACTATTAATTTATCGGAATGTGCTTATTCGTTATCTTAAAGGTATTTATACTTAATTACTAGTCGTATAGAAAAAATATGGGTATTTACCAGCAAAAAAATAAATTTGTGGATTTTTAATGGGCGTGTAAACTGGTGCTAAAGCCTTTCCCTTTGCTTGCATCTCCCAACATCTATTTAACATTTAGGGATTTTGCCAAAATGTATAGGATTAGGAAGTATTTATAATATGCCGGTTGCTATTAGCGTGGTATGTCAAAATATTAGATTATAAAACATCTCGCTAGAGTCACCCTTCAATTATAAACAAATACATATTTTCTATACTAAAGCCATACCGCTATCAATATTGGGTAGCAGGCTTAACAATGGTCAAACTACCTGGCGTTACCTGCTGGCTGGGTGAAACCAAAATATGGATGTTCATTCCGCTCAACGCCTTTTAAAATAAGGTTAGGAGCGGAAGTGTTTGTAACCGGAAAACTGAAAACATAGCAAGAATGAAACCGCTGTTTAATTTTTTAGGCCGATTTGCTCGCAAAGGATTACTTTTTACCCTTTACTTTTTAAGTGGTATAATTTTAGCACTAATATTGCTTACAACTTATGTATTTATAAATCAGAGCAAATTGATTGATTTGTTATTAAAACAGTTTAATGAATATGAGTTAGTAAGCATATACTACAGTAGTATTAAGTTTGATACGTTTAAAAATTTTCCATTTGCAACCTTTTCTTTTTCAGACTTCATACTTACACTACCAGAAAATGGGAATAATGATACGCTCATGTCGGCGCAAAACTTGGATTTAAAAATTAATGCAGCAAGGCTACTGCTGGGGAATTTCGAAATTAATTCATGTAAAGCAGAAAATGGAAGGCTAAATCTAAAAACAAACCTACTAAAAAAGAACGATATAAATCCTGCTAACGGACAAGCAGCCCTTCTCCAAAACGAGTTCTTCATCAATAGGTTTACACTTTCGAACTTTAAAGCATTAATAGAGGATACACTTAGCAGGCAAAAATCATTAATCGGAATAGATAGGCTTACTCTTAACATAAGAGCAAAAAACATTTTAACGTTAAACCTTGATTGCCAGCTTAAGGAAATAAATTTAGGAAGTAAGTTTATGCTAAATGAACAAACACAGGTAAATGCAATAGCTAGCTATGATGGGAAAAGCGTCTTCCTGCGAAATGTAAAAATTAGCCTAAGTGGTAGCAGATTAGAACTTCAGGGATTGTATCGCCTGGAAAACAGCACCCTTGGCCTGGGTTTTAAACTGAACAGGACAAACATTAACCGGTTAATCCAAGTTGCCAATATAAAGGGATTGCCTGCCGACATAACGGGTAAGGTCGCAATGTCGGGCAAGCTGTCGTATAATGGAGGTAAAAAAAATTTAACCGGCCTATGGATAGACTACGATGCCCAGAATGTAAGTATTATTGCTAAAGGTAAAATTATTGAGATTAAAGAAATTAACGGCTTAAGTTACTTTACCAACAACCTGCAAACACATTCCGGGCAAGTATCAAATGCAGTGGTTCGTTACGAGAATATCGAAGCTGCTTTTTCGGGTAGAACCTATGGAACAAATCGAATAATAATACTCGCCGAGGGGTTATTAAAGCTGGGAAAAAATGAACCTTCATTTACTAATAAACTAACCGGGCTTGAAGGCAACGGTACCTTTAAGGCTTTACTAGAGCTAAGAAAGGGTAACGGGCTACAAAGTAAACATTTTGGATTTTTGTTGCATGATGTAGCCAGCGAGATTAGCTTCAGCCTTGATTCGATTTCTGCATTCAAAAATTTGTCTAACATTTCGGGAAAAGCGACAATTCGCGATAAGGCAATTATTAGCGCTACGTGCTATTTGGATAGCTCAAAAATTGATTTTACATTGTGTCAGAATAATGCCATTTACTATTTAAATAATCCGTTAAATTTTTCTCCATCAATATATTTAAATTCTAGCTATTTAAACTTAGATAGCTTAATAAAATCAGTTTCTACCGTAAATAAAGGTGGTAAAAAAAGGGTTTATACGACAGTTGAAACAAGCATCAACACTAAAAAACTTATATATACCAACTATGCCTTTGAAAATGTAACGGGAGTAATGAATATAGTCGGGGATAGTATATATGTTAAAGGGCTAAATGCTAAGGGTTTCGAAGGGAAAATTGATGGTGATTTAATGGTCGTTGGTGATAAGTACTCTATAAACGCATCGATGGAGGGTATAGACATTACCGAACTTTTCAGACATTATAACAGCTGGAACCAAAAGTACATTACCCATAACAACATAGAAGGGCATCTCTCGGGGCATTGCAACTTTGATTTTGAGCTGGATAGTGCTAACAACATTAGGTGGGACAGGGCAAAAATGAATTCGGAGATCACTATAAACGATGGCAAATTGAGAGGCATGAATAACATAAAAAAGCTTTCAAAATGGCTTAAACTCGACCAGGTAAAATCGATAGATTTTACCACTATTCACAATAACATTTTGATTTCGAATGGCTGTATTTACATCCCCTCAATGGATTTAAATTCAAACGTTATGGGGTTAAACCTTTCGGGAAAGCACTTCCTGACAAACGATTATGAATACCATGCTCGTATTAACTTTTCCAGCTTACTGGCCCAGAGGTTCTTAAATTATTCAGCAGACTATAACCAGCCTAAAACTAGCAGCGGCGCAATAAACCTATACTTAACCCTGAAGGGTAATAGTAAGGGCTATGAGGTTTTTCTTGACAAAAAAAGCAGCTACGAAGCCATTAAAAACACAATTAATACAGAGGGTCAATCGTTAAAAGAAATCATAAGCAACGAATTTAAGCAAACCTTTGAAGATTCTTTAAAGAAGCAACACGCTATACAGCAACAACCAACATCTCAAAAATTTCAAGTTGAGTGGGATGAATATGATACAACTAAAACTAAATAGCCATAATGTTTATGAGTATTTCGGGTAATACCTTAAAAAATTTTGCGCTTATTATATTTGCCGGTTTTATCGTGATTTTTTCGCTACTGGTCAGCAATAAGCTTGTAAAAAATTTATCGGAAGAGGAGCATGCCAAAATAGATTTATGGGCCAAAGGCGTAAGGTTTCTCTCCACTACCCAGGATTCATGCCAAGATTTAACCTTTGTTTCAGAGGTTATACAAAATAATAGAACCTTGCCCGTTTTGCTTACAGACGAAAGCGGAAGAATAATTTCGCACCTGAACATTTCCGAGAGGCAAATAAAAGACTCAGTAGCGGTTTATAGGCTACTTAGAAAAATGACATCAGAGCATGAGCCCATTGAAATTATGCTATCCGATAGCACGAAAAACTATGTGTACTACCGGGATAGCACCACCCTCCGAAGGCTAGAATTTTTCCCCTACATCCAAATCGTCATAATTCTTCTCTTTTTTCTCATTTCATATTACGCCTATAGTCAATCGCGCAAAGCACACGAGAACAGCATTTGGTATGGGATGGCAAAGGAAACGGCCCATCAGCTTGGCACCCCTACCTCTTCGTTAATGGGCTGTTTAGCCCTTCTGGAAGAAAAAATACCAAATGACCCTATCATAATGGAACTTGAAAAAGATATTGTGCGTTTGGAAAAAATAGCTGGGCGATTCTCTAAAATTGGCTCAACTCCAATACTTCAGGAAGCAAACCTAATAGAGCTGCTTAATAGCACTATTGACTATCTGGGAGCGAGAGTATTAAAAAATGTGACTGTTATAAAAAAATATAATGTTCAGGAAAAATTGAACATCCGCATGAATGGCATTCTGATTGAATGGGTTATAGAGAATATTGTTAAGAATTCTGCAGATGCCATGATGGGAAAGGGTGAGATAACCTTTAAAGTTACGGACAATACCCAGGTTGTATTTATTGATATTTCGGATACGGGAAGGGGAATACAGAAGGGAAAATTTGAGGAAATATTTCGGGCAGGCTTCACCACAAAAGATAGAGGCTGGGGACTAGGGTTAACCCTTTCTAAGCGTATTATTGAACAGCACCACGGGGGGAAAATTTTTGTCCTGAATTCAGAGCCTGGAGTTGGAACTACATTTAGGATAGTTTTAAAAAAGCGGTAGATTAAGGAACGGGGTCATACCCATGACCGCCCCACGGATTACACCTTAAAATTCTCTTTATGGAAAGCCAGCTTCCTTTAAAAAGGCCATGCTTTTTTAGCGCTTCTACCGAATAAACCGAGCAGGTTGGAGTATAACGGCAGCTATTGGGGATGTGGGGTGAAATAAAAAGCTGGTAAAACTTAATTAACCCTAAAGGTAAAAGGATTAAAACATCACGGATTTTATTCTTGTTCATATCATGAAATTCAACACAAAATAATTCTTAATAAACAACTATTAAAGCATTCGCCTTGAAAAATGTTTAATCCTTTATGGATTTTAACTTTTCTATGTCGTTTTCGATTTCATTCATCAATTTTTCAATGCTAACCTTTATTCTATCGTAGGGCTTAATATCGCCTGAAACGAAAGAAATAGCTATTAAGATAATTTTGTTTGAAGGACAAGAACCTTTTAATGAATGTATTGCCACCCGAAATGATTCCTTTATTCTTCGTTTTATAAGATTCCTGCTGCTTGATTTTTTGACATGCCTCTTTGGTACAACAACCATTACTTTAAACCATGTGTCTTCTTCAACATTCCGATCGTATAGCAGAACTTTTGCCCTGATGGGGTAAATAAAATACCCATAACCATGGCTAAAAAGAAGGTCAACCTGGTGCTGTAGCGTTAAGCGATTGTTCTTTCGCAAGAAATATTTCATACAAATTAAGTAGGAAGTGCCTTAACTACTTAGATTTCTTGCTTAAATTTTTTAAAAAATTGTCTATAGCCAGGGTCATACTAGTGCAGGTAGGGGTAGGCGCGCTAATGTCCAGCCTTAAACCGGCGTCCTTGATAGCCTTTGCTGTATTTTTTCCAAAGCCACCGATGACAACATCATTCTGCTTGAACTGAGGAAAATTATCAAATAGGGCTTTAACAGCGCTTGGGCTATAAAAAACAACCATATCGTAAGGAAAAGGGTTTAGGTCGGATAAATCGCTACTAACAGTTTTATAAAATACCCCTTTCCGGAATTTTAATTTTGCTTTCTCGAGCGCCTTGGGAATTTCGGGCTTATGAATATCCGAAAGGGGTACCAGAAAATATTCCTCTTTATGCTTTTGAATTATTTCGAGCAGATCGGGAAAAGTATTGTTTCCAAAAAACACCTTTCGTTTTCTATACACTATATATTTTTGCAGGTAAAGCGCAACCGATTCTGTAATGCAAAAGTACTTCATTGTTTCCGGAATGGTGACTCTTAACTCTTCACACATCCTAAAGTAATGGTCTATAGCGGTTTTACTGGTAAAAATTACTGCAGTGTGCTCGGAAATATTAATTTTTTGAGCTCGAAAATCTTTAGCTGAGATTCCTTCAACATGTATAAATGGACGAAAGTCGATTTTAACTCCATACCTATTAGAAATATCAAGATATGGAGATTTCTCGTTAACAGGTTCTTGCTGGGCTACGACAATTCTGCTGATTTTCAAAGCCTTATAATATTAAAACACGAATTAAATGCGTTGTACCTCCTTAATAACGATAAGAATTGGGACAACTTCCAGGCCACAAAGGTATAAAATGAAATACAAAATTGAAATACGATTTTTTACAAATATTAAAGTAAGCCGGTATAGCCTATAGAATAGGGTAACTAGTAGAATACCAAACATAAAATAGAGGAGGTAAAGTCCTACCGAAGTAGGGGCATAAAAAGCAACGAATGAAATTGGAAGAATAATAAATCCTACTATTCTTATGAAAATAAAGTAGTTATATTGAAATAAAGAAAAAATCGGATTGTTGGATAATATGCTATTTATCAAGTAGTTATATATACTAATGAATAATCTGAATAGAGAAAAAGAGGCTATAGCAATGGCAATAAGAATTATAGGTTTTGATTCATAAAAAAATTCAGTGTTAAGCAGTTTCAATGCAACCAAAGAAAAGCAGCTAAACGAAACCACAGACAGAGCATCGAGCAGCGCAAAAGTTCGGCGGAATGGAACATTTGTTTCCAAAACAAATTTCTCCGCAAAAAATGAATATAAAGCAGATTCAACTATGGAGGCCAGATACTTTCGGTAACGCAACACGATGACTACTAAAACCACTAGCCCTGCTAAAAATGGAATAATGTAGGAATTTGGAATGTTGTTAGTTTTGCGGAGAATTGGCTCGACCATCACATTTGCATCGCCACTCAAAGAAGAAACAACATTGTTTAGCTTTGTTGACGAGGCTAAGGCTGTGTCGGCTGATGGACTAATTGTACACCCACCGTTAAGCGTATCAGGAGAAAAAAACGCTTGTTTTAGGTTGTCGTATAAATTAATGCGTAAATTCAAACTATCCATTACAAATATATGGCAGTAAGGAGTATATGGTATATGGTTGTTAATAATACTTAATCCCCAAAAATACTAAACTTTTTTGAAGTAATTCTTGATAAGGTTCGTTCGCTTAGTCCCGATTAAGTCAATAAGCTCAGATTCTGGCGCATTCCTAATTCCATCAAGAGAGAGGTAACGGGTAAAGAGTAGCTGGATGGTTTTGGGTCCAATTCCTTCAATTTGCTCGAGACTAGATTCAAATGCTGAATTGCTTCGCTTGTTACGGTGGAATTTTATTCCGAAACGGTGTGCTTCATTTCTTATTTGTTGAATAATCCGAAGAGTTTCTGAGCGCTTGTCAAGGTACACCGGAACAGGATCCCCGGGAACAAAAATCTCCTCAAGTCTTTTTGCGATTCCAATTAAATGTACCCTATTTTGAATTCCGAGCTCAACAATACTTTCCATGGCGGCGTTAAGCTGTCCTTTACCCCCATCTATAACAATAAGTTGGGGAAGGGTTTCGCCATCAGAAAGCATTCGTGAATATCTTCTGTAAACAACCTCCTTCATAGAGGCAAAATCGTCGGGGCCTTGGACTGTTTTTATGTTATAGTGACGGTAATCCTTTTTTGAAGGCTTAGCATTTTTAAAAACCACACATGATGCAACCGGATTGCTTCCCTGAATATTCGAATTATCGAAACACTCCATGTGGACGGGCAAATCGCTCAGGTTTAGGTCGTCTTTAATTTTGGTCAAAATCGAGTCAACGGCTAAGACAGGGCTTTTAGCTGCTTCATTTTTATAGAGGTCATCAAGAAATATCTCTAAATTTCTTAAGCTTAATTCAACGAATTTTTTTCTATCTCCACGCTGTGGGACTGAAAAGGAAACCCCATTAATAGTAAATTCAGGCATGATATTCACAAGTATTCTAGTAGAATTAGCCTTGAGACGTTGCCTGATTTCGGCTATTGCAGAAGAAAATAATTCGGGAAGCGATTCGTTTACGAAGGATTTCAGATGTAGGTTATAGGATTGAACAACCTGGCCTTTATTTATTCTAATAAAATTTACTCCTACAATGTTATGCCTGGTAAGTATAGTAAAAACTTCGATATCCTTATATTTTGGGTTAACAATAGTGGTTTTGCTTTGAAAATTCGTTAATATGTCGATCTTTTCCTTTATCAGCTGTGCTTCTTCGTACTTATACTGATTTGAATATTTAACCATTTCAGCCTTTAAATGATTCTTTATTTCGGAAAGATTGCCCTGTAAAATTCGTTTTATACTATCAATATTTTGAAGATAACTTTGATGGCTCTGCATGCCGATGCAAGGAGCAAGACAGTTCCCAATATGGTATTCAAGGCAAGGTTTAAATTTTTTTGCAAGTATGTTAGCAGTAGTAAGGTTGAGCGAGCAGGTACGTACAGGGTAAAGCTTTCTAATTAGATCGAGAAGTTCAAACACGAGCCTTCCCGATGTGTATGGGCCAAAGTAAGAACTTCCATCATCAATATACTTGCGGGTTTTATAAACACGGGGAAATGGTTCGTTCTTAATAACAATCCAGGGATAGGTCTTATCGTCTTTAAGCAAAACATTGTACCGGGGCTTGTGTTTCTTAATCAGAATATTCTCCAATAGGAGTGCATCTGACTCAGAATCAACAACAATGAACTTGATATCACATATTTTGCTAACGAGAACTCTAAGTTTTGCCGATTCGTAAGCCGATTGATGAAAATAGGATGAAACCCGTTTTTTAAGGTTTTTTGCTTTCCCAATGTAAATTAGAATTCCATTTATATCGAAAAATTGGTAAACACCCGGCGAGTCCGGGAGGTTAGTAACGATATTCGATAAAATGTCATTCATCTAGTAGATAAAGTTATAAATGCTAATTTAATAAGTTATAGGCATATATTGGTAAAGCTAAATTTATCAACATCGAACAGGGAGGTGGGGGTAATTTTAAGATGGGGTATAACCGAAAGCGACATAAACGACATGGTCATAAAGGGAGCTTGCAGTTTACAGCCATCAGCAATAACACGTTGGGTTAATTCGTGGTAGGCTTTACCAGCCACCTCGGCTGATTCATTAGTCATTAATCCGAATGCCGGAAGGGGGAGACCATAAATACTATCGCCATCGAAATAGCAAATTCCACCTCCGCACTTAACAATATAATTTATACTTTGTGTGATGGAGTTATCGTCACAACCAATGGCAATGATATGATGGCTATCATGGGCAATGCTTGCTGCAATGGCACCTTTGTTGATACCAAAACCCCTGATTAGACCAACAGATGCTTCATTTTTCTTATAACGGCTTACAACAGCAATCTTCAAGAGATCTTCCTTTGGGTTTGCTTCCAGCAGATCGGTGTTAGAGTTCTCAACATGCCAGTTGGTTATAAGCTCATCTTTAACTACATCAATAACCTTAACACGCTTAGTGTCCAGCTTTTTAACGAGCAGGTTTGAATCGAACGAATTAGGAAAAGTGTAAGTTGGAATTTTGACATTTGTTGTCGGCCTTGGCTCCTTAAGCACGTCATCACCGTTTATGTATGTAGAAATAATGTTAAGGCTACTTAAACCATCGACCACAATAAAATCGGCAGGATCTCCGGGCTGAAGTAATCCCACATTTAAGTTGTAATGCATTACAGGATTAACAGAAGAAACCTGGAGAATGTCGAAGATATTATACCCCGCGTTGATGGCTTTTTTAACAAGCTTGTTTATATGTCCAACTATAAGATCGTCCGGATGACAGTCGTCGGTGCAAAACATAAGGTTATCATGAAACCGAGGAATTAGCGAATGCAGGGCGTCAAAATTTTTAGCGGCACTACCTTCGCGGATAATTACCTTCATTCCAAACGATAGCTTGTCAATTGCCTCTTCGAGAGAAAAACTCTCATGATCGGTAGAAA
>Ga0302252_1001583_pt1 | contig 12730 bp, 11 predicted proteins | sample AAG_RA_Leu_MG_FD_193511 | JGI IMG/M metagenome (GOLD analysis project Ga0302252, IMG submission 193511) | Enriched activated sludge microbial communities from anaerobic digester in WTTP, New Holstein, Wisconsin, United States - AAG_RA_Leu | ecosystem: Engineered > Bioreactor > Anaerobic >...
TTCCTTCAATGAGACGGGCAATAATGTAGCTAAGTCCATTTATTATTCCCTCTATGCCCTGCAGCACCGGGGGCAGGAGGCGGCAGGCATATCGGTGCACGACGGCAAGGCCATACGCACCCATAGGGGCATGGGCCTTGTCTCCGAGGTTTTTGACGACGCACAGATCGCCCTCTTGCGGGGGACGGTGGGCATCGGCCATGTCCGGTATCCCACCAGCGGCCGTTCCAATATCGAGAACAGCCAGCCGGTCTTGATCAAATTCAAGGATGGAGCCATTGCCGTGGCCCATAACGGCAACCTGGTCAATGCCGGCCAGCTCCGGGAGCATCTGGAGCAGGCAGGCGATATCTTCTATTCTACATCGGACACCGAGGTGATAGCTCACCTCTTCGCCAAAGAGCTTCTGCGCTACGATCTTCAGGAGGCAGTGCGGGCTCTCATGAAAAAAATTGTGGGCTCCTATTCCCTGGTCTTTCTCTGGGGAGATACTGTGCTCGCCGTGCGCGATCCGCTTGGAATCAAGCCCTTGTGCATAGGCGAGATCGACTCCGGCTTCATGGTGGCCTCAGAGAGCGTTGCCGTGGACACCCTCAACGGAAAGCTTATCCGCGATGTCCGGCCCGGCGAGCTGGTGGTCATCAGGCAGGGAGAGCTGAAGTCCTATCAGCTGGCCCGCCTGCCCAATTCATCTCATTGCATATTCGAGTACATTTATTTCGCCCGGCCGGACAGCATCATGGACGGGCGGCTGATATATGATGTGCGGGTGAACATCGGAGCCCACCTGGCCAAAGAGCATCCCGCCTGTGCCGATACAGTCACTCCCATTCCCGACTCGGGGATCACTCTGGCTGTGGGGTACCACCAGTGCTCAGGTATAAGCTACAGGGAGTGCCTGATGAAGAACCGCTACATAGGCCGGACCTTCATCATGCCCGATCAGAACATGCGGGAGACGGCAGTGCGCCTGAAGATGAACACCATCCGCCCCAATATCGAGGGCCACAGCCTGGTCTTGGTGGACGACTCCATCGTCCGGGGCACCACCAGTCGAAGGATAGTGGACATGGTGCGGCGGGCCGGGGCAAAGGCGGTTCATGTGCGCATAGGAAGCCCTCCCATCATGGCACCATGCTATCTGGGCATAGACATGGCCAGCCGGGAGGAGCTGATCGCCGCCCACAAGACCGTGGCCGGGGTGGAGGCGGTGATCAACGCCGACTCCCTGGGATATGTCAGCCACGAGGGCCTGGTGGAGGCAGTGGGAATCCCCAAGGAGAACCTCTGCATGGGATGCCTCACGGGAATATATCCTGTGGAGATTCCCGGCGAGAGGTGCCTGGCAGCCCAGACCAAGCTATCGGAATATATTATACAGGCTACGGAAGAAAGCGCGTGATTTCCGAATAGATCGCTTCAAGGCAGATTGCAGGTGCACAAATTTAATAGAGAAAAAAAATAAACTAAATATATTCTCAATTTGTCTTCGTAGGCTGCTTCATCAACAAGAAAGCCACGATTATTCCCAGCAACGCAAGGCCAGCTACTATCGGGAAGACATTGGCGTAGGCTCCAAACATATCTTTTATCTTCCCTGCGAGTAGACTTCCGATCACTGCACCGGCACCATAAGCAGTAAACACAAGCCCATAATTCCTAGCATTGTCCTTGATGCCGAAGTAGGTCGCTGTCGCTGTAGGAGCAATAGCTAGCCAGCCGCCGAGACATCCCCAGAGTATCGCGAAACTGATTGTGTATATTGAGACATTCGATGGATTTGTATAAATCGCCAAGGAAGCCACAATGATCAACACATATGATATCATAGCTGTGTTTCTGGGGGTAAGCTTGTCAGTCAATGTGCCGAATATAGGCCTACCGAAGCCATTGGCTGCTGCAAATGGAATTACAAGGCCAGTCATCAGGGCGCCTGCTGCAACAGTATCCATGCCGGAATTGGCTGCGATTTCAAGACCAACAGGCTTGGACACTCCAATAGCCATTAGTCCTGCTAGCGTCCCTATGGTATAGCAGATCCACAGACCTTTGAATGCAGAAGTCTTGACCATCTCGTTACGCATGAAATCTGCTCTGGGTGCAGCACCAGCCTTGGGCGCTGGTGGCGCCCATCCTCTTGGGGCCCAACCATCTGGTGGAAACATCATCAACATAGATAATGCCAGCAATATGATCAAGAAAGCCACGCCAAAGATTCTGAATGTGTTTGTTATTCCACCATAGTTCTTCACCAGGAAATCCGCTATTGGTGCTATCAACGCTGCGGAAAATCCAAAACCAAGAACAGTCAAACCCACCGCAAGGCCTCGCTTATCGGGAAACCATCTTGACGACACTTGAATGGGAACACCATAAGCTATTCCAACACCAAGTCCACCTACTATCCCGTACATAACTGCAAGCAGAGTTGGATTAGCCACAGTAGAAGCCAAAAACCATCCCAAACCCGTCAGAACACCGCCAACCATTGCCACCTTTTTTGGCCCGACCTTTCCAATATATGGACCTGCGAGAGGCATGGAAATTGCGAAGACCAATAAGAACACAATGTACGGATATAGCATATTTGTCGCAGTTACCAATACACCAAGAGACTTGTAGTATGCTTCTAAGGGTACTCTAACAACACTATAGGCATATATGGCGCCGAGACAAAAATTCATTATCATTCCAGCGATGACAAAGATCCATCGCCCAGATTCGGCCGCCATGCCAAACACTTTCTTTTCCTCAGCCATAAGCTATCACCTTTTAATAGATATAACATAGCTCTTACTCGATACGTATAAATATATAAACTAAATAATATCCAATAGATATTTATGTGATCTGTTTAATAAATCCCTCCGTATCCCCTTCCATCACCCTTTAAGGATTATTTATTAACCTAAATCTAATTTCGTCTCTCATATATTTAAATTTAGCGGCAATTTTCGCGATTATAGATTATAATATTGCATATATCACAAAAGAACTCCAATTCAATTTACTTTCGTATTCGATGTCTAATCCGTCGACCAAAAAAAGAAACTTTGATCAAAGAGATTTATATCTATGGCTATCGCCAATAATGGATGCAATCATTTGCATATCCTCGTTAAAGGCAATCTCTTTTAAGGTGTATGTCCAATAGCCGGTCAGGTTGGTGCAAAATATGCAGAAGATGAATCCCAAGACATCATGGAACAAGAATGAGTGCATGCCTACAATCGCCTCAAGCGCTTATGTTGACGATATGGCTTCGGTCATCGGCGACGTGCGACTGGGGGAGGAGGTCTATGTGGGGCCCTGCGTCTCTCTGCGGGCGGATGAGGCCAGCCCCATCATCATCGGCGATAAATGCAACATCCAGGACGGTGTCGTCTTCCACGGACTGATGGGCAGCAGCATCGAGCTGGGGCGAAAGGTGTCCATAGCCCACGGAGCGGTGATACACGGCCCCATGAAGATCGGGGACGAGAGCTTTGTGGGCTTCAACTCCGTGGTTCATGCCTCCACACTGGGCAGCAAGTGCTTTGTAGGCCACGCCGCAGCGGTGATAGGGATCAGCCTGGCGGACGGCAAATTCGTGCCCCACGGGGCGGTGGTGGACAGCCAGGAGAAGGCCGACTCGCTGGGAGCGATTCCGGACGCCCTCAAGCACTTCAACGATGAGGTGGTGGAGGTCAACTGCGAGTTTGCCACAGGCTATGGAATCCGGAGAAAATCATGCGTGGGAAATTGATCCTTCGGACAAGGAATATATACACCCCTCTCTATTGACCCCCATCTAACTTTTAGGTGATTGATAATGGCCAAGATCAAAGCTGGCGTCTTAGGTGCCACAGGTGCGGTTGGACAGCGCTTCATCGAAGGACTGAAGGAACATCCCTGGTTTGAGCTGACCAGCCTGGCCGCTTCGGAGAGAAGTGCGGGCAAGAAGTACGGACAAGCCGCCAAGTGGCGCCTGGAGAGCGAGCTTCCTGATGACATCGCGGATATGACTGTGGTCAACGTTGATCCGCGGGAAGTAGATGCGGATATAGTCTTCTCGGCTCTCCCCTCTGAGGACGCCAAGACCGTGGAGCCTGCCTTTGCCGCAGCAGGGATGGCTGTGGCCAGCAATACCGCTTCCTACCGCATGGTAGAGGATGTGCCACTGCTGATTCCGGAGTGCAATGCCGACCACCTGGATATCATCAAGCTTCAGCGGGAGAGGAGGGGCTGGGATGGCTATCTCACCACCAACCCCAACTGCACCACGATCATGTTCACATTGCCTCTCAAGCCCCTGATGAAGTTCGGGATCAGAAGCGTTCATGTGGCCTCCATGCAAGCGGTATCCGGAGCTGGATATGAGGGCGTGCCCTCCATGGCCATACTGGGCAATGTCATCCCCTACATCGGGGGAGAGGAGGAGAAGGTGGAGACCGAGCCCCAGAAGATCCTGGGCCGGTTCGATGGAGAGAAGATAATCAATGCCGATTTCTCCGTCAGCGCCAGCTGCCATCGCGTTCCGGTAATGGACGGGCACACCGAGGCGGTCTGGGTGAGCATGGAGGACAATCCCAGCCCCGAGGAGGTCAAAAAGGCAATGCTGGAGTTCGATCCGGGCCTTTCCGACCTTCCCACCTCCCCCAAGAAGGCCATCATAGTCAAGGATGAGCCGGACCGGCCCCAGCCCAGGCTGGACCGGGGAAGGGGCAACGGCATGTCCGTGTCTGTGGGCCGGATCAGATCTGGAATCAGGTTCATCTGCATGGGCCATAACACCGTGCGCGGCGCAGCCGGAGCCAGCATCCTCAACGCGGAACTGCTGGTGAAAAAAGGCCTGCTCTGATGCTCATAGTTGCCTGGGAGACTACCGCTGCCTGCAACCTGGAATGCAGCTACTGCAGGGCAGAGGCATCCCAAGAGCCCGATCCCGAAGAGCTCTCCACAGAGGAGGCTTTATCTTTTTTGGAGAGCATCGCCTCGCTCAAGCCCATGCTAATATTAAGCGGCGGGGAGCCCCTCTTGCGGCCGGATATCTTTATTCTGGCCCGAAATGCAGCATCCTTGGGAATGAGGGTATCTTTAGCCAGCAATGGAACTCTTATCACTCCCCAGATCGCTGATGAGATCGCCTCCTCCGGCATATCCCGGGTCAGCATCAGCCTGGATTCGGCCAACCTAAAGGAGCACGATGAGATGAGGGGTCGGGGCAGTTTTGAGAGAGCCAGGCAGGGAATAGCCTGCCTGCAGGGCAGGATCGATTTCCAGATCAATCATACCATAACCGGGAGAAGGAGGAGCGATATCCCGGCCATGTTCCGTCTGGCGGAGGAGATGAGGGCCCTGGCATTGCACTTCTTCTTTCTGGTGGCTACCGGCAGGGGCAGAGAGGAGGAGCAGCTTTCCGGAGAAGAGCAGGAGAAGATCCTGATGGAGATCGAACATGCCCGGGCCGGCAGCCCTCTGGAGGTCCAGGTCACCTGCGCCCCCCAGTATGCGCGGCTTTCCAAGCAGGGAAAGAGAAGGGGGGGAGGATGCCTGGCGGGCCGAAGCTTCATCTTCATCTCCCGGAAGGGAGATGTCTATCCCTGCGGCTATCTTCCCATCAAGGTGGGCAGCATCCGGGAGCGGGATTTTATGGAGATATGGAACAGCTCCCCAGAGCTGCTGGCTTTGCGAGAGAGGTCCCTGAAGGGAAAATGCGGGCGATGCAGATATATGGAGATCTGCGGTGGATGCCGGGCCAGATCATATGCCCAGAGCGGCGATTTCCTGGGCCCTGATCCATCCTGCCTTCTGGAGGTAGAAAGCCATGGATGATATCGATTTAAGGCTCCTTGCCGCAGTCCAGGACAGCTTTCCCGTCTCCCCCAGGCCGTTTAGGGACCTGGGAGCCGCATTGGGGCTAAAGGAGGATGAGGTCATATCCCGCCTGGCCGAGCTGCAGAAAGAGGGGCTGGTGAGGAGGATAGGCCCCATTCTGGATCTGCGCCGCCTGGGAAGAAGCGGCATTCTGGCCGCCCTGGCTGTGCCGCTTGATGAGGCGGACGGCGTGGCGGATATGGTCAGCCTTTATCCTGAGGTCTCCCATAATTATCTGCGTCCCAACGATAGCGGCTACAACCTCTGGTTCACTGTGTCCGGGACCGAGGAGCGCATCCAGGATATCCTCCAGGAGATCCGGGCCAAGACGGGCCGAAAGATGCTGGTCCTGCCCACCCTCAGGATATTTAAGATCGGAGTTAAATTTGACATAGTTTGAAATTGCATTGGAGTGTGTTTATATTATGGCTGAACTGGTTCTGATGGACTTTTATGCTGACTGGTGCGGACCGTGCCGGCTGCAAGGCCCCATCTTCGAGGAGATGGAAAAAGATGAGGAGCTATGCCGCAAGGCGGAGTTTCGAAAGGTCAATGTGGACAAGGAGGGCGACCTGGCTGCGGAGAAGGGAATCATGGTTGTGCCCACAGTCATCCTGGAAAAGGACGGCGTGGAGGTGCAGAGGTGGATGGGAGTCACAGCCAAAGAGGAGCTGACAAAGGCCATCAATAAAGCACTGGATTAAGGAAGAGACCGATCTTGCAGAGGGGAGGAGGGCAGAGATTGAGGATAGGTGGGGAGAGGTGCCTGGAGGCCGTGCGCCGGATCAACAGCAGAGGAGGCTGCGCTCCCCATCTGTCCATAAGCTTTGACTCCCACATATTCTCCATTGACACCAGCCGCGCTCCCAAGGCGGCGCTTCAGCCCGATGCCTATCTCATAACCCATGCTCACAGCGATCATTACGGCAAGTCGGCCATGCTCTCCTCCCGGGCGGTGGCATCGGTGGAGACGGCAAGGGCTCTGGAGATCCGCTACGATCGGGAGTACCAGGGCCGGACATTCCGGGTAGGCGAGAGCATACTGGTCGATGAGGTCCTGGTGGACACCCATCCCACCGGCCACACCATCGGCTCCAGTGCATTCTCCTGGCAGACTGATTCGGGAGAGAGAGTGCTGGTTACCGGGGATGTCAAGGACTACCGGCACCTTCCCAAGAGCGATTTTCTGGTCATGGAGGCCAATTACGGCGACCCCTATGATCCCTCCTGCATCTTCGAGGACGACATAGCTGCATTCTCCGAGGCCCTGGATGAGGGGGCCAGCTTTGGGGCCTATGCCTTCGGAAAGGCCCAGAGGGCGGTGGCATTGATGAGGGCTATGGGATACAAAGATGAGATCGGCATGGATGACAAGAGCCTAGAACTTACAAGCGAGCTCTTGGGCCGGGCAGCCGGGCCCCTGGCCGCTCTGAACGGGGCCGCCATCAATGTTGTCACTCCCTGGAATCTCAATCTGGTGCGAAGCAGAGCCAAGTATTTCCTTACCGGCAGGAGGGATACCACTTATCCCACCATTCAGCTCAGCGACCACCTGGATTTTCGGGGCCTGATGAGGATGATAGAGCACGTCTCCCCGGAGAGGGTGCTGGTCTATCACCCTCAGGGAGCGAGGGCGGGCCTTTTAGCCCATCATCTGCAGGAGTGCGGTCTGGATACGACCTCGCTGGACTGCATCGATCGATTTCTGAGATGAATTATAATGACGAGTAAATCAGTTCGACTGCCTGACCTGGGGGGAAAGGTGGCTCTTGTCAGCGGAGCCAGCCGGGGCGTAGGGCGGGGAATCTCTCTGATGCTGGGGAGCGCAGGAGCCACGGTCTATGTCACCGGACGCAGCCTGAATGGCAAAAGCACCGAGGATATGCCGGGCAGCGTGGACCAGACGGCACGAGATGTTACTGCCGCGGGAGGGCAGGGTATAGCCGTGCCCTGCGATCACACCAGGGACCAGGAGGTAGAGTCTCTCTTCTCTCGGATAGAGAGGGAGCAGAGGGGAAGGCTGGACCTTCTGGTAAACAACGCCTGGGGAGGATATGAGCAATATGAATTTGAGGGCTTCAGCCTGCCCTTCTGGAAGCAGCCCCTGCGCCACTGGGAGGGGATGTTCCAGGCCGGATTGAGGTCTCATCTCACCGCCAGCCGGCTGGCTGCTCCGATCATGATCGCCAGACAGGGTGGCCTGATCATAAACACTGTGGCCTGGGACAGAGGGCTGTACCTGGGAAACCTCTTCTATGATCTGGCCAAGGCGGCCACAGTGCGCATGGCCTGGGGAATGGCTTTTGAGCTGCGGGCTCACGGCGTGGCCGCCCTGGCTCTTGCTCCGGGATTTGTCCGGACGGAGAGGGTCATGGCGGCTCATGCCCAACAGCCATTTCCCCTGGACCGAACCGAGTCGCCTTTTTATATAGGCCGAGCGGTGGCCTTTTTGGCTGCCGATCCCAATGTGATGGAAAGATCCGGGCAGGTTTTGGCGGTGGGCGATCTGGCCCAGCAGTACGGATTTGTCGACATCGACGGAAGGCAGCCTCCGGCATTCCGGATCGATGAGACCTCCCAGGAATAGGTGAGGAGATGGTTGACCTCTTCGGCAAAAGAAAGCTGGAGGAGCGCGTAGTGGAGTTGGAGGCAGAAAAATCCCAGCTGGAAGGTGAGCGCGAGGACCTCCTGCGCACCCTGGACAAGCGTGATGAGAGGATCAAAAAGCTATCTGCTGCCATCCAGGAGGCCAATTTGGCTCTCAAGGCAGCGGAGCAGAAAGCATCTGCTCGATCCTCTCCGGCTTCTTCGGAAGCGTCCAGAGGGGAGAGGCCGGAGGAGCAGAAGCCCAAGGCTAGCAGGCTCGGTCTGCGGGATATGGATTCTCTCCTGGAAAGGCTTGCCGCCGTCCGCTCTCCCCGGGAAGACCTGCTGACGGCCTGCTATTCCGGAGCCTCTCCCGAGGGCGGCCATCTTCCCGAGCCCCTGGCAAAGGCAGCTGCGGCCATCAAGTCCCAGCGGGGAGGAATAATCCTGCACTGCCCCCAGCTCTTCTCTTTGCTGCTGATTCCGCCCTTTCCCATCATGGAGAGCCATTCTCATGAGGGAGCTGACTTCTCCCTTGATCTCATCCGGGAGATGATGGAGGAGCCCGTTCTAGTTGTATCCGCCCACGCCGGGGATACCTTCCTGGGTGTCTGCCTGAGCCGGGATAAATTTGAGGCGGAGGAACTAGTGCAAAGCTCGGTGATGGGCAAGCACAGCAAAGGCGGCTGGAGCCAGAAGAGGTTCGAGAGGCTGCGGGAGGAGGACGTCAAGGCCCATGTGGATTTGGTCACAGAGAAGCTGCAGGCCATGCTGGGCAGGTATAGGCCATTGCTCCATTATGCTGTTCTATCCGGAGAAGAGTCTCTGGTCCGCCAGATAGCATCCTCCATCGATCTGCCCCTGGTGGATCGGAAGCTCTCCCGCATTGACTCCAGAGAGACCAATTTGCTTTTAGACGAGATTTACGGCTTTGTCTGCTACCGGATGGATATTTAGAAGCCGGAAAACGACAGTGAATTCATGAGCACGCTTTCTGAGGATAAAAAAAAGCCGGATGATCCGGAGGAGCTGGCCAGCTCCTGGGACTGGCATGTGCGCCGAAAGGTGGCCTGGAGCGGCGAGGCTTCGGAGAAGATCCTGGAGCAGCTTTCCAGGGATAGAAGCCAATGGGTGAGGGAGGCAGTGGCTGGAAATTCCCGCACCCCTGCGGCGGCTCTGGCCCGTCTGGCCCAGGACAGCTCCGGCTTTGTGCGTGCCGCGGTGGCTTTGAACGGGCGCGCAAGCGCCGGGATCCTGGATATTCTGGCCGGGGACGAGATGACCGACTATGACAGCACCCTCCAGAAGAACCGCTATCTGGTCAAGGAGGCGGCGGCGAAAAGCCCCCATATAGATCCCGCCACCCTGGACTTTTTAGCCTGCGACCCGGACGAGCATGTGCGGGCTGCTGCGGCATCCAATCCACAGCTTTCGCGGGAGGCCATGAACCGGATGGTCAAGGATGTCTTCTGGGAGGTGCGAAACAACATCGCCCGAAACCCGTCCGCTCCGCAGGATCTTCTGACCTATCTCTCCGCAGACAGGATCATGGATGTGCGGGCCACGGCGGCTGGCAATCCCCTCACTCCGGCTGCGGCTTTAGCCGCTCTGGCCTCGGACAAGAGCTGGGAGGTCAGAGAGGCTCTGGCTAAAAACACCAGCCTCGACGGTCAGATCCTGGCAGATCTGGCCAGGCACTGGTCCTGGATGGTCCGGGCCGCCGTGGCGGAAAATCCCCATACGCCTCCTGAGACGCTGAAGCGGCTGGCGGAGGACGCCGACCAGAGCGTGCAGAAGGCGGCGCGGATAAGGATGAGTAGATGATATCTTATGTTCCTAAAGAGGGTCGATAAAAAGCTAAAAACTGCATCTCAATAGCAGAGAAGCCGGACCGGAAATCTGCAACAGAGGATGTATGGCGGTGGGAAAGATCTGCTTTCAGTCTCTCCGGCCGGGCTGTTTTTCATCTGCTTTATGCTCTTTTCTTCTCAATGCTATTCTGACGCTGATAATTACTATGAGAGACTATTTCCGGCTCAACGCTCTCTATAAGCCGGTATTGCCGGTTGTTTCTGTTGCCTCTCCTTTCCAGCAGGCCATCTCGATTCATTCGGGATAGATAGGTTGAGACCGTGGATAGCTTGATGTCGTCTGCTACCGTCTCATATCTCTCTCTCAGCTCCTGGGTGGTGAACCAGGCATTGGTGAATTCATATTTTATGAAGCTGCCGAGCTTTTCCATCAGAGTCCCCCGACCAAAATCGGGTGCTGATGATGCTGATACTGGCAAATCTCCTCTGCCCTCAAAGACTCCGGAAGCCGACAGAAAGCCGATGATCCTCTCCCTCAAAGCCTCGCCATCCACATTCTGGGACTCGAATTCATGGCAGGACTTCAGACCCCTGTCCTCTATCTCTATCCGGATTCTCATCTGCGGTCGCCCCTCACAGTCTTGCCGAAACCACCAGAGGAGGTGCTGATATGGCCATTCTCTGAATGGAGGGAGCTTCACTTGGCTTAAGGCCCAAGGATATATTTCCCGATCTTGCAGCATCCTTCATCTGCTTGCTTTTATCCGGATTCATCTGCAATACAAATAACTTCATGTGTCCTCTCATGCTCATCCCCTTCTACAGTTATGCCATCTTTTCCCTCAGCCGCTCCCTAGATCGGGCTGATATCCACTCATGCCATCCCTTTATCCGGGGCAGACTGCAAAGATAGGTCAGCTTTCACAGTCTGCCCGTCTCCCCTCCCGATAGTATCTCATTAGCTTTCTCAGCTCTTCACACTCTGCCGTCCCTTCCCGACAGAGGGAGACCATGAGATCTGCCGGATGATCAATCTGCCTTTTGCTTCCCTCTCGTGCCATCCCTGCTGCAAAGCGCGTGCCTATGAAGCATTCTTATGAGAATCAAGAGGTCCCTTACTCCTCACGTTCTCCCCCTTCAGTGCTACTCCTTTTTGCCATCCCCTCATGGTGACGTTATGCTTCAGATAGCTGCAAACGCATTTCGGTTGGAAGCCAAATTCTATTTTTCCTGAGCCAAGGCCGCCCTTCCAATTGCGATTGCTTGACGCCCTCACAATTCACTATATCGAGAATTTGTGGTGATTCATCCATCCCCACAGACAAACAAGCCGTCTGTATTCACCTCATCCCGATGTGTTCAGACACATTGTCTGGCCGCTTTGGCACAGTAATAACCTATCTTTTAGTGCTATAAATACCTTCTGGTGGTTGGTAACTGTAGTTAAAGTCTTAAAACTGATATTTAGACTTATTTTCAGAAATAAAGTCATATTAAGCCTTAAATTAGCTCTCCACAGATAAAGACTATACTGGAAAAGAGCCGAATCTTACCTTTGTGAAAAAAGCATTGCAGCGAATACTAATCGAATAATAGCTATCAGCAGATGATTTTTTATGCGCAGAGGCTCTCAAGGCAGTTGTGAAACCATTTCACAATAGCCTGCTGATAGTGAATCTCTCCCATAGATACTATCGAGATAACCTATCATCTTAATTATCCCCGCATAATTATTGCGCGAGAGTAAGTTCCGTCAATGATTGCTTCTCCCATGGGCATTGCCGGCCCGCCTGGAGAACAGTTAGACGGACCAAAGGCGCAGCCTAGACGGGAAGATCGGCTGCTGCAAGAGCATTCTTTCTCACAAACAGCTCTCCGAAGATCTCCTCCTGCTCCAGCCAGACCGTCCTTCTCTGGGCCATGAAGAGCAGGGAGATGTAGTTGGTTACGCCCTCCGCGTCCATGCCGTTTCTGAGGTTTATCTCTTGAAATGTGAGAGTGCCCTTTTCCAGGAACATGTCGTCCAGGATGGGGCCGAGGGCCTTGATCCTCTCCTCTATGCCCTCCTCATGAGATGGATCCAGGATCTTCTTTTCCGCCAGGAGAGGCCATCGTTCTCTCATGGCCTTCCTTCTGCCCACCACCTCCGCCTTCTTCAGCTCCGATATCAGCTCATCCAGGGTCACCGGGCGCTTGGTATGGCGGCGCAGAGGAGGCCTGGGAAGCTGATCCGGGATATCCTCTCTATTCTGGGGGGCTTCCTCTATCTCCTCCGGCTCAACCTCCCCCTCTTCGTCCTCCTGCCCCTCCATCTGATCGGACTTGAGCCGCAAGAGAATGCTGGCATAGAGCAGAGTCCGGGCCGGAATTCTCAGATCCCTCCTCTCCAGAGAGTCGATATACTGGAGGAACTTCTCCGTGGCCAGGGCTATATCGATATCCCAGGGATCTATCTCTCCCCTTCGGGCCAGGTCCAC
>Ga0302252_1001586_pt1 | contig 12703 bp, 10 predicted proteins | sample AAG_RA_Leu_MG_FD_193511 | JGI IMG/M metagenome (GOLD analysis project Ga0302252, IMG submission 193511) | Enriched activated sludge microbial communities from anaerobic digester in WTTP, New Holstein, Wisconsin, United States - AAG_RA_Leu | ecosystem: Engineered > Bioreactor > Anaerobic >...
ATGCGCCCTGCGCTGTCCCATAGCACCCCACTTTGTTCTTCAGCTCTTCCAGCGTCACCCATCCGGCAATATCGTCGTGGGGCTCAGCACGCGCGCCGCCCAGGTCTCCGGCGTAGTTGTCTACATTGAGCCCGGCAGGATACACATTAACAATCGTCGCCCCCGTTACCGCCTGGGTACCCGCTGTCTGGTTGTTCACGTTCTCTCCCCCGCTCAGGATGAGAAGAACGACGTTAGGAACGTCCGTATACGCCGAACAGCCTGCATCCGTACAATTCCGTATCGTGATATTAGCCGTCCTCTTTCCGCATATCGCGTCAACGGACCCGGCAGGGATAGAGGTTAAATTATTATCAACAACATAGTGTACCTGATTGCCCCACGCGTCATTCGATCTTTTCATGATAGCCGCAATCTCCGCTGTCGTGGGAAGCCTGCGGTTTGTTGCGGCATAGCCGACAACTGATTGAATGCTCTCGTCGATGATGTTATGCGTTTCAGCTATTTTTGTTCTTTTCGTCAACGATCCGGTTACCATTATTCCGGCAGTGACAATCGAGGTAACGAGCATGAGCAATATCGTTACAAACAAAAGGGTCATCCCTTTGTTGTTCATATGCATACGGAGGGAATGATCTTCAGCCTTCCTGCTCATTGCCTGTCAGGGGCTTATGGTCAGGACGAAGGGTTTGCTGGCGCAGTTATCCCGATTAGTGCTTGACGATGTGTCATTACAGGCAACAGAATTGAGCGCGGAGCTGTTGTGGTCTCTCGTAAAAACGGTAATGTTGAAGCTCCCCGTTTCAGTCGAGTTAATGGTTTTCGTTATAACCAGATTATTGGCCCATGCAGGCCACGTGCCTTCCACCCGATCTGAACAATACGTTGACGCGGCGCCGCCTAACTGCGTGCTGTCGGGGTACCTGATAAAGCTTGGATTGAAGGACATGCCGTTGGGTGGCCCCTGGGCAATGGTGCGATTTCGAATCTCGACACACCATCTGTATTGGTTCTGCGTCCCGGAAAGATAGGGCACGCCTCCTGCAGCAAAGACATTCGCCGTGTATGATGACCCCAGGCTTGTAGAGGGGAGTTCATTGTTCAATATCTGAAGCTGCGCCCCCTGGCACCCGACCTTTGTCCTGAGCTCGTTGAGCGTTACCCAATTGACGATATCGTCGTACCTCTCGGGCCTGTTGATCAACGTGCCGGTATAATTCGGACAGTTGCCGGCAGTGGTGCAGGCATCGCGGTTGGTGGCGCCGTTCTGCACGTAAACGGTCGCTCTCCCCGCCGCTACAGCCGTTTGAACATTGAAGTTGACTCCGCCGCTCACGACCGCAAAGGCAACGTTCGGTATATCGTTGTAGTCCGTTCCTGCCGCTGTTGCACAATCATTCGTGAGGCAATTCCTGACCGTTATGCCCGTGGTCTTGCGCCCGCAGATATAATCTATGGAAGTCACCGGGGCAGCCGGGGCAAGGTTTACGTCCACGATATAATAAAGCGGGTTGCCCCAGGCGTCATTCGGCTTCTTCACCGCGCCCGTAAATTCTGCCGTTGTGGGAAGGCGCCGGTTCGTTGAGGCGAAGCCCACAACGGCCTCCACGGCGGCATCGATCGTGCCTTTCGTATCGCTTGTCTTTGCCCTTTGGGTCAAAGGGCCGATCATTTTTATGCCAAGGGTGATCAATATGCCGACGAGGACAAGGACAATAGCCAGTTCGACTATGGTAAAGCCTTTCCTGTTCATGGCTGACAGCTCATGGCTCATATCAATATCGCTTTTCACAGGCAAAGCGCGGTGTTCGCGATCGTTGTATTCGGCGTATAGGCAGCGCTTGCCTGTACCTTTCCGGAGTTCCAAACACCGTCATCCAATGCCGTGTCGAATGCCTGGGCCACATCAGCGGGCAGGGCGGTGAATTTGATCACGTTGCTGCACAGGGATTGAAGGCCTGCAGGTATTGCCGGCAGCCCTGTTGCACCAAAGGCGGACATAATGTAGACACTGCTCCCATCATACCGTGCAGCGCGTATCGCCTGGCTTGTGCCGTCATACGTGCCTGCTATAAAGCCTGCCAGGGCAAGGTGCTGGTTCGCCAGGTACGGTTCGGCGAGATCGATCCTTCCGTTGTTGTTCCCGTTCGTCGTCGTCCAGCGGTTTGTCGCAGTATTGTCATCGCCCGGCAGCTTGCTGTATTTGTCCTGGTAAGAATAGACGGCGGTCGCCAGGTCGCTTGCCTGGCTGATGACGGCCTTTATCTTCGCGTTCTCCATCATCGTTGCCCCTTTCAGGACAACGCCGATGAGGATGCCGATGATCACGATGACGACGGCCAGCTCGATTAATGTAAAACCTCTTTGAGAGCTCATAGCTGATAGGTCATGGTTGATGGCAAAAACACCGGATGGTTTCCTTATTCTCTTCACGTATCCCACATATAACGAAAGAACTTTGACTGCCGCACATCACAAAAAGGCAGGGAGGCAAAGCTCCCTGCCGTCATTTCACTCATATGCCGGAAACAGATTTCCTTCCGCTGCGAATATCCATCTTAGAACTTGATCGCGAACGTAGGGATAAGCACATCCGGCGTTGCCGCTAAGTAGGTCGCGCTTGCCCTGATGTCGCCGGTGTTGTATATACCGTCGTCATACTGGGTATCGATGATCTGGGCAACCCCTGCCGGTACGTTCTGGAACTGGATAAAGTGCGTGGTAAGGCCGCTGATCGTAGAATAGGCCACCGCAATAGAGCCGCCGTAGGAATGACTGGCGTTCCTGAACGAGGTGTTGTCGCCGCTTATGATGCCGGCCAGCCTCAACTCCCTCCAGAGGTCGCACTGTTCGGTCCCTGTGGCAGTACATGCAAAGTTAGCTGCTGCCGCTGCTGCAGCTTGAGTGATCAAGCCATTGCCGTTGCCGGCAGTAAGGCCGGTCCATATCCCTCCCCTCGTTGCCGCGTTGGGGTCATCGCCCGGATAAAACTGGTACCTGTCGTAATAAGTATATACAGCCGCAGAGATCTCCCGGTACTGGTTGTATAGCCTTTTGATCTTCGCGTTGTTTACGAGTTCCTGGCCCTTCAGTACCGCGCCGAGGATGATGCCTATGATGACCAGCACGATTGCCAACTCAACGAGCGTAAAGCCTTTCGCGTTCCGTATTGTTTTTAACATCCTTTTTCCCTCCTTTTTCATTATATCTACAACACTATATTTATTATCGGAAAACATTGCAATATGTAAAATGAATATACAGATAATATAGATTTACGGAGGGCGAGGGGAGCGGGAACAATATTGCCGGAAAAAGGGCTTCGAGGGATGTATTTGTTGGTCAGGCTGCCACCCCACCGGCAGGATCGGCCGTCCGTCCGGCCTTCACGAAGGAGATGGTGAACTCTACGCCGCGCTCGGTGTTTGCTACTGTCATGGCGCCGCCCAGGTTCTTTACGATGTGGCGCGCCTGGAAGAGGCCGACGCCAAGGCCTGAGCCCTTCGTGGTGTAAAAGGGCTCGAACATACGCTCTATCTCCTTCACGGGGCTCCCCGTATCGCCGATCGTGACCTGCAGGGCCTCATCTTTCTCATTGACAGCAGCAAAGCATCGCAGCCCAGGCTCGCTGGCAGCCTTGTCACGTATATTCTTGATGATATTGTCAATTACCGTTACTACCAGATGTTTTTCCTCTACAAAGGAGCCGTTCCCCGTGACCTCCCCCTTGATCCTGTGCATATCAAGGAGCTCGCGGATGAGCCCGGCGATATCTATCTCCTGCCTGTCTTCTCCATCGCCTTTCTTTGTGACGCCTACCTCAAGGGTCCCCAGTATCTTATCGGTCCTCACCTTCATCGCAGGCGCCGATTCCTTTAGCGATTCTATAAATCTATGCTCCCGCTCGGCTCCTTCTATTCTATTGATATTAAAGAGGAGGCTCCTGATGAACTGGGTAACATTCTTCACATCGTGGAGCAAGAACGCCTGGAGTTTTGAGAAGTTAATGAATGCATCGTTGGTCACCTTTATTCTCATAAGGATATCCATTTCGATTAGCAGGAACAGGGCCTCAAAGATGATCATATAGATATATTTCTGGTAGCCCCTTGGGCTTAAGGGTATTATGCCGAGACGTATCGAGTAATCGGGCCGCGAGACCTCTCTGGCAACCGTCTGCCTCTTCCCTGTATACGGTCTCGACAGGGTGCTCTCGCCATAGGTGATATGGTAAAAAACTTCGTCTATCTCAACGACCTTCACAAGCCCCTGCACGTTCGGAAGAAAACGGGTGACATCATAGTTGCAGTCCCGGTTCGCATCGACCATCCGGAGCATCACTTTGAACGCCCGGTTCGTAAGGTAGCGCAAGTAAAGGAGAATAAGTATCGTAACCGCGCCGGCAACGACAAAGAAGAGGTACATGTACTCAAGGAGCTTAATCGTTACCATCTTCCTCTTCCCGCTTGAAGCCGAATTTTTTCATAAAATAGTAGATGCTCTCCCTTTTTACGTTCAGGAGTTTGGCCGCCTTGTATATGTTGAAGTTCGTGTCCCGCAGCACCTTCAGGACAAAGTTCTTCTCTGCCTCTTCGCGCACGGGCTGCAGGCCCTGCCCTATCTCGACATTGAAGGAGATCTTTTTAACGCCCCGCTTCTCCAGCTTCTCTTCTGCGTCGCGGAAGAGTATCGCCCTCTCTATGGAAAAAAGGATCTTCTCCATGTTAACCGGCTTCAGGATATAATCGAAGGCGCCCTCTTTGATCGCATCCATTGCGATCCCCGCTGTCGTCTGGCCGGTGAGGATGATCACCTTGGCGGCCAGGTTTTCAAGGATGTGCTGCAGAAGCTTTATGCCTTCCTCCGGGGTATTCTCGTTAGGCGGCAGACCCAGGTCGAGTATGACAATGCCGATGTTTTCCTTCTCGAGGCAATCCAGCGCCTCCTCTCGGTCGCCCGCCTCAAAAACATTGTAATGTTCCTCCAGGGCGAAACGGACCTGAGCGCGCAGAGCATTGTCGTCTTCTACTATAAGGACATTCTCCATAATTTAACCCATAAAGTTAAAGGTGAAATGTGAAAGGTTAAAGGTTTTAAACATTTTCCATTTCACTCCTTACATCTTTACGCTGTCTGCTGTCGGCTGTGAGCTGTCAACTATTTCTATATTATGCATAAAAAGGTTTGCTTTTCATAGCATTTTTTATATAATTGAAGCATCAATGAGATGGGCGATCCTATGCGCGATCCTGCTTCCTACAACCCTTTTTGCCTTTTGTTTCGAATACGCGGGCAATGAGCACGGCATCACCCCCATAATCCTTGAGAGCATTGCAAGGGTCGAGTCGAACCTCAATCCCAGGGCCATCAACAGGAACAGGGACGGCTCCGTCGACATCGGCCTCATGCAGATCAATTCCGGGTGGCTAAAGACGCTTAATGTGAGCCAGAAGGACCTCCTCGATGACGCCTGCCTCAATACCAGGGTCGGCGCGCAGATACTGCGGCAGTGCATCGACCGGTACGGCCTGAACTGGGAGGCGATCGGCTGCTACAATGCGACGAGCAGGGACAAAAAGGTTGGCTACGCCTGGAAGGTCTTCAGAAAATTGCAGAAAGAGCAGATGGAGGCAAATGGGCAAACGGGAAAATGGGAAAATGTGGAAACAGGCATGAGGCGCCAGAAAACGAGTACAAAGTCATCGCTTGTTTTTCATGTCAGGGATATCGCTGAAACAGAAGGGGAGGCGCCGTGAGCCTTCTCGCCGACCTCCTTTCAAAGGTCAAGCACCAGGATCAGCAAGGCTCAGTCCCGCCCAACCTGGCCCACATCATCCAGAGATCATCGCAAAAGAATAAAACGGAGCGAAAGATCGTCATCCTCCTCGTGGTCGTCCTGCTCTTCGTTATTGTAGGCTTCGGAGCTGTCTACTTTTTTGAATCCTATCTCGCGTCACCGTCAAAAAGCCTTGTGACCCGGCAGGGCCTTGCCCTGAGGGATTCACAAAAAAACGTTGCTCCGGCCCCGCCGCCGCAGCCTGCAGCCCCGGAGGCTCCCGCAACCAAGCACGTACCGCAGCCGGCGCCACTCGCACAGGAGCCCGAGGCAAAAGCCCCTTCCGCTGAGGCCACAAAACCTAAGACAGAAAAAATACCTCAGCCGGCCGTCCCCCGCACATCACAACCATCGAAAAGATCTTCTGAAGTAATCGAGCGGCTCAAGGCTGAACGGGACATCCTTATATACTCGGCACGGTCCTATGAGCAGAATAAAAACTACAGCCTCGCCATCGCCGACTACAAGAAGGCCCTGGAAAAAGATCCCAGGAACTACCTTATCATGAACAGCCTCGCAAGCGCCCTGATAAAGACAGGCGCATACGAAGAATCCATCGGATATTCAAAGGACGCCCTCAATTATCAGAAAAATTACATACCGGCCCTCATCAACCTCGGCATAGCGCACGTGCAGAGCGGCAATATGACAGAGGGAGAAACATACCTGACAAGGGCACGGACGATCGAGCCGACGAACAAGGCGGTCCTCCTGAACCTCGCTTTGCTCTACGAGAGGCTTCCTAATTACCAGGAGTCCTTGGCGCATTTCCAGAGACTATCGGAGATGAAAGACATCCGGGGCAACCTGGGCATGGCAAGAGTTCTCGAAAAACAGGGCAAGCGCACCGAGGCAGCGAGGCTTTACAGGAACATGCTCACAATGGATGATGCGGACCCTCAAACAAGGCAGTTCGCAAATGAACGCCTCCTGGCGATAAACAACAAGTAAGAGCCAACACTTCAATCACCAATAACCAAACTGGGATATCTCATCGATTACGTTTGGGTATTCGGTCATTGGTTATTGGATATTAATTGGTTATTGATGTTTGGTTATTGGTTATTATCTTCTGTTACTGTTTTCCTGCCATCGTTCCAACTATGGCGACCCTTTCGGATATCCAGCATTCTTTTCCTTCGCCATAAAGTATCTTGTACCATCTCCTGCCCGTATCGTCTTTTTTCTCATCGGCAACCCTGAATACAGACCCTTTTTCTGCTGATGAAACCTTTTCTGTTCCGATCGACGGGCCCTTTCTCAGGTTCGCTACCTCCACGCTGACCGTAAGGATCTTCTGCTGTCCGCCCTGGGCGGCTCTCGCAACGGGCGCCTCCTGAGCGCCTGCATGTGCAGCGGTTGCCTGGGCAATGGCAGGCTGCCGGCGGTTCACGTATTTAAAGGCGCCGAAAATAATGGCAACGATCAGAATAACGCCCAACGCCCCGTACCCCGCAAGCCTCAGATATCCCCTTGGCGTCCTTGCGTCGGCAAGATGCTCAATGGCGTACCGCACATGATCCTTTTTGATCACCCCGCTGCCTGAGACAAAGGCAGCCATGAGCGCCCTCGAGGCAATTATGTTGATCAATCTCGGTATGCCTTTTGACATGGCATAGATCGCCCTTTTCGCGTCGTCGTCAAAGTTTACCGCCCCTCTCCCCGCCTTGATAAGCCTGAAATTTACGTAATCGGATGTTTCGCTCTTCGTTAAAGGATTCAAGGTCGCCTTGATGGTTATCCTCTGGTCGAGCTGCTTCAGGTGGGCCGCCTGAAGCTTTTTTCGCAGTTCAGGCTGGCCCATAAGGATGATCTGCAAAAGCTTTTCCTTCTCTGTTTCGAGGTTTGAAAGGAGCCTCAGCTCCTCAAGCGTTTCGTCGGGCACGTTTTGGGCCTCATCGACGATGATGATGATCCTCCTGCCCGTCTCCGCGTGTCTGATAAGGATGTCCCTGAACGCCTTTATCATCTCGTTCTTATTGACCGACGGCAATTTCACATTGATGTCTTCCAGCACGGCCTGAAGAAACTCTTCCGGCGAAAGGCGCGGCGTCATGATCAAAGCGATCTCTGCCCTGTCCTTCCAGTTGTCGATAAGTATCCTCAGGATCGTTGTCTTTCCCGTGCCGGGCTCCCCCACAACAAGGGAGAACCCCTCTTTTTGTTCTATGGCATAATTCAAGGAGGTCAGTATCTCGTTATGTTCCTGGGATGGATAAAAATACAGGGGGTCGGGCGTCAGTCTGAAAGGATCGTCCGTTAATTGAAAAAACTTCAAATAATCCATCCTTATCACCCCTTGTCGAATTTGACAACAACATCGTAGATGGGCAGCAGAAGCCCGATAATAATGACCGCGAATATAACGCCAACCACCGCGATAAGCAAAGGCTCTATCATCTTCCCCAGCTTCTCGGAGATGTCGCTCAATCTTTTATAGTAATAGTTGGAGAGGAACCCGAACTGGCTGTCAAGGTTGCCGCTCGTTTCGCCGATATCCACCATCCTTGTCACCAGGGGAGGGAAAATGCTCTCCTGCCTCATGGAATCAGATATCCTGCTGCCGGTCATGATCTGGTCCCTCACCCTTAAGAGGACCCTCTTGAAGACTTCCGACCCTATCGCGTTCCCCACGATGACAAGCGACCTGTCGATCGTTATGCCCGCCACGACAAGGATCCTTAGCTGCTCGGAAAACATCGCAAGGAGCTTATTGTAAACAAACTGCTTGACAATCGGCAGCTTGATCTTCAGGAAATCTACATAAAACCTCGTGCCCTCTTTCTGCTTCAGGGCCTTCAGGATGATGAATACTGCCACCGGTACTGCAAGCACGACGTACCAGTAGGACTGCATCAGGTTGCTGGCGGTAAACAAAAGCTTCGTGATGAACGATAACGGGATGCCCATATCCTTGATGATCACCATGATCTTCGGCAGGACATAGATTATCCAGAACGCCAGCGCACCCCCGGTTACAACCAAGGCAAAGATCGGGTAGATGAGGGCCCGCTTCACCATGCCCGCGAGGTCTTCCATCTTTTGCAGGTGTTCCGCCACCTCCGCTATGCTCCCTTCGAGCCGCCCCGTTTCCTCGCCGATGGTGGCGAGCCGGATAAAGATATCAGGAAATACGCCGGGGTGCTGGGCAAGGGCATTGGAGAAGCTCGTGCCCGACTGTATCCTTTCCCGGATATCATCCACGACCCGCATGAGATATTTATTGTCCAGCGTGTGGCTGATGTCCCCGAGGGCATCAAGGATGGGGACGCCCGCCTTCATGATCACGGAAAGGTTCGCCGCAAACTCTGCGATCTCGCTCCTCTTCACCTTCCAGGAAGAAAAGCCCCTGGCAATGCCCGTGGTAAGACGGCCGGCCTTCGCAACGTCCAGCACATTCATGCCGCGGGCGGCGAGGTCGTTGTACACCGTCTCAATGGTATCCGCGTCAGCGGTACCGCTCTTTAAAGCGCCGTCCTGGTCGATCGCTCTATATGAAAAAGTACCCATATCCTTTGAGAAACAATCACCAATTAATACCCAATAACCAATGACCGAATACCCAAACGAGAAACGGCAAGGTAAAGTCTTTGTTTGGTTATTGGATATTGGGTATTGGTTATTAATTGGAGCTTGGTTATTGGTGATTGGTTATTCATACAATATCTCATTGGGCTGTCACTTGATCTACCCTGCTACCCTCAGCACTTCCTCGACCGTCGTTATGCCCTCGACAACCTTCCGCACCGCGTGGTTCTTCAGCGGCCTCATCCCTTTCTGGATCGCCCTCTCTTTGATCGCGGGCGCTGAGGCGCCTTCGTAGATCATCTGCTTTATCTCGTCATCTATCACCAGTATCTCTCCTATGACGGTCCTTCCCGCGTATCCCGTATTATTGCACTTGGCGCAGCCGGTGCCTTTGAACGCCTTTGTTGCGGTAACGCCGTATTCCCTGAGGATCGCCGCCTCCTGATCGTCCAGCTCATACTCAACTTTGCAGAAGCTGCATATCTTCCTCAACAGCCTCTGCGCAACAATAGCAAGCAGCGACGAGGACATAAGGTACTTGTCAACGTTCAGGTCGATAAGCCTCGGTATCGATGTCACCGCGTCGTTCGTGTGAAGCGTTGTGATCACAAGGTGGCCGGTGATGGATGCCCTGATCGCGATCTTCGCCGTTTCTTCGTCCCTTATCTCGCCGAGAAGGATCACATCGGGGTCCTGCCTCATGAAATTCCTCCCCGCAAGGGCAAAGTCATATCCCGCCCGCTCCAGGACCTGCGTCTGCCGTATGAAGCTGAGCTTGTACTCAACAGGGTCCTCGACGGTAAGCACGTTCCTTTCAAGGATATTTACCTCCCTCAAGGCAGAGTAGAGCGTCGTTGTTTTCCCGCTGCCCGTCGGCCCGGTGATAAGGATAACGCCGAAAGGCTTCTGAAAGAGAGACCTGATGTTCTGGGTATCTCCGGGATCAAATCCAAGCGCCTCCATCCGGAGCAATGTCCCCTTGCCCGACAGGACCCTCATAACGACATTCTCTCCATATATGGTAGGGATAGTAGATACGCGGATATCATACCCTTTATTCAGAAAGACGAAGGTAAAGGCGCCGTCCTGCGGCAGCCTCGTCTCTGCTATGTCCAGGTGGGAGAGGATCTTTATCCTTGACACGATGCCGATATGGATCGATTTTGGCAGGCAGTGTCCGAACTGCAGAACCCCGTCGATGCGGTAGAAGACCTGCGTCACGTCGGCGGTCGGCGCGAAGTGGATATCGGTAGCGTTGTTCCGTATCCCCTCTACGATCAGCATATCCGTCATGGACACGATATCGTTGCCTGTCGGGGAGCCTGTCGTCTGAATATCCTTGACGATCTTTTCCATCTGCTGATAGACGGGGTTCTCGAGGAAGTAGTATGCCTTTTCCATGGCGTCATAGTAGGCGTCCCTGTCAACTATATATGTCTTTGCCTGTTTTTTTGTGATGCGCGTTACCGTGTCGATGGCCTTTATGTTGCCAGGCTCCGTGATACCGATGCTCACCTTCCCGTCCTCCAGGTCGAGGGGGATGAACTGATTCTTTTCCGCGACGTCTTTCGGAACAAGCCTGAGAGCGTCCTCTGAGATGACGTACTCGTCGAGGTCGACAAATTCTATGCCCGACTGCTCGGCGAGGATCTGCCCCCTCTCTTTCGCCGATAAAAATCCGAGCTTGACGAGAACGTCTCCAAGGAGATCCCCGGTGATCTTGCTCTGGATAAGGGCGATATCGAGCTTCTTATCGTTAATGAGCCCCCTTGCCTTGAGGATATCGCCTATCTTGACAGGTGCCGCCATATTAAAACCCCCTCTTCAGATCACAGCTCAACATCAAATAATCAATAACCAAACATCAATCACCAATTAATAACCAATGACCGAATCACCAAACGTAAACCAATTAGGATTTTTTGTTTGGTTATTGGATATTGGGTATTGGTGTTTAATTGGAGCTTGGTTATTGGTGATTGGTTATTCACAGTTCTTATCAGGACATTATATAGGCCATTAAGCCGAGCCATTACATATTCACCAGCGCCGGCTGGAGCACTATCACAAGCTCGACCTTTCGATCCAGCTTGTTGCGGCTCTTGAACAGGTATCCGAGAAGCGGGATATTGCCGAGAAAAGGGATCTGGTCGTCGGTCAGCGACTCTTTTTGCTGTATCAGCCCCCCGATGACGACGACGTCTCCATGCCTCACCTTCACGGTTGTGCTCAACTGCCGCAGGTCAACGGTCGGCAGCGACAGCTCGACGATCGTTGGGGTCCCTATATTCTTCTGGGTAAATTTCACCAGGTCGGAGACAATGGGCGTAACCGTGAGGGATATCTCCCCGCTCTCGTTGATGTAAGGGAGGATGCCGATGAGGATGCCCGAGAGCACGCTGTTCGTATCAACGGTAAAGGTGGTGTTCAGCGCTCCTCCCCCTGTATTGGTACTCGTCTCTACCTTTGAGATATACGCCTCGTTTCTCCCTACGGTCAGGAGCGCAGTCTGCCCGTTCATGATGTTTATCTTCGGGTTTGAAAGCGTCCTGACCTCGCCCTGTTCTTCCAATGCCTGCATCGTAAAATTCAGATCTCCTTCGGCGCCCCCGAAGCTCGGGACGCCGGCAATGGTAAAAACAGGGCCGGTGTTCGGCACTACGGTATTATACCGCGTTGTTCCGAAGGTAAAGCTGCTTGTGGTCCTCCCCGCATTCGTCATGAACCGGTCCACCAATGTCCAGTCAATGCCGAACTGGAATACGTCGGAGAGGACAACCTCTATTATCCTCGCTTCGATCATGACCTGCCTGCTGATCGTCCTCTTCACTGACTTGATGTAGTCTTCTACCCTCTGAAGGTTCTTCTTCGAGGCAGTGACATAGATCATGCCGGTAAGCCTGTTGACGGTATATCCCTGCTGTGCCCCCGCCGCGGAGCCGCCTGCGCCTGCGCCGGCCGCGCCTGCCTGCGCCCCCAATATGTTCCCGATGGATTTTTCTATGGCATCCCAGAATTTAAAGGCCGTCTCGTCGCTTTTTATATTCTGCGTTACGCTTCCCTTGATAGATGTGCTGCCGCCCCCGCCTCCGCCGCTGGTGCCTCCGGGCGCTATATTCATAACGCCGCCGAATATGTCTCCTCCTACATCAACTCCATAGGCCTGCGTCATGGCAGGGTGCCCAAGCTCGAACATCTTCGTGTCAACTGCCTTCACGACAAGGAGGTTCTCCTGGACCTTATAAAAATAATCAACTGCCGTGAAGATCGTGTTCAGGGCATTTTCAGCGGTTACGTTTTTGAGCGTGAGGTTCACCTCCGTTTCAGGATCAACGCCTT
>Ga0302252_1001587_pt1 | contig 12702 bp, 12 predicted proteins | sample AAG_RA_Leu_MG_FD_193511 | JGI IMG/M metagenome (GOLD analysis project Ga0302252, IMG submission 193511) | Enriched activated sludge microbial communities from anaerobic digester in WTTP, New Holstein, Wisconsin, United States - AAG_RA_Leu | ecosystem: Engineered > Bioreactor > Anaerobic >...
TAATCTGCAATTTCCTGGACCGGTCTTCGCCGCTTCCACTGGTTTATGATCCCTCTTATATCCCGGTTGGATAATTTGCTCACATCAAAATATAAACATGGTGTCAAATGATTTCGGGATACTACACCTCTTTTATCCTAACCGTGCCGTTTAAATGGTATCCCACGAGATAGTGTGAGTAGTATGGCTGTTCACTCCCGTATCCTTGCCTCCGCATCACAGAGCCTAGAGGAACGGCGGGACACCGTGAAACTGCTCATCATTGGGGTTTTCGCAGTCACATCGCTGATATTCACCATATACCTTATCGTATCCAGGGATCAGGCATTCTCTGCTTCTGTCTATCCCCTGATCCCTCACCTCTACCTGATCCCTCTCATTCTCCTGGCGCTCTGGTACCCCAAACGCGGGCTCCAGATCACCATCCTTCTCATCGCGGCTATCCTTCTCCTCACCACGTTCATGTTCCTGGAAGGGATCATCCTGAATCCCTTCATCGCCCTCCTCAACGCAGGGATGGACATCGCGATCTTCGTAGCGCTTGCCCTGTACGCCAAGGACCGGACCCTCGTCGAATCCTTCCTGCGAGGCTTTTTTGAGCATTCCGGGGTGGGTGAGAGCTTTGAAGAGGCGATCGGGCACCCCTCAACGAAAGCAAAGATCAAGTTCGAGGGTGCCTTTGATGATGTGCTCCGGGCGTTGCACAGCCAGGACGAGGAGATGCGCGAGGAAGCCGCAAGAGCGCTTGGCGAACTCGGTGACCGCCGGGCGGTCAATCCTCTCATTGAGCTCCTCAACGATGACAACCGCTATGTGAGAAGGGAAGCGGCAAAATCTCTCGGGCGGATTGGTGATGAGAAGGCTATCCCCGCCCTCATCACCGCACTCAAGGATGAGGACCGGTATGGCCGCGAAGGTGCGGCAGAGGGACTGGGAGAGATGTGTGAAAAGGCATATCCATCACTCATCTGTGCAATGAATGATAGTGACTGGCACGTCCGTATGGGTGCCGCGATTGCACTCCGGATCATCGGCAACAAGGATGCCCTCAAAGTCCTGATCCCTGCCATGAACGATGAGAACCGGTTCGTAAGACGGGAAGTGATCAAATCGCTCGGGAGAATCGGAGACCACAGCGTGGTACATACCCTGATTTCCGCACTGAAGGATCCCGACCGGAGTGTCCGGCTCCGGGCAGTCAGTGCTCTCTCCAAGTGCAATGACAAGCGGGTCATCGAGCCCCTCATCGAAGCTCTCAATGATGAGGACTCGGGAGTGCGGCTCAGGGTGATCCGGGCACTTGAGGAGATCGATGATCCGCGTGCCATAGAGGCGCTGAACAGCTCGTATGGGGAAGGGGCGTCGTAACCATTCCATCCAAACCCTGGATATAAATATAATGATTGAGGAATCCTATTATCTCCATTTTTTCCCTTAGAAAATCGGTGCACAAGGAATATCTTTATAACTGAAGAGGGTGACCTACACGTACAGGCTAACTGGAGGGATCCGTTAGCACTGTGAGGTGTAGCAAATGAAGAAGTTTAACACAAAGGAAGACGCGTTCACCGGGCTCGAGGCCGCGATTGTACTGATCGCATTCGTGGTTGTCGCTGCGGTGTTCTCGTATGTAGTGCTCGGCGCCGGGTTCTTCACGACCCAGAAAGCGCAGGAAGTAGTCCACTCTGGGGTGTCCCAGGCAGCCTCGAACATTATTGTAAAAGGGGAAGTCTATGGGATTGCAGATGAGAAAAATGAAACGATTGGAATCATCCAATTTGATGTCGGCCTCGCTGCAGGCGGTATGCCTATTGACATGGGGAAGACTACATTGGTATGGAGTACACAACTTGATGCGCCATACCAGATGGAATACGATAACCAACTAGCAACACCAGAGAATACCGGTAAATGGAATATTACTTACAGAAGCCCAAGTTCAAATACCAATGAATTATTAGAAACCAATGAAATTTTCACAGTCCAAGTATACCCGAAGACTAATGTAACCCCAAGGGGTCAATTCAACCTTGAGATAAAACCTGAAGTCGGAGCTTCCCTTGGCATTCAGCGGACCCTGCCTGCAGGATTGACGCCAACAACAATGCTCTACTAAATTCAACCTTTTTTCTGCTGTGTACCAATATCATTGATAGTATTAAGTGCCATTTTTTCTCCCATTTCCTCGCCCCGCAAGGTATATCATCATAGAAAAAGTAGAAACTGTTATTATGGCAGTCAATCAGTCTCAGGTCGATCATATCATCGCCTCAGCCTCTTCTGACGATCCTGAGGTGAAACTGCTCAAGCTCCAGGACGAAGTGGAGCTGATCAAGACATCGATAAAAAGGCTCCTTATCGACATCCGGGAGAGGATGAACGATCTTGAGAACCCCATCGTAGTGAGCGGTGGGCATGGTGGTACAGATGATGTCTCTGCAAAAATGGCAAACGTCATAAAAGATACCTCGAGCGCCATCGAATCAGCGGCAGGGGCCATCAAATCAACCACAGAGACAAAAAAAGCAGAAGAGCAGGCAAAGGCAAATCAACCACAAACCCAGGGGCCTCCCACACATGAGACACAAGGTGTTCCGCAGTATCCGGGATCTGGTCCCGGACTTATGCAGGCACCGGGGTCAGCAATACCAGGTTTCCCACAGACCGCCGGTGCTTTCCCTGGCCAGCAAATGCATCCTGCATCAGGCGTCGGACCCCAGGGTCAGATGAGCGATATCGACCTGTTTTCAGCGCTCAAGTCTCAGCTCGCAACACTCCCGAAAGAGGATCCGGTGACAAAGGCTGCACTGAGCGACAAGGTCAGGCTTCAGAAGGTATTCAGGTTGTTTGAATGGACAAACAGGAACGTGAAACGGTTCGGCCATGACAGGGTAGATCTTATGCTCGAGGCGTACCACGCGATGGGATACATCTCGGATCAGTCATGCAAGCTCGTGAAGGATATGACCCGATTGATGCCGACCAGCATTGGAGAATTACACGAGATAAAAGCTGACGAATTCGTATCCGAGTTATACGAACTGAACCACATCCTCAACCCGTCAGACTCCACGCTTGACCGTGATATGATCGAGGTCCTGATGGAGAAACGCGAGGACTCCCAGAAACTCTTAAGCCCCGCCAGGGAGCAGGATGAAGGAGCCCCAAACAGAGAATATTTACCTTCCCGTGATAGAATCTAGGTGAGATGTCCAGCGAGACGATCGTCACCGCCCTCTTTTTGATCAGTGCGGTGATCGCCGCGGGGGTGCTGATCAACGCGATATTTCCGGCTATATATCGTACTGCTGATACCTTTGGATCTGTCTCGAGCCAAGCTGATACAGAGATGCGCACGGATTTTAAGATCGTAAATACGTACGCAAAAGATAATGACGCGAAAATATGGCTTAAAAATGTGGGATCCGCACGACTCCATACGAATGAAGTAAACGATATTGAAATTTTTATTGGGGCTGTTGGGAATTTCGATCGGCTCCCACCTGGCAGTAGGACTTACACTATTGAAGATAACACCAACAGCTACTGGGATCCAGGCGAGACTCTCACCTTTGTCATCACAGATAGTGAACTCGTATCCAGAGCGGGGTCCGGTGGAGATGTTTACCTTTCAATAGTCGTCCCCAATGGGGTGAGTCGAACCCAGGTCTTCACAAAAAGTTAAGAGAGGATAACCATTCATGGCAGCAGCAACCCTTGTGGCTACGGCATTCGGCATCATTATTATAATCGTCACGGCATACGTGCTTGCCGGGGGTACTCTTCTTACAAGCGAGGTTGTGATAAACGCTCAGAAGGACATGACCGATCTGCAGGTGAAGATGCTTGGAACCTCAATCAAGGTACTATCGACTTCTACAGATAGTTCCTATTTTTACATCCAGGTTTTGAACGATGGCAGGGAGCCAATCAGGGATTATGAGCATGTTGATGTATTTTTATATTTTTCGTCAAGCGGGTGGTCCCGGTTTACCTACCAAAATACAACCCCACCATTGGTTGACCATTGGGCAAAAGAAGGAGTTATTTTGCCTGATACAGTCTACCCCAATCAGTGGGATCCCGGGGAGACCCTGAACATGTCAGTCTCATACAGTGGGACCCCCGATTACTATAAGATCGTAACTGCCAATGGCGTGTCGAATTTCTGATTCCAGTTCTTTTCATATTCAACCTTACATCCGGTAAGGAACACTTTATATCAATATTCCGATATAGTATTCAGTACTCATTATGGTGGCATCTCTCAACGATGGACTCTCTAATCTTCTGGGCGGCGAAGATAAGAATATCCTTTCAACCGGGAACAACGAGATCGACAAGAAGATCGCAGATGGGCTGCCGCTTGGCTCGCTCACCCTGATCGAGGGGGAGAACGATACGGGAAAAAGTGTGCTCACCCAGCAGATCATGTGGGGGGCCATGAAGCAGGGCCTGCGGGTCGACTTCTACTCCACCGAACTGACCGCAAAGAGCTTTCTTTCCCAGATGGAGTCGATGAGTCTCGATGTCTCAGACTACTTCGCATGGGGCTATATCCGCCTCTTCCACCTGCACATGGCCGGGTTCAAGTGGAGCAAGGAGGAGATGGACGGGATCCTCCAGAGGATTGTACACCATATCCAGACAAGCAATGCCGAGGTCGTGGTCGTGGATTCGCTCACCATGTTCACCGAGTATACCCAGCAGTCGTCAATTCTCACCTTCCTGACGAACTGTAAACAAATTGTTGACAAGGGAAAGACGGTCCTCATCACCCTGCACACCTATGCCTTTGAGGAGGACACCCTAATCAGGATCCGTTCCATCTGCGATGCCCATCTCTCGATGAAAAAAGCACTCATCGGCGACAAGTACGTGATGGTGCTCGAGGTGGTCAAGGTCAGGGGCGCCCGGAAGACGACCGGAAACCTGGTCTCGTTCGAGGTCCATCCTGGCTATGGCATGAAGATCATTCCTATCTCCATGGCCAAGGTGTGAGATGGCCGCACTCACCGCAGCACTTAACCTTCCCTTCAAGCCTGCAGAGAACACAGAAGACAACGACTGCGTGAACAATATCGAGAGTTGTGCACTCTACAGGATGCTCCCGGTCAACGCCAAGGAATACGTGAAAAAGAGTCCCCATCTGCTCGAATACCTTCACCTCTTCCCTGTCGATGAATACGGGATCCCCCTCTTCTTCTCGGAACTGAAGCGTGACCTCAAGTCGATGACCGATCCCAACCTCATCTACCCCGCAGATGACACGGTCTTCGTGCACATATTCTTCGACCAGAACGATGTCCGTAACTACTACATTCCCGTCGATCCCTCCTTCATGCACAGCGTGAAAGAACTCACGCCGGCGGTGGAATACAAGCTTGTCGACCTGCTTGATGCACTGGAAATCGACCCAGTCACAGATGAAGACAAGACGAATGTGTTAAAGACCCTGATCTCCCAGGTGCTCGTCGTGCAGAATCCCGGGGAACAGGTCGCGATGCTGACCGGGAAGGCCCAGAAACAGGGTTTCTCCAGCAAGATGAAGGATTTCCTCAACAAGGACCTGACCGCGGCAAAGGAGAATGTGCACCGCAAGGTGGCGATGGCCAGTGTCCGGCAGACACCTGATGGCAGGATCATCGTGAGTCCCCAGGAATACCGGGCTCTCGAATACATGATCGTCCGCGATAAGATCGATGTGGGACTCCTAAAGCCGTTTATCAATGACAAGTATATCGAGGATATCACCTGCGATGGGGTTGGCCCAATATTCATTGAGCACAAGATCTTCAAGGGGCTCAAATCGGTGGTCGGGTGGACTGACACCAAGGAACTTGATAATTTCGTGATCAAGCTTGCTGAACGGACCAAGCGGCCAATCACGTACAGGAATCCTATCGTGGATGCCACGCTTCCCGACGGCTCGCGTATCAATATCGTGTACAGCACGGACATCAGCAGGAAGGGCAGCAACTTCACCATCCGTAAAGCAATGGATGACCCGATCAGCATCCTGAAGCTGATCGAATTCAAGACCTGCGATTACATGGTTGCCGGCTATCTCTGGATATGCATCGAAAACGGCATGTCCCTCTTCATGAGCGGCGAGACCGCGAGCGGGAAGACCACCAGCCTGAATGCCTTTACGACATTCATCCCGCCTGAGAACAAGATCGTCACGATTGAAGATACCCCTGAACTCCAGATACCTCACAAGAACTGGACGAGAGAGGTCTCAAAAGGGAAGGGATCCGGGGAGGGTGAGGGCGGAGATGTCACCATGTTCGATCTCCTCAAGGCCGCACTCCGTCAGCGACCGAACCAGATCATGGTCGGTGAGATCCGTGGTGTCGAGGGTTCGGTGGCATTTGGTGCCATGCAGACCGGCCACCCTGTTCTTTCGACGTTCCACGCCGCTTCGGTGGAGAAGCTCATCCAGCGTCTCTGCGGCGATCCCATCAATATTCCCAAGACCTACGTCGACAACCTGAATATTGTGGTCATCCAGAGTGCGGTAAAAAGGCCGAGCGGAGAGACCGTCCGGCGCATCCTGAGCGTGAACGAACTTGTCGGCTATAATCCGGAAACCCAGGGTTTTTCGTTCGTGGAGATGTTCCACTGGAACCCGGCGACCGACCTTCACGAATTTCCCGGAAGGGGGAGCAGTTTCCTCCTCGAGAACAGAATTGCCACCATGCTCGGGATTCCGGAACACAAAAAAGCGTCAATTTATAACGAAGTGGAGAAGAGAGCCAAGATCCTGGAACGCCTGCACAAGGCAGGGTATACCGGGTTCTATGACCTCTATTTCATGATGACCAAGGTCAAAAAGCAGGGTCTCCTGAAGATGGATCTCGATTCGATGTAGATGGCATTCGCAGGATTTGGTAAGTCAGTACGCCAGGCGAACGCGGGAAAACTGCCATTCCAGGATCTCGGGACATCCATAAAAGAGAAACTGGACGCGATCACCGAGAATAAGAAGATGGGGCCGGACCTTCTCTTCATGGTCACCTACATGGCCTCGATCACCACCGCGCAGGCCACAAGGCCGGAGATTTTTGCATATACCGCGGTCCGCAAGGAGTACGTGACCTGCAAGTACATCGAGCGGGTGGAATTCTTCGTCAAGCGCTGGAACTACAGCTATGTGCAGGCACTTTCGATCATCGCCGAACGGGCCAAGAATGACATGCTCAGGAGCCTGCTGAACCGGTTTGGGAACTCCATGGAGTCAGGGGTCCCGGACGAGGATTTCCTCACCCGTGAACTGGGGACGATCCGCAGCGTCTACCGGAACTCGTACGAACAGGGCCTCGAGATGCTCAAGAAGTGGTCCGACGCCTATATCGCGATGCTCTTTGCAGGATCCCTTGTCGGGATCATCATGATGATCTCGGTGGCGATTTATTCGCCGGGGGATCCCCAGTCGACGCTCATGTCATCATACATGGTGGTGGGCGGTATCGCAGTGTTCGGTATCGTGACCATGTATCGTTCTGTCCCTTCTGATGACAAGACGCACAATATGCCGAAAGGATCAAAGGAGCAGGATCTCATTCACCGGCTGGAGAAAAAGGTCATTCCCCTTGCTGCGATGGGTGCGATACTACTCTTCATTCTCAGCGGGAATGCGGGGCTCTCGATGCTCTTCGTGGGATTATTACTCCTCCCCCTGGGTGTGATCGGGTATCTCGACGATCAGAATATCATCAAACGGGATGCAGAATTCACCACGTTTATCCGGAGTCTTGGTGCGGTCATGGGGGGAAAGGGGGTCACCATCGCAAATGCCCTGGGCGAGATCGATAGGAAATCCCTCGAAACGCTCGAACCGTTCATCAACGGGGTGTATTCAAAACTGAACATCGGACTTGACGAGAAACTGACCTGGGAACGCTTTCTCCATGAATGCGGCAGCAATCTCATCTATAAATACCTCAACATCTTCCGTGATGCCGTCGACCTCGGGGGAAAACCCGACATTATCGGGCAGATCGTCGGCTCATCGATGCTCGAGCAGGTGCTGCTGCGGGAGAAGCGGAACAACGTCTCCATGGGATTTGTGATCCTCCTTGTCCCCATGCATGCCATGATGGTAGGAATTTTCCTCGTCCTCTTTCATATTCTCCTCGATATGTCAAAAGCCATTCAGACCGTGATGACCTCTTTTGGAGATACCAGCGCGGCACTCTCCGGAAGCACGACCGCCGGGGCACTGGGTTCACAGATGCCGATTGATCTCTTTGTGAACTTTCCCGAAGGCGAGATGACCACCTACGTCCTCATCATGGTCACAATAATATCAATTGCCAATATCATCGTGGGAAAGATTGTCATGGGAGGAGATCGCTACATGTTTTATTTCTTTACCAGTTTTATCCTCGCAGTGACCGGTATTATTTATATTGCCACGCCCGAATTAGTTGCTATGTTCTTCAATATTCCTACCATCGGAGGTTGAAATGAAGGATTCAACACTCAGGGTCGTCCTTTTCGCAATAATTGTAATATTCGGAACAGTGATACTCTTACTTCCTGTACCGGTTTTCTATCTTATTATTGGTGCAATAATCCTTGGCATTCTCGTCATTTTTCTCACAGGGACGGTAAAAGTTCCCTCTTTCACACTACCCTCACTCAAAAGGAAAAAAGGAGAACAGAAGAGCGCGGTCCCCGAAAAAGCGGTGCAGAAGAAGGAGAAAGAGAAGAAACCCAAAAAAGAGAAGAAAGAGAAAAAGGTCACAACGCCAGGGAAAAAGCGCGGTACCGGGGATTTTTTCTCATCGCTCAAAGGTGCATTTGCAGTCCTTGGCAAGAACCTCGCACGTGGCACGAAATCGAAGAAGGAACGTGAGTCCGAGGCGAAGAAGATAGATTCCCTCCTCGACAAGTCCATCAGCGGCGGAGCGGTCGCATCTCTTGACGATATCGTCCCGGACGCCACTCCTGCCGAGAAGAAGAAGGAGACCGATCCGTTCAGTGCGCTCGTCGGTGAAGACCTGAATGCAGACCTGCTGAATGACATTGAGCAGGCCGAAGACTTCTCTATCCTGGATGACAGCCAGATTGGAGTCGGGGAGGCAGCCCCGGGAACGCCTCCCCCCGAATCCCTGGGAGAGGTTGCAGGCATGGATATTGGCCTTTCTGGTGATGAGGCCCCCATTATGATTGACGAGACGGACGATGCCGACGAGGTGAAGGAGATACTGGAGGCCAATAAGGGGGAGATCGATCTGAGCCAGGATGCGGGAATGGATCTTGCAGGGGGTGCCATGGAAGGGCTCGACGGGTTCGACCTCGATGGTATCGACCTCAGCGAGGAAGACACCTCTGTACCTGCTCCGGCTTCCGCGCCAGCGCCTGTTTCGCCTTCCGCTATGAAAGCCGCAAACCCTGCGGCAGGATCTCCTATGGGAGCTTCCGAGCCGCCAAAACCCACAAGCCCTGCCTTTTCGCCCGAACAGGACATGCTCTCGTTCTCGAAGGGGAAAGGACAGGACGACGACCTCATGGCATCGCTCAAATCCGATGTCACCTCAGTCAAGAAGAACGATTATGCAAGCCTTATCAGGGATATGAAAGATATTAGGGTGAATGCCTCAGATCTCAAGAGTGAACTCGAAGACCTTCTGAAGCCGAAAAAACCAAGAATCGAATAATTTTTTCATGGTGCAGAAAGGATGGCTGTTGTCCCGGTAAAGATTGAAAAGGATGGAAAATGGGTGGTCAGTAAGATCGACCTGCAGCAGGATTCGATGACCATCGCCGAGCCTGTGAAAAAGGCCATCCCTTTCAAATCGATCATCGATCTCGAAGAGAGGAAAAGCCTGCTCATCATGACGGTGAAGGGCGAGCCTCCGGTTATCTACAGAATAGCAAGCGTAGATAAGGTCCTCCAGGCGATGAAGCGGCTCATCATCATGGCGTGCAGCGCATACCGCCTGATGGCCTATTTCATGTCGCCTGCCGTAAGGGGCGGAGTGATGGTCACGAACGCCACCTGGGAAAAAGGGGCTATCGCGGTCCTCAAGACCAGCATCTGGTTTGTGAGCCAGAACAAGCAGATATCAGTGCCGCTGAAAGAGGTCACCGGGATGGAACTCACCAAGCGTGAGGTGCAGGGGAAGCAGGTTGACGTGGTCAAGATCGATCACATGGAGAACAAAGATGTGGTGACCAGTTATGTGCTCTGCCCCATCTCCACTCTCAAGATTCTCATAAATTTCCTGACAGACACGACAAAAGATCTTGAGACGAACGCAGAAGACCTCGACCCCCTCTCTGCGCAGGTCGGGATGCTCATCTACAGCGGCATGGACTCCCACGCCATCGAGAACATGCTCAATATCTCCCACAAAGACCTCGATAAGATCTATGAGAAACTGTTAAAAATCGGTCTCATCGAGGTGGTGTTCGTGCGAAAGGAAGTCCAGCTCACCCCAAAAGGTGTTCGTTTCATCACTGAATCGGTAAAACCTCCATCCCCCTGAAACCCCCGGGATCGCTACGTCACTATCATTAAGTATATAAATCCTTTGCATTCACCACTATAGTGATAGACATGGGCAGAATTCTTATCGTGGATGATACGCTTTTCATGCGGACTCTTCTCAAGAACATCCTGTTCTCGGGTGGCCATGACATCGTGGGAGAAGCGGGTGACGGGGACGAGGCCATCACCAAGTACCAGGAACTCAAGCCGGACCTGGTCACCATGGACGTAGTGATGCCCAAGGTGAACGGCATCGAGGCACTCAAAGGGATCAAGACTTTTGATCCAAATGCCAGGGTGGTCATGTGCACCGCGGTTGGACAGGAACAGATGGTCAAGCTTGCCATCAAGACCGGGGCCAAAGGATATATCGTGAAACCATTCCAGGCTCCAAAAGTGCTCGAAGAGATCAAGAACGTGCTCGGCTCATGAGACCATGATCAGGGTTCTCGTCGTGGACGACTCCCTCTTCATGCGCACCATGATCAGGGACATGCTTGAAAAAGATCCCGAGATAGACGTAGTGGCAACCGCGACTGACGGCGTGGATGCACTCAAGAAGATCAGGGATTTTTCACCCGATGTCGTGACCCTTGACATCGAGATGCCCAGGATGAACGGGCTTGAAGTCCTGAAGAACCGTTCCCAGTTCAAGGAATTCCCGAAAGTCATGATGCTCTCTTCACTGACCTCGGTCGGAGCGGAGATGACCAGGACCGCAATGCAGCTCGGGGCCGATGACTTCATGCCAAAACCCACCGAGAAGCACGAGACCGAGAGTATCGAGCGTGAACTCCGGGATAAGATCCATAACCTTATCAACATCGCGTATATCAAACGGCCGGAGAGAAAAAAGAGTGCGCTCGCCGATCGGATAGTGGTCATCGGAGCCTCTGCGGGTGGCCCTCCGATGCTGGATGTCCTCCTCTCATCATTCAAGACCAGCATCCCGGCATCGATCGTGATCACGCAGCACATGCCGGAAGGAGGATTCACCGCGTCCCTTGCCACCCGCCTGAACCGTATCTCATCCATGCCTGTCAAAGAGACCGAGAATGGGGATTTCCTGAACCAGGGAAGTGTCTATATATCAAAAGCCGGGTATCACACCGTCATCTCGTCGCACCTGGAAGAGCAGGGAGAGAAAGGAGGGCGCATTGTCCATTCGCAGTCTCCCCCTATCCACAGCGTGCGTCCGGCGGTGGACAAGACTTTTCTCTCGGCATCCAGCGTGTTCGGAAACCGGGTGGTCTCGGTGATCCTCTCGGGAATGGGAAACGACGGGGGTGATGGTATGGCGGTTATCAGGGAGCATGGCGGCAGGACTATCGTCTGTCGCGAGGAGGACTGTCTCGTGTACGGGATGGCGCGATCCGCGCTTGGAAAGAACTGCGTGGAAAAAGTGTTGCCGCTGGCGAAAATCGGGGATGAGATTACACACCTGGTGACAGGGATGGCGAACTGAATATGTCTGAACTTGATGCATACCGCTCGCTCTATATCGCTGAATCGAGGGAGAACCACGAGAATATCGTGAAGAATCTCCTCGTTCTTGAGAGTGAGGCGTCTGAAGAAGCAATTGCAGAGATCTTCCGCTCTGCCCATTCTCTCAAGGGAATGTCGGCATCCATGGATTTCAAGGGCATGGAGAGACTCTGCCATGCTATGGAGGATGTCTTTGCAGAGATCAGGAACGGGAACATGGCGGTCACCCACGCCCTCATGGACACTCTCCTTGCCGCATCCGATACAATCGAGGCGATGCTCGATGATATCGAGGGGGGCGGCCAGGGAGTCCCGGACGATCTCAATGACCATGTCATGGATCTGAAACACTGGATCACACAGGGAACCGGATCACCCGGGGGACAGGACCAGGGATCCGCTCCTGGTTGCTCCCCTGCCGGGCCATCCGGCGAAGAAGCGACGGCAGGGGGCGACGCTTCCGGATCGTCAAAATTCTCCCTATCGATTCGCCTAACCGATACCTGTGACAACCGGAATCTGAGAGCAATGATCCTTCTCCAGAATCTCGAAGAGATCGGGACTATCGGGAAGGTCACCCCTGAGAGATCGATTGTTGAGGATGGGGTGTTTGATGGCCACTTCACAGTTGAGATCGCAAGCGATGCAGGTATTGACGCGCTGAAAACCATCACCACATCATCCGATATTAAAGAAGCAACAATTCAGGACCTTTC
>Ga0302252_1001588_pt1 | contig 12691 bp, 15 predicted proteins | sample AAG_RA_Leu_MG_FD_193511 | JGI IMG/M metagenome (GOLD analysis project Ga0302252, IMG submission 193511) | Enriched activated sludge microbial communities from anaerobic digester in WTTP, New Holstein, Wisconsin, United States - AAG_RA_Leu | ecosystem: Engineered > Bioreactor > Anaerobic >...
TGTGTTACAAAAATTGCTGCCAGTCGGTATCTGAAATGACCATTGTCATGCAGGGCCCCTGCATGTTCTGAACAACCGGCCATGGCAGAGTCCGGCCGGATGGATGGCCGGCTACCTTTTTTTTAAGGAATACTCCAATGATGGAGTATTTTGTATGAAGCACGCATAAATTCGATCTGTTTTCACCTCTTCTATAAAAAGACTCCAAAATGAAAAACTGGTGATTAATCTGAAGAGTCTAAACCCGCTACGGGCTTAAAAATTCCATAACGTTGTCTACATCATCATGGACATCAAACACAAGCTCTGCAAGCACTCTGACAAATCCTACAAGATGCAGCGGCTCTACAAGCGGGTTGATGGCAAATTCATCCCCTGCGCGTGGATGTGCCCGTATTGTGGGCAGATGCAGCGGGATTAGGATATTACTGATTCACAATCTTTATTCATCCTGCCGATAATTTCCCAATACATAATAGGCGGCGGGAGACTTTGGATAATCAGAGGGAGGATAACCGTATCAGAGCGTATCGCTCCTGTCTTATTCTTTTTTTCCTAATCACGGTGCTAGCTCCATCAGTCGCTGCTTCTGACGCAATGTTCCGATCCAATCCAGAGCATACTGGAGTCTATGATAATGGAGGCATTGAACCAACGAATAATCTGATATGGCAACTCCCCTCGGAGAGTCAAACTTATTCATCACCCGTTGTGGCTGATGGTGTTGTCTATATCGGTAATTTTAGTGGCAGTCTTGTTGCTGTGGATGCAACTACAGGGATAGAGAAATGGCGATTCCCAACAGGAATTGTGCATTCATCACCCGCCGTTTCTAAAAATATTGTTTATGTGGGGTGTTTTAATAGCAATCTATGTGCGATTGATACAATAACAGGAAAAGAGAAATGGCGTTTCCAAGTCGGAGATGGAATCACAGCATCGCCATTACTATCAAATGGAATTGTTTTTACCACAGGTAAGAATGGCTATCTGTACGCTATTAATTCTTCAACGGGTAATGAAGTATGGCGGTTTAATTTTGATCGCCAGCATAATTGGTTTAACGAACCCATAGTTTCGAATAATATCGTATATATTGCATATTCATTTAATAAAATATCAGCCATAGATTCGATTACCGGTATCGAGAAATGGAGATTAACTTTAGACAGCAGACCGTCCATAACCTCTAACAATCCATCAGCCTTTGTCATCGCAGATAACACCATCTATTTTCTAGATGGTGAGATTATGAGTCGTTCTGATAATGTCGTTTGCCATGCTGTTGATCCTTTGACCGGAGTAGAGAAATGGCGGTTCACAGCGACTTCAGAGTGGGCTTCATTTAATCCTTCATCACTGGCAGTGTCTGACGGAATTGTGTTTGCTGGTATTGGAAACAATCTGTATGCAATTGATATGAGAACAGGAAAAGAGAGATGGCAATTCATTACAAAAGGAACAGTTTATTCATCGCCGGCAGTTGCCAATGGGGTTGTTTATTTCGGTAGTTATGATAACAATCTCTATGCAGTTGAGGCTTTATCAGGTAAGGAGAAGTGGCATTTCACCACTGAAGGAGGTATTTATTCATCTCCAGCGATCGCAAATGGTGTTGTCTATGTTGGTGGGGGTAACAGTCTGTACGCAATTGGTAGTACGGCCACACCCCAACTCTTTATCCAGTCAATGATATCAACTGTGTCCGGTCTGAACACGCCTTCATCAGTTCTTCCGAAGATAAAAAAGGATTCTATTTCGATATCACTAATAGTCTTATTGATAATTTTTATGTGGCTTGCCGCTGGGGGATATTGGCTATACTATTACTGGAAAGATAGAACCCAAGCAGTGGATAATGAAATGGAACATTATGATGTAACAGAGCTTCCTTCACAAATATCAACTCCCACTGATCTCCAGAATCAAAAAAAACTCGAACGTGAAAAAACAATCGACATTCCGGATACTGATCTGAAGGAATTACCTCTGCAAAACAGCTCGAAATCTGATAATGTCAACTCTCAAAAATTTTATCGTATCCTCACCATTGGACTTTGTGTCATGATTGTCATAATCGGTTTAGTATTTGTACCTACGAAAACCATCTCCCAAAATATCGAAGTAGCATACACGGCAACAGAAACTTACTATGAAAAAGAACCCTATACTGTAAAAGAATCATACCAGGAACAAGAGCCCTATCAGACAACCGAAACATATTTTGATAAGGTTCCTGTTGAGGTAAGTGTTCCCTATCAGGTAGTTGAGTTTTACTATGACATTTTTGACTCAGGTAGTGCTGGCTATTATGGAACACCATATCAAACTGATTGCTATTGTACACGCTCAAGTCCCTTGTACATAGGCACGAAGGTTATGGGGCAAGGGTGTGTCCAACTAACGTGTAAAAGATCAAGAACGGTAACGAAATACCGAACTGAAATCCAGGAAAAATCAATCCAGAAAGAACGTCCGGTTACAAAATACAGAATCGTTGATAAGACAAGAGATATTACAAAATATCGGGATGTTGTAAAAACCCGCAGTGTTATAAAAACACGAATTGAACAACGACCTCTCGAAGTGAACTGGTTACTGGGATATAAAACACCCTACTCGTTTCATCTTCCAAAAATTTTCGGAAAGTAAATGAAGAGAATCATTATTTTATTAGTAATCAGTTTTTTTGTCGTGGGATGTGTATTTGCATTCATTATTTTTAATTATAATAAGCAAATCGACGCTGAACAAATCCAGCACCAAAAAGAAATTGAGAGGCTTAAACAGGAGCAAAAACTTCTGGATACCCAGTTTTATAGTCAGCAGCAGACCCGTCAGCAACAGCAGATCAATGCACAAAAGCAAGAATTACACAGAGACCGTGATAGAGATGGTCTGACTTATGAGCAGGAATTAAGGTCAGGAACAAGTGATGATAATGCAGATACCGATGGTGACTATATCCGGGATAGCGAAGATAAACATCCTGCTGGGGGGGGAGAGATATACAAATATACAATCCCCTGGACACATAATGGTCGGTCATTTACAACTCAGTTTGGTATTGCGGAAGACCAATTATGGTATTACAAAAATAAGGAACGAAAAAGTGCAACTGATACTAGATACGTAACACCTTATGATCCTGTTATTCAGACAATTGCAAAGGATATTTCAGACGCTTCTGTAAGTATAAAAGAATCGTGTAAATATTGTCTTGCGGTCGATTTTGTTGAATCAATGAATTACGAGAGTGATATCGATTATAATTTTAATATTGAATATCCAAAATACCCGATTGAGACGATTGTTGATAAACGTGGAGATTGCGAAGATACTGCATTTTTAATGGCTTCAATTTTGAAAGCCTTGGATATTGACACGATATTATTACTCTATTCCGATCATATGGCCGTTGGGTTTGCATCGGGTAATTGCCCTGGTGATGATTATTCTTACAAAGGACGCAAGTATTGTTTTCTTGAAACAACTTCAGAGCCTGACACTTATTATTATTCTATACCGCAAGAATATCGTGATGCACCACCAACTTTTATTGAATTAAATTGAGTAGATCCGACCATCCGGTTTCTTTTTCCAGTTATCTTCAACTCCAAAAATCAACCCCAAAAATTAATTTTCTCATCGTAGAAATACACCATTTACCATAAAGATCATCTTATGTTCCCCTCATCTCTCACCTAGTTTCCAGACTGCCCAGTCCTGCCCGTCAACGACGATCTCGACAAATGTCTTGTCCGGGCTGGTTTCTTACTCGGTTCTATTCTAGCTGAGACCGAGAAAGAGGACGAAAAAAACATGCCTTGTTCAACACATCCCCACCCGGGTCGTGTGAATAAAAAAGTCGTCAGGGAATGATCGCAAAGACCCGCGCCGGTGCCCCCGTCGCGCCCCGGATGTCCATGGGGATGACATAAAGGGTTGCGCCGGAAGGCGGCAGCTTGTCCAGGTTTGCAATATTCTCGAGCGCCAGCTTATCGGCGCCGCAGATCACGCGGTGGACCACAAAGTCCTCCGATTTCCCGTAATCAATGCTCGGCGTGTCAAGCGCAATGCCGGTGATGGTGCGCTGCGTTGTCAGGAACTCCGCCGACTCTTTGGAAAATCCCGGGAAGCTCAGGTACGGGATCGCGGGGAGACCTTTTTTATCCGTCCCCATGACCTTCACCGGGTCAGGATACCATTGCGTGTCAAATCCGGTGTACATGATGACCCATGCCCCCGCCGGGATCCGGCCATGCTGCTGCTCCCAGTTTTCGATGTCCGCAACAGACAGGAGATAATCCCGGTTACGGGCGCACTGCTCCCGCACATCAATCACGACCGCCGGGCCGATCCATTCCGCAAGGGGGACCTGGTCGATGGTTCGTCCGTCTTTTGCAAAGTGACGCGGCGCATCGGCATGGGTGCCGCCATGTTCCGAAGCGGAATAGAAGTTGGCAGCGTACCAGTAGCCCTTCTCGGTGATCCCCGCTGACTCCGGCTCCAGGCTGAATCCTTGAGCGTTCGGCCAGTAGATCGACGCATTGTCAAACGGATAGGTCATGTCAAGGATATGCCCCGGGGTCCCGGTTGCGTACCCGGTCCCGTATGCAGCCGGAGCGTTGTCAGCGCTGCCATATGCAGGAGGGATCCCGGCGGGCGCACCGGGAATTTCCTGGCTCCCGGTAACGCACCCGGCAGCCAGCAGGCCAATCACGAGCAGGAGAATGAAGGGTAGATCGTTCACACCGGTACTCTTCGCTCTGGTGACAATAGATATTTTTCATGGCATGCGGGAATCGCCCCTCTTAAAAACGCAAAATTCCGCGTATTTTTTAATTTTTCCTGCAATACGCAGTATTATCATCATAAGCGCCAAGATACAGTGAGAGAGACAAAAAAGGAGGGAGAAATGACCGGGTCCCGATCAACCGCATCAAAACGATACGATTACGCCCGGCTTGTCTGCTCCTACATGATATCCCAGAACCTTACCTGCGCTGAAATAACCTCGCAGCAGATCGCCAGGTTCTACAACCTGCCGCAGAGCACCTCGCGAGCGATCGGTCACATGCTCAATTTCCTGTACACCAACCAGATCCGCGCTGCCCGGTTCGGGTTCTATATCCAGGGAACACGCCCGCTCTCCAAAAGCGCGTATCCCCACCGGTACTCCATTCAACTCATTGACGGGGCGCAGGGGCTGCTCTGAATCCATGCATCCCATGCGTGACAGCAGGAAGAACCCGTTCAGGAGAGGGCCCGGCAACCGGTGCCCGTCCTCCCCGATGCGGCCAGGGTCCCGCAGGCCAACCGGATGACCCGGACCTGGCTGCAGAAGATCCTGCAGCAGAACGACACCGACCTGCTCTCCTATGATTTTGGCAGGAGCTGCCCGGCCTGGCAGGCCTGGTGGTTCCGCGGCTGCGTTGCAGCCGGCTGCCTCTGCCTGGTGTGGTTCCTCATCACGGTCCTGACATAACGCATCCGGATCCGTACGGGAACCGGGGAGCACGCTGCACTGCGGCACCCGCACCATCCCGTGCCGGTCCTGAACGATCAGGATTCATGTCAGTCCTTTCGTGTGGTTTTTGGATGGTCCCTGCCGGAATGCGGGGGTGACGATCCATCCGGTGTGTGGACAAGGGTGCTGCCGCAGAGGGGACAGCGCCGGGACTTCCGGGTACCCGTATCATGGAACTCCCGTTTGCAGACCGGACAGCTGATCACAAGAGACTCCCGGGAACCTGATACCTTTTGATCATACCGCACCAGTCCCTGCAGACGTCCTCGTTTTTTGCCTGCCAAAAATCCTGCTTGAGCATGAGCGACAACCCGGTGACTGCCGGATGGCCATGCAGACGCTTTTCCGCTGCATGAAAGAACGGCCGGCGTACCTTCGGGGCTGACTGCAGTCCCGGATTTTTTTTAAGACTGCATATCTGTGCTAGCATGAAGAAGAATTGGTTCGGGTACTATGAAAATGCACGTGAATGGTCCTGTTCGCGAGATCCCTGCGGAAACGAAGAAAAAGGCAGAACGCCCGGTGAGCCCCGGCCCGCCCCTCGGGTAACGGCAGGCACGAGCGGGTGCTGACCCGCACGCAGGTCTGCAGAAATACCTCATACCCGCCGGCCGGACAGCAGCAGGATCGGTAACCAGGATGGATACCATAGCCTTATCCCCTCACATAGCATTGAGAAAGCAGCATAACGAGGCATTTTCATGGGAATTAAACCATCGTACATCAAAACCATCGGCACGACACTCATCAACCGGCAGAGGGAGTACTTCTCGAAAGATTTTGAGGCGAACAAGCAGCAGCTCTCCCTCTCGGCAGTTATCCCGAGCAAGCGTGTCCGGAACCGGATTGCCGGGTTCATCACACGGAAGATGAACACCAGGGACCGCAGATAATCCGGTAACGGGGACAATCGGCAGTCCCTTCCCTTTTTTTTCAGCAACTTCCCTGAAATACTCTTCAGGACACGGGACCGTTCCCGGAATGATAATGCCCGGCAGGACCCGGTTCAGGCGATACGATCATACGGGGAGCGGTATGTCCGGGTGCCGGAATGATTTTTCCGGTATCCGGATCTCAAACCGTGCCCCCCGGCCCGGCATCCCGGTCTCCTGGATCGTCAGGCCGGTGATGGACAGGATATCCCGGGACAGGGTCAGGCCAAGACCGGTATTCTTCCCGAATCCCCGTTCGAAGATCTGTTCCTTTTCCTCTGCCGGGATACCGATACCGTCATCTTCGCACACGAGAAGATTGGAGCCATCGCGGCTCTCATAAAAGAAGCGTATCATCGTGAGATCCTTGCCATACCGGATTGCATTCTCCATCAGGTTGTAAAACACTTTGGCGATCAGCGGATCGGCAAACACGCTCATTCCCGGGGGGAGATCGTTGATTATCGTGATCCTGCCTGCCGGTACCTGCTGTGCTGCGGTGTCTGCCAGCATGTGGCAGTCCAGCCATGCCGGGGCCAGGCTCCCGATCTCCTCATACTCCCGGGCGAAACGGATCATCACGTCGATCCGGGAACTCGCGGCCTCGATACAGGTGAAATACTGCTCAAGACCCGGGTCCGTAACTTCCTGGTGCAGGATTGCCAGGAACCCGGTGATCGTCATGAGCTGGTTGTTGATGTCGTGCCGGGTAATGCTGGAGAGCAGGTTCAGTTTCCGGCTGGTAAGGGCAAGAGCCCGTTCCACCTGTTTCCGGTCGCTGATATTCCGGATATTGCACTGGATGATCCGGTGGTCGTTCACGAGGTACCGGTTGGCGATGACCTCAACGTCAATACACTTCCCGGTATGCGTCTCAAGCGGGAGATCCTCGTACCGTATGAAAGCATCCCGGTCGAGTTGGATGAAGGCGTCCTGGGCCAGGGGTTTATCCCGGACAAACCCGAGTTCCCAGAGATGTTTCCCGACAAAATAGTCCAGCGGGTACCCCAGCATTTCGAGGATATACCTGTTGGCGTCCATGATCTCCCCGCTCTCCCCGTCAAGGATGAGGATGCCGTCCTGCGCTGTTTCGAAGAGGCGCCGGTACTTGAGTTCGCTGTTCTTCAGGTCGTCTTCAACCGACATATGATGTCTGCACCTTGTGCAATACTGCGTCTTCTTCCTTGCGCGCCAGGGACAGGGCAGCCGGGAAGGCATGTCCGGTTCCCTGCATATTCCGCAGGCAGGTACAATACCGGGGGTACGACCCGGGAGCTGCCATAATGAATGCGATTCCGTGCTCGGGAGGCCGTGTAAGGATATCGGAGAGAGCCGGTTTCTTACTAGAAAGGAATTGCGTTGTCGTAACGACCATCTTCGGAAGAATGATGATAATAGGAAATATTTTTCCGGATTATTAAACATTGTGCAGGATATAGCCCGGACCGGCAGTCCCGCCGGCCCCCATGCCTGCATATCTTTATGTGGCCGGGTGCAAACCCTCTGGCAATGGATCCCAATCGCCAGCCATCCGAGCGACAGAGAAAACTCGCCGTCCTCATCGATGCCGACAATGCCCAGGCCAGCACCATCAAGAACCTCCTGGACGAAGTTGCAAAGTACGGCATAGCATCCGTGAAACGGATCTACGGCAACTGGACAACCCCCCAGCTCCAGCCGTGGAAGGACGTCCTCCTCTCCCATTCCATTGTCCCGATCCAGCAGTTCAATTACTCATCGGGAAAGAACGCCACGGACAGCGCACTGATCATCGATGCAATGGACCTCCTCCATGCCGGAAACCTCGACGGGTTCTGCATCGTCTCAAGCGACAGCGACTTCACAAGGCTCGCGTCCCGCATCCGCGAGTCGGGCCTGATCGTGTACGGGTTCGGGGAGAAGAAGACCCCCAAACCATTCGTCGATGCCTGTGACAAGTTCATCTACACGGAGATCCTGCGGCCTGCCGATTCCCCGGGGATATCCGGGGAGTCCCGGCCAGCGATCACCGGCATCAGCACAGTCAAGAACGATCCCCGGCTCCTCCGCCTCCTCAAAAGCAGCATCGAGGACTCGTCCGATGACAAGGGCTGGGCGGAGCTGGGCCTGGTCGGGAGCAACCTCCAGAAGAAGAGCCCTGAGTTCGATGCCCGCAACTACGGGTTCCGGAAGTTCTTTGACCTGATCCAGTCGCTCGGCCTCTTCGAGATCGATGAACGGCAGGCAAAGGACCAGTACGGCAAGATCATCTATATCCGGGAGAAGACGAAGCGTTCACGGAAATAATCTCCCGGTCCCTCCAGAAACGGCGCTTCCCGGAGCAGGCATGGTTACTTCATGTCAGCGGGCGGATAGTATGGTGGTGACCCGCCCGGGCCCTGTAACAATCTCACGGTGTTCGGTTTTTTCCCCGCATTCACCAGGATGCCCTTTCATGAATGATATGCCGAAAATCACGTATGCACCCAAGGAATTGTTCGTGGCAACGGAACTCCAGCTCGATATCCTCCGGGATGTCGCCGGCCACCAGAACTGTCATATCGGGGATATCGTAACCCGGTTATACCCTTCCCGCAGCGAGAGCAGTGTCCGGGCTGGTGTCCGGATCCTGATGTCCGGGGGATACCTTGACGGCGGAAAGTCTGCCCGGGAGATCCTGCTGCGCCTCACCTCACGGGGACGGGTCCTGATCCAGCCCCCCGAAGCGTCCTGATAAAGTGCCATCTGCCATCATGAGCCGGCGGTGAGGCCCGGCCCGTATCCGGCTGCGGCTGTAGGGGATCTGAGTCTTCCGGCTCCCCGTGCCGGATGCGCTGGTAAAAAAAGTCCGGTTTACCCGGCATCCGGGTCCGGCCGGCCTGATCAGGAATCACGGCCGGGTGTCATTACGGCAAGGCGCGTTTTGCAGTGCCGGCAGGAGACGACCCGGGAACTTTTGAAATGGTCCTTGGGAGAGTTGTTGACGATGACGCTCTCGGCGATGCATTGAGGGCAGGTATACCGGATCATGTAGCCGGTCCGTGTGCCCCGGACTTCGGGATAGGATTTGTGGGATCTCATTATCGGGATAACAGGGTGGTGTTCATTCGTCCCGGTCAGTCTTTTTTAAAAAGACCACGCGGGCGCTATCAGAAATCGTTTTGCAGGTGTTCCCGCGGGAACCGGAATTCCTTTCAATGCAGTCAAAAAGGATGGCAAAACCGTTTGTGATAGATAGTATTGGTCGTCCGGCCTGATAGAATGATGTATCGTTCCGGGCCGGGTGGCAGGAATCTCACCCGGCCTCATGACCGGTCTGCATCCGTTATTTTTTGGAAAATCGGAAATGGAATAAATCAGGAAATGACGATCGTGTCACTTCCGGTGCGCCGGTTTCTCGTCATGGTGGATATACCGGCATTTATTGACGCACTCCCAGTTCTCCGGGTGGAATTTCCCGTCCGCATCTGCCTTCACGGTTGTGTGATACTTCTCACCGCAGACAAGGCATTCCATCAGTCCCGTCTTCTCATCGACCAGTTTTGTCGTGTGTTTCTGCTTGGTCATGATCTCTTAATCCGGCATTCCGGCAGAAATAGGTGCTGATTGCAGACAATGGCAGACCTGTCCCAATCATCAGGGCAGACCTTACTTCATATCGAGCCATGAATTTCAGCGTCACGAACACTGCGGTGAACCCGTACCTGAAATGACCATTACCGGTCAGGGTCACTGCATGTTCTGCACAATACACCCTTGTGGAATCCGGCCCGTTGGATGGGGGGCGACCAGGGTTTCATTCGTTATCATGCGGGTATTTTTTAGTTCACTCGCAGTTTTTCCTGGCAGGTATTGCCGTTTTTTCCCGGGTAATCCCTGGGATAAAAGAGAGAGGATTCTTACTCCTTTGGCGCATGCGGCGGCAGCTGCTGCTGCGCGAGCGGGACGCCGCCCGTGCCGATCGCATCGAGCGGGTACTCCCGGACATAGACGAAGAATGCCTGCGGCGGGAGTTTTGTTATCTCCGACGCGGTTTTGGTCAGTTTTGCGATCAGTTCTGCTTTCGTTTCAGGACATACTTTCCAGAGATCAATCGTAATGACGGGCATGATAGTACCTCACATTCTTGTATTCTCATTTTCCGAAAAATTCACTCACCTCGTGCAGGTAATCCCGGATGGGGAGGTGCTGCGGGCACTTCTCCTCGCACTCCCCGCACTGCAGGCAGCAGGAGGCATATCCCGGGATCCCGTCGGTGAACGCACCGCTGAGCGCCCAGGTATACACGCCCGCCGCTTTCTCCTTTGCCTCGTAGGTGTACGCCTGGTTGTAGTACATGAAGCAGGAGGGGATGTCCACGGCGTTCGGGCACGGCATGCAGTAGCGGCAGCCGGTACAGGGGACCTTCACGCGGGAGGCAAACGAGTCCCGCATCTTCTCAATAACGGCAAGCTCTTGGGGCGGGAGAGAATTCGCCACACCATGCTCTGCGCAGGCAAGGTTCTCGTCAACCTGCTCCGGTGCCGACATGCCGGAGAGCACGACCGTCACCTCCGGGTGGTTCCAGACCCAGCGGAGCCCCCATTCCGATGGCGTGCGCCGGACCGGGGCATCGATGAGGTGCTGGTGGATCGCGGGGACATCGCCCGAGAGGAGGCCGCCCCGGAGCGGCTCCATGACCACGATGCCAAGCCCCCGCTCCGCCGCATACTTGAGCCCCTGCGTGCCGGCCTGGTTCTCCTCGTCCATGTAGTTGTACTGGATCTGGGCAAAGGTCCACGGGTACGCATCGACGATCTCTTTGAAGACCGCGAACGTGTCGTGGAAGGAGAACGCCGGGTAACGGATCCGGCCGTCGGCCCGGGCGCTGTCCAGGAATTCGGGCACGCCCAGTTTTTTCAGGTTCTCCCAGGTCTCGGCGCCGAGCCCGTGGAGGAGGTAGAAATCGATATGGTCCGTGCCGAGCTTTTTGAGCTGTTCGTCCAGGTACCGGTCCATGTCTGCCCGGCTCGTAATAAGCCAGCTCGGCAGCTTGGTGGCAAGGAAGACCTTATCGCGGTACCCGTCTGCAAGTGCCTTCCCGACAACCAGCTCGCTCTCGCCGTTGTGGTACGGATAGGCCGTATCGATATAGTTGACACCGGCATCGATCGCGGTGCGGATCATCCGGATTGCCTGCGGCTCATCGATCTTTCCGCCGGCCTGTTCGCCTTCGGCGGGCGGCAGCCGCATGCACCCGAACCCGAGGATCGAGAGATCGTGCGGGCAACGCGGGAACTTCCTGTACAGCATCCTATCACTATTCTCCGGATAAACGAACACCCCGCGGGACGATAAAGGGAACAGTGACAAAAATGTCAGGAAGAGGGGGGACGCGGGCGGCGACTGACCCTCCACCCCTTACGATTTCGCCAGCACCGCTCTTCCCGGGATCACGTCAACTTTCACGTGATTAAAGGGATATCGCATATAGCCCTCAGACCGCAGCGGGTCATTGAAGGTGATGGTGTCACCATTCTTCTCCACGGTCGTGATATACGAATTATAGCTGTGCCTCCTCACCTCGGGAAGATTCCAGTAGGGCTCGATTTCTTCCGGATCAACGTTCCGGAACTTTGGATAGATCCTGGACTCGGTGAGCCCTTTGAAGAGGTGCCGGGTCTGGATCGCGTACGATCCGTTCTCCTCACGGATTACAAACCATTTGAGAGGATTCACGGCGGGGATAGTCACGCCGTCTGTTGTCCCCGCTACGTAGAGTTTGAGGATTGCCTTTATTCCAGTATAGCTGAGGAAGATTGCACCCCATACTCCGTAATTGTCGAAGGTTGTGAAGGAGAGAAGAAGCATGCCGGTGTACGCCAGGCTGACTGCAAGGAGAAAAAGGCTCGGACCGGCGAAGATCCCTGCGGTGTACTTTCGTTCAGTGAAAGGATACAGGAGCGGAATGCCGGGATAGGCGAGGAAGTCACAGAAGATATGGGTGAACGATCCTATGAGGATGGCAAGGAACCCCGGTATACCGAACCCGGCTCCGAAAAGTCCGGCTCCAGATCCCAGGAGGGTCACTATCGCGACCGTTGCGAAGGCAATGCAACCGATAAGAAAGGAACCCAGGATGCTGTGGGTGAACCCCCCGTGGGTAAAGACGTAATACTTCGGGTTCCGCTCCGGGAACCGCATAAGCAGGATATCGATATCTATCGCAACTGAACCGACAATAGCGAAAGGAACGAGGTCCGGATATCCT
>Ga0302252_1001589_pt1 | contig 12691 bp, 12 predicted proteins | sample AAG_RA_Leu_MG_FD_193511 | JGI IMG/M metagenome (GOLD analysis project Ga0302252, IMG submission 193511) | Enriched activated sludge microbial communities from anaerobic digester in WTTP, New Holstein, Wisconsin, United States - AAG_RA_Leu | ecosystem: Engineered > Bioreactor > Anaerobic >...
TCGGGATTCAGGATTCAGACCGGAATCGCGATACCACCTCCCTGAATCCCAAATCTTGGATCCTGAATCCTGTATCTCACATGTCCATCCTCGAATCAACAGCCGATCTGGAGCATATACCGATAGAAGACAACGGGGAACCGTTGATCGACTTCACGCGTGCCGGCATCGCCTTCTCGCGCCGTCACCCGGCCTTCCCGTTCCCGCGCGTGCACCTTTTGCGCGAAGGGCTTGTGGAACGGTTGGTCCACGCGCAGGACCACCTGCCGCCCGGCTGGAGTTTCCTGTTGCTGGAAGGCTTCCGCACCGTGCACTGCCAGCGCCTGCAACGCGAAGCCAACCGGCGCATCTTCCGCCACAGACATCCGGATATGCCGGACGACGAGTTCGAATTGCTGATGGAAACCTATTCCGCGCCGGCCGACCACCCGCGCGTTCCCCCGCCGCACGCCACCGGCGGAGCGTTCGATGTCCATTTGCTGGACGGGGACGGGAACAAGGTCGATCTTATCTCGCCGTTCGACGGTCCAGTGGAAGCCGCCGCGTTCGATTTGGAGGGTCTGTCCGAAACGGCACGTACCAACCGCGCGATTCTGAAGGAAGTGCTGGAGGAGCAGGGCATCACCAACTACGCGCTGGAGTGGTGGCACTGGTCTTACGGCGACCAGGGCTGGGCCTGCCGCGGCGGACACCCGAAAGCCGTATACGGTCTATTGCCGTATTCCGTGGCGGAAGCCGAAGCCATTCAAGGCTCGCCCGCCAACCGCGAAGAACCCTTGCAGGAATGGCCGGTGCCGTTGCCCACCGACGACGAAGTCCAGCAGGGGCAGTTCACGAATCGCCCATGACTCGCCGTCAAGGACCGGCAATGGCGGGGAGAAAACTCAACCGGTTTCGGACTTCATTATCTCCGCCGCCATCTCCCTGACCGTGGATTCTACTATCTGCTGTCGACGTTCCGCGGTATAGTCGCCCGAACCGGTGGACATCGTCTGAAGAAAACGGATGGTGTCGGCAGGACCCAAAGCCTCGGCCAGGGCCGCATATGCAATCTTGCGAACCTCTTCAATCGTTCGCTCTTGGGTATCGTCCATCAACGTTCTCCGGTAATCCATTCGCGGGGATTGGCAATCGGCATACGTATGATCGGTGCGCACTTCCCTGCCAGGTGCAAGAGCTGACCATCGGTTGTAAGCATAACATCGACCGCGCCTTTCTCCGCGCAGGCAATATGAAGAGCATCGGCCGTATGAAAACCGCGGATTTTCAGGTCCTCGGCTCTCAGGATCACCGACTCGTCGATCGTCACCTTCGTGGACATCCAAAACAACCAGTGCTCCAGAATAATGCGTCTTTCGGCGTCCGGAACCATCGAGACTTCATAGGTCAGTACCTGGCTTCCGATCCATTCCCAACCATCATGCTCGATACGTGAGAAGACCAAGCGTACCGCTTCGGTCTCTTCACGAATGCGTTCTTGTTCCTGGTTGTCGAACGGTCGATTGAGACAGCACGTATCGAGATAAACACGCATCTTGTACGAATTATACCACCATTACCTGCAGGGGGATTCCTTGTTCAGCTTTCAGTCTTCAGCACTCAGCCTTCAGTCACCGCTTCCTTGAACGCCAGAAGGTTCTCCCAGGGCACGTCCGGTTCCACGTAGTGCGTGGGGCCGAGCAGTAGCCCGCCGCCCGCGCCCATCGTTTCGATGCGTGTCCGCACCTCGCGCCGCACATCCTCCGGTGTTCCGAACGGCAGTGTCGTCTGCGTGCCGATGCTTCCCCAGAAGGCGATGTCGGCTCCGAATTCGCGCTTAAGGGCGACAGGATCCATGCATTCCACCTGTACCGGATTCAGAATGTCCACCCCGATTTCGATGAGGTCCGGGATGATGGGCGTGGCGGCTCCGTCCGAGTGGTAGAACACCAGTATATCGGGATTTGCCATCTTCGCGGCGGAGATTACTTGTGCCAGGCGAGGTTTCAGCCATCGTCTCCACATCGGCAGGCTCATCATCATGCCGCGCTGGGTTGCCACGTCATCGCCGGTTCGTATCACGTCCGCGCCGGACGACGCCAGCAGTGTTGCCTGGGCCACGCGCTTTTCCGTGATGCGGTCCAGCAACACCCCGGCGGCTTCCGGATGGCCCAGCATATCCTCGAATAATCCTTCCATCGACCGCATATACCAGGCAATCTCGAAAATCGTGCATTCCATACCCACCGTCGCCGCGTATCCGGCCTCTTGACAGGCGCGGACCCGAGCCGGAAGGTTTTCGTAGCGGTAGGGCGCGTCGATATCCGGTAGAGGATACTCGCTGAGTTCGCAGACCGTTCGCCGGCCGGCCAGGGGATACAGGAATCCGCTGAGGTGCGAATGCTCGGGGGCGTCGCTTTCTGTGGGAAGGTTGCCGATGCCCCATTCGTCCACGCGTGCGCGTGCCGGAAGGTCGGGGTGCCATTTTGAGAAGTCTGTCCGAACGCGGGTGCCGTCGGCCGATATCGCCCGCACATCGGCGCCGAACCATTTTGCCGCGTCTGTTTCGCCGGTGCGTTCCTCGAAGTTTCTCTGCTGGCCGGGCGTCAAGCCGACGCCCATGTCGTGCGGCGTGCGGTCCGGTTCTTTCCGGCGCATGGCGGTCAAAACGCGTTCGCGGCTGGTCACGGAGCGACCTTTTCGCAAGTCATGACGTGATCGTCGTATCTCGCGACGATGCGGTAGCCGGGCTGAACGACCAGAAAATCATCGTCGTTCCAATCTCCGTTTACCAGCCGGGTTATCAATCCGATGTCGCCCGTTTCCTTGCGAAACGCCCAACCGCGTTCGTCGGCCAGGCGCCGGCTGTGCTGTTCGAATCGGTCGTCCGGCTCGATACCCATCTCGATGTAGGTGAACTGTTTGTAGTGCCGGTCGTTGTCGCACAGCATTTCGTACAGGTACTTCGCGTTGTCCTCGCCGTATTTGGCGACGAGGTCCTCGTAGGCGCTGTCCATGCCCGTCTGGTGCTGGATGGAAAGTTCCGCCAGGTCGCCTGTCGCTGTTCCGCGCTCAATCCAGCCGCTGGTGAGAAAAAAAGTTCCCGGGTTGGCGTGGAAGTACGTCATATAACGTTCCTTGCTTCCGAAGAACACGGTGATGCAGTCGTGAGCGCGGGGAATCACGATCGGAATGGAACGTGCCGTCAGCCCCTGCAGGCCGTTGTTGCACAACCCGTAGCCGAGGATGATTGCGTCGTACCGCGACTCGTCCACCTTTTCCACGGCTTCGCGCATGCGCGCCTGCATGCCCTCCGCGCCGAGGTCGTGCAGACCCTTTGGAAGGAACTCGATGTCGACCAGATGCGGCGATCGGGCGACGGCGGAGCACAGTTCCCGGTACATCACCTCGCAGGCAATCAGTTTCAGCGTCATCGGGTGGTTTCGCTTACCCGTACACGCATTCCCGCGCGGCTTCGGCGTAGATCAGCATATTCTCCAGCGGAACGTGGAAGAAGTGGTCGCTTGGGCTCATCACGTAACCACCGTTCTTTCCGTACGTTTCGAACAATTCGCGAACGTGCGCGAAGATCTGCTCCCGCGTGCCGACCTCCAGCACGTTGCTCTGGTCCACGCCTCCGATGAGGCTCACCTTGTCGCCGATGCGTTCCTTAAGTTCCTGCGGTCTCGCGTCGCCGCCCATCGAGGGAGGCGTCAGCGTTTCGGCGGCGTCGCAGTGGTTTTCGACAATCATTTCCAGTATTGGCATCATTCCGCCGCAGGTGTGGTACACCACCCGGAAGCCCATTTCGTGCAGAAGGTCGTGCATCTTGACGTCGTACGGCGTGCAGAACTTCCTGAAGTAGCGGGGCGAGATAACCGTGGAAGAAGCTGCGCCGCCGCCCGTCTCCACCAGATCCACCGGCAGGCCCGGCAGATTTTCCTTCATCCACTTCTCTTTTTTATTCCACAGGATGTCCAGGAACGCGAATACCCAGTCCGGGTCGTCCGCCGCGGCCATAATCATCTCGGTGGTTCCGTGAAGAGACACGGCGTCCTGCCACGGCCCTCCCTGCTCGCCCCACACGCATGTCCGCACGATGCCGTCGTCGCCCATTTCGTCAGCGCGGCGCTTGTACTCGGCGGCATCCAGGGGCGGAGTGGGCATGTATTTGTCGATCAGGTAGATATCTTCCTTGCGCTTCACCGGGTGCGTGGTCATAAAGCCGGTGATTTCATTGCTTGAAATCGTATACTCCAACTGGCCCTCGGGCGTGGTGATGATGCGCTGGACATTCGTTTCCCCTTCCGGCGCGGGCAGGTTCACCACCTCCACCTTCCAATTGGGATCTTCCACGGGCTTTGCCGCGAAAACGCCGAGTGAAGCGTCGAGGCCGCAGTAGCGGAAGGCTTCCAGTTCGCTCAATCCGTTCATATACTTCTTCAAGTGATAGGGTTGCCACTGGTGGACGGAAGCGGGGACGCGGTCCGGCACGCCGAGGTCGATCGCGGTCAGAAGGCGTTCGCGCGGTGTCATTGATTTCATGGACGGAAACTCTCCTGTGTCAAGGGCAGTCATTCGAAAGCGGCCCGGTTCTTGCCGATATCATTATACGGTGTAACACAGATTATCCGGTGTTTATCCGGTTATCACGCCTTCTGAGGAACGGAAACGATGAATATGCACAATGTTGCGCTGGCCGAGTACACGGAAGTTCAACGCTTCGAGCAGTTGTGGATACGCCTGCTGATCATCATACTGCCCATTGTCGTCGTTGTGCCGCAGGCGTGGGGCGTGTACCGGCAACTGGTGATGGGCATACCTTACGGCGGCAACGTGACGCCGGATGCCGTTCTGGTGCTCATCTTTCTGGTGTCCTCCGCGGTGGTGCTGGGAATTGCGTGGTTGATTATGAAAGCGGAACTCACCGTCAGAGTGATGCCGAACGAGCTCAGCATCAACTTCGCCCCGATCACCCGGCGCACGATTCCCTGGAGCAAGATACGGTCCGCCGAATCCGTCACGTATAAACCGCTTCTGGAATACGGCGGGTGGGGACTGCGCTACGGCAAAAAAGGGATGGCTTATAACGTCAGCGGCAACCGCGGCGTTCTGCTGGAAGTGGAAGGTTCCGGCAACATCCTCATCGGCTCCCAGAGGCCCGACGAGCTGGCGGCCGCCATACAGCGCAAGATAACCGCCGGCTGATTGACGTTTTTCGTCACAGCGGCGTCAGGCGGGAAACCTCAGCGGCACGCGCGGCGTCAATCTATTTGCGATTTTCGTGGTTGCGATTGACAGCAAGGTATCACGCCGGCCTTCATTTGCCCTATAATGATGAGGTGGATGACGCGATCGCGAAATCGCGATCACTATTGCGACCCTAAGACACAAGGAGCTCCAAAATGAGTCGCAGACTAACGTTCCTGTTCCTTCTGTGCGCGGTTTGTGTTCCGGCCGTGATGGCTGACATCGTGTACGAGAACATCAACTCGCCCTTCTTCAACAGCGCCATCCAGCCCCGCAGGGCTCTGGACGACGGATTCTTCTATCAGAATCCCGGCGATTTCTCGTTGCCGATCCTGGTGGATCAGGCGGCCTTCGGCTTCCAGGTCACCGGAACCGATGTTGCCTCACTGGATGTGAAACTGACTTTCTACGGCGGCATGAATCCCGCCGCCGATCCCGTCAATTCCAATCCGCTGGGTTCCTTCGTCGTACCTTTTACGAACATTTCTCCCGGCGCGGTCATGACTTCATTGATGCCTCTTCCGAGCGCCATTCTTTTCCCCGGCAACTCCTGGGGCGTGGAATTCGAGTTTCTGGAGCCCGGCACCAACACGCTGAGCACGCGAGGCACCGTTCTTTTCGCCGGCAGTGATCCGAATGGACCTACCGTCGGATGGAGTGAGGACACGTACTGGCGCGATGCCAACCTGGACGCGTTGTACAGCCCCGTTGAAGCGCGCTGGTTCGGGGACGGCTCCAACCGCGCCAACTTCTATCTGCAGTTGAACGGCCGCATGGTCGATCCGATTCCGGAACCTGCCACACTTGCCCTGTTGGGCTTCGGTGTTCTTCCGATGCTCCGCCGCCGCAAGTAAACCGTTTGAAATGCATTCGATATCGAAGGGAGGGGAACCGATACCCCTCCCTTCTTTTTTATTTGTCAACGAACGCGGACGCTATATGGATGGTCCGTTTTTTGCATGCTTTACGAAGTACGGCGCCATCCAGCCGGCTCAGGCGCCTTATATCAATCCATCTCTCTAAGAAAGGAGCGCTCCACAACATGCTTAGGAGACTTGCTCTTGTTGCTTTGGTTGCGATTGCCTTCGTTGGTTATGCCAACGCACAGGATCCAATCGTGTACCAGAACACCGGCGGACCGTATTACTACTGGTCCGACGGCGGCACAGGCAACTGGCCGACCATCGTCACCATCGACGACGGCCACTTCACGACCGGCACGGACGTGTACAAACTGACCGAACTGCGCTACGCGGTGGCGGTTCCAGACCAGGATCCGGGCAATACCGACCCGACCCTGCCCGTGGATTTCCGCATGGTCATCAACATGTACAACGGTCTTCCGTCGGGTTCGGACTACAGCACCGCGGTCACCCCGGCCAACTGGCTGGGAGGATTCTCGCAGGACTGGATTGGAACCGACTCCAAGGGCACCAAGCTGTACGCGGCGACTGTGGCCCTACCGACCCCTATCTATGTTCCGGGACAGAACTTCATCGTTGAGTTCGCTTGTATCGACCCGGTAACCGGCGAACTGAGCAATCTGGCTTCGCCGGTGTTGTCCGTCGGCGGCCCGACGGTCGGCACCAGCGACGACCTGCTGTTCATCGACGATGACCTGAACGGTGTGTACGAGATGCCGGACGAAGCCTATGTATGGCAACCGGATCCGAGCAACCCGAACTACCAGTTCAGCTACTACCTGCGACTGCGCGGCACGAAGACCGCCATTCCCGAGCCCGGCACACTTGCCCTGCTCGGCCTTGGCGTTCTTCCGCTGATCCGCCGCCGCAAGTAGTCTTTTTCGGCTCATATCGAAGGAGGGAGGGGAACCGATTCCCCTCCCTTCTCGTCTTTTTTGGCTTTTGAGCATCGATTCCTTGACTAGGGACCACTTTATGGCACATTTTTGAATATCGGCGTCAGCCGGCTTAGACGCCGTGTATCTCAAATCTCCCTAAGAAAGGAGCGCTCCAAATTATGCTTAGGAGACTTGCTCTCATCGCGGTAGTGGCTATCGGCCTCGTTGGTATTGCCAACGCTCAGGACCCGGTCATCTATCAGAACACCGGCGGACCGTATTACTACTGGTCCGACGGCGGCACGGGCAACTGGCCGACCATCGTCACCATCGACGACGGCCACTTCAACACAGCGACCGATGTGTACGAGATCACTCAACTTTCGTACGCCGTTGCTGTTCCGGATCAGGATCCGGATAATCCGGAGCCCGTACTTCCCGTGGACTTCCGCATGGTGGTCAGCCTGTACAACGGACTTCCGTCCGGCTCTGACTACAGCGGCGCCACCACAGCGGCCAATTACCTGGGAGGATTCTCGCAGGACTGGATTGGTGTTGACTCCAAGGGCACCAAGTTGTACGCCTCAACAGTCAACCTGCCGTCTCCGGTTTACGTTCCGGGCCAGAACTTCATCGTTGAGTTCGCCTGCATCGACCCGGTTACCGGTGAGTTGAGCTCGCTGGCTTCGCCCGTGCTTTCCGTCGGCGGCCCGACAGTCGGCACCAGCGACGACCTGTTGTTCATCGACGACGACCTGAACGGTGTGTACGAAATGCCGGACGAAGCCTATGTATGGCAACCGGATCCGAGCAACCCGAACTACCAGTTCAGCTACTACCTGCGACTGCGCGGCACGAAGACCGCCATTCCCGAGCCCGCCACCCTGGCCCTGCTCGGCTTTGGCGTTCTTCCGCTGATCCGCCGCCGCAAAGCGTAACCTGCCCATCAGGCAGGTGAAACAAGGTTGAGGGAGCCCATCCGGGCTCCCTCTTCTTTTAGGCTTGGCTTTCGCCCTATCATCCATATGGTCGGCGATGCACCTGCCGCGCTTACGCGCCCGGCAATCACACCAGGCTGTCCGCCCGATCGCATTTGAACATGGAGGAGAGAATGAAGTTTTTCACCCGCGGCCTCGCCGCCACCGCCATTTTGGCCACTGTGTGCGTGTCTTCGTTTGCCCAGAAGCCCATCCTGCCCGAACGCGTGATGCTCAAGGCTGGCGTATTGTTGCCCAGCGGTGACGAGGCGAAAGACCTCGGCCGCAACTGGCTGGGCGGCGGGCTTGATTACCAGCTGAACAAGATGGACCAGCGCATCGCCTACAGCGTCGAATCTTTGTACACCGAGAAAAAGGGAGGCATCGAGGAGAAAATGTCATCCCTGACGCTGACCTTCAACCGCAAAATGCGCATGGGCGACGTTGCTTCGGCCCGGGAGAACCTTCCCTTCCTGAGCATCGGCCTTGGCGCCCAGATGGCTTCCGTGAAGACCACGGAAGTTGACAAGGACAAAACGGTCGGCGTCGCCACCGTGTCCATCGGCACCGAAACCGCCGCCAATATGCAGGTCGAAGCCAAGTACATCTACCCATTAGAGAAAGTGGAAGGCCGCAAGATGGACGGCATCTTCCTGTTGCTTGGTTTCAGATTCTGAGACAGATAACCGTCCCGACCGGACGGCGTAGATTCGGGCGCGGGGAACCAGGCAGTATCCTCGCGCCCCGCTTTCATGGGGAACGCCGCGCGGGCACGAGGAGTTCTACCGCATGTTCGCGGACGTTGATTCCCTTAATGACCCGCGCCCAATCAATCCATGCAACAGATTCTATTAACCGATCCCGGATACGGTGAAGTCAAACTCGCCAAGGCCCGCGCGAAAGGCGGGTACGAAGCCTTCGCGGCCGCGCTGAAGCGCAATCCCGAGGAATGGCTGGAAACCGTGCGCACCTCCGGCCTGCGCGGGCGCGGCATCGGCTGGCTCGTGCATAACAAATGGAGCACGGTGCGCTCCGGGGCCACTGAAACCAAGTACCTCATCATCAACGCCCACGAAGGCGAACCGGGCAGTTTCAAGGACCGGGCTCTGCTCGAACGCTTTCCGCACAAGGTTCTGGAAGGCGCCCTGCTGGCCGCCTGGGGCGCGGGATGCACACGGGGAATTTACTACACCGACGTGGCCCACGACGACGCCCTGGAAGCGTTCCAGCGCGCCATGGACGAAGCCCGCGAAGCCAACCTGCTGGGCGACAACATCCTCGGCTCCGGCTGGGACTTTGACATAAAGACTTCGGTTTTTCCCGGCGACAAGTACCCGAATTACGTGTACATCAGCGGCGAAGAAACGGCCATCATCGAGTTTATCGAGGGCCGCCGACCGTTGCCGCGCAACAAGCCGCCGTTCCCCGCGGAGGCCGGTCTGTACGGCAAGCCGACCCTGGTGCACAACGTGGAAACGCTGGCGCACCTTCCCGGAATCGCCGCCAACGGGGCGCCGTGGTTCCGCGCGATGGGCACGGCCGAAACGCCCGGCACACTGCTGATGTCCGTGATGGGCCCGGTCAACAACCCCGGCGTGTTTGAGGTGGAAGCGGGAACATCGCTGAGAACGTTGCTGGAAGACATAGCCGGCGGCGTGATTGACGGCGGCAAGGTGAAAGCCGTGGCACCCGGCGGTCCCGGCACCGCATTCATCAAGGGCGACGCCATCGACGTTCCAATCGATTACTCCACCATCGCGTCCGCCGGTTCTCAACTCAGCGTCGGCGCCACGTGGGTCATACCGGAGGGTATGTGCCTGGTGGAGGAGTGTATCAAAATCCAGCGCTGGTACGAGCGGATGTGCTGTCGCCAGTGCGCCGGTTGCGGAATGGGCACCTCGGTCATTTACAGCAACCTCACCGACCTGCGGCGCGGCGTGGTCGGCACGGAATACCTGGATTACATCATGGACGTGGCGGAATGGATACCCGGCCAGGGAATCTGCGACTTCGTGGAGCGGTGTTCGCAACCCGTGAAAAGCGCCCTCACCCTCTTCTCCGAGGATTTCCTCCAGCACATCAACGAAGGCCGTTGCGCCGACGGTTCCTACTCCCTCGTCAACCGAAAATTCTTCGATCCCACCGCCCAGGACCACGGCGAGCAGGACATGCCGTACCGGCCGTAAGGGCGGAAGAATGGATTTCCCTAACCCCCATCCCCTTCCCCAGTGGGGAAGGGGTGCCCGGCCATACGGCCGCCCGTATAGGCGAAGGGCGGGGTTAGGGGTGTTTTCCGACCTGAATCCCGAATCCTGACCCCCGAATCCTCATTCAGACCTTCTTGTGCCGCCACGCGCCCCGGCGCCACACAAACGCCATCATCAAACCCTGAACCATCGTGGAACCGGACATGGCCCACCACGCTCCGTCCGCGCCGTAACCCAGCCGAAGACCGAGGTACCACGTGGCCGGCAGGCGCACGCCCCACATCGTGAGGATCATCACGAACATCGGCTTGATCGTCTCGCCCGCGCCCTGCAATGCTCCGCCCAGTGTCATCGCCACCGCCAGCAGAGGCTCGCAGAACGCGTTGATTCGCAGATACGACGCGGCATACGGGGCGGCATCCGTAGCCGCGAGTTTGGCGGCCAGGGGATCGGCGAACACGTAGAACAGGGCGCCCATGATCGACATGATGATCATCGACTGGCGCACCGCCGTCCACGCCGCCCTTTTTGCGCGTTCCGGATCGCCCATACCGAGGCTCTGGCCGACAAGGGCGGAAGCGGCGATGTTGAACGCCATACCCGGCATAAACGCCAGTCCTTCCGCGCGAAGCCCCACGGCCAGCGCGGCGACCACGCTGGCACCGTTTTCCATGCTTCCCAGAACGCCGACGAAGGTTGCGCTGGCCAGTGTCCGCAATCCGGCCTGCATACTCGCCGGAATGCCGATACGCAACAAGCGCCACCACCAGTCCCAGCGCGGCCTCCACGATCCCCTGCGGAGATGGAGCGGCAGGTCGGTGCGGTTCAGCATCCACAGGAACAACAGCGTCGCCGCGCCGCGCGAGATGACCGCCGCCACGGCCGCACCGTGGATACCCCACTTCGGGAACGGACCCCAACCCCAGATCAACACGGCGTCCAGGAGGATGTTGATAACGTTCATCGTGCCGAACACGTACACGGGAGTGCGCGTGTCGCCCGCGCCCCGGAACGCACCGGCGGCTACCGCGTTGATGAAGAAGAAGCCCACACCCCACAGCAGGGTGCGGCAGTAATCCAGACCGGCCGGCATGGAGCGGCGGTCCGCACCGAGCGCCGTGAGGATGGAAGGGGCGGCATACCAAAGCGCAACCGTGGTTACGATGGCCAGCCCGATCATCAGCAGAATGGACTGCCGTACCGCGATTCCGATGGACTTCTCATCGCGCGCGCCGACGAACCGGGCAACGAGGGCCGTGGTGCCGACACTGACCCCGATACTGACGGCGAATACCACACCGATGATCTGTTCGCCCCACGTGACGGCCTGCTGGGCGCCCACACCGAGGCCGCGCACAAAGTAGAGGTCAATCAGTCCGGCGGCGTTCTGGAGGACGTTGGCGATGATGGTCGGCCACGCGAGCGCCCAGACGATGCGTTCCAGGTTCTCGGGCGCCGCTTTCCGGGCTCCGTCCTCCATCATCTATCTTCCATCGTCCCTATGTGTCCCCACATCGCCGCCTCGTGAACGCGCACGTTGACGATCTGACCGATGAGAGACTCCGGCCCGTCGAAGTGAACCGTTTTGTTCTGGCGCGACAATCCGGTCAACTGGCCGGGGCGATCGCCCGCGGATTCCACCAGCACCTCAAACACCTGCCCGAGCAGGGCTTCGTTGCGCTCACGGCTGATGCGATTCTGAATGGCCACGAGGCGCTGAAGCCTGCTCGACTTGATCTCCTTCGGCACCTCATCGCCTGCGTCGAAAGCCTTCGTGCCCGGCCTGGGGCTGTAGATGAACATATAGGCTCCGTCGAACCGCACCTGCTCGAACAGAGCCAGCGTCTCCTCAAACTGAGCAGTCGTCTCGCCGGGGAAGCCAACCATCACGTCCGTCGTGATCGCGATATCGGGAACAGCGTCGCGCAGTTGGGCGATGATCTCGAGGAACCTTTCGCGCGTGTATCCTCGCCGCATGCGTTCCAGAACTTCGTTGGAGCCGGACTGGACGGGCATGTGGATCCACTCGCACACGGTAGGCAGATCGCGCATGGCGGTTATCAGTTCCGGCGTGCAGTCTTTCGGGTGTGGGCTCGTGAAGCGGAGCCTTTGCAGACCGGGCACGGCATCCACGGCTCTCAACAGGTCGGGAAACCTCAGCATTTCCGCGCCGCGCCGGTCCGCGATGCTCAGCAGTCCGCCGGATTTTGGCGACTTCCAGGAATCGACCGTCTGCCCGAGGAGGGTTACTTCCTTCGTTCCGCCCTCGACAAGCGCCGTGACTTCGGTTACGATGTCGGGCAGGCTTCTACTGCGTTCCCGTCCGCGCGTGTAAGGAACCACGCAGAATGAGCAGAACTTGTCGCACCCGAACATGATCGGCACGAACTCGCGCAGTTGGGATTGCGCTCCGGGAACGAGTTCGCGCACGGCGGGGAAGTCGTCGTATTCCTCCAGGTCGGCGCGTTTGACCGGCA